>VOFB01004614.1_pt1 | contig 24909 bp, 38 predicted proteins | sample 5384141 | NCBI WGS metagenome assembly VOFB01 (sample SAMN12384721, study PRJNA508395) | human gut metagenome | isolation source: healthy gut A | host: Homo sapiens | reverse complement strand
CCCCGCAACCGGTTACAACCATGTTGACCTCGGTAGTATGCAAAGCAGAAGGGCATCCCCCGTCTTGCTCCCACGGCGAGAACTACCACCACCTGCAAGAGTTCACCATCGCACTGATGCTGGCCTGCATGCCGCCTCTCCATGATCGACCGCCGCCAGCGCGGGGCGAAATGCTGAACCTGGCGTGGACCTGGCTGCGCGCAAAGGTCATCGGCATCGTCGGCGGCAGCAATATCAGCCACATGGTTCTCCAGCACCTTCAGGGCTGGGAGTGCAAGACTTCCTGTGCACTACGATCCGTACCCGATGCCCAAAGGAGCTTGAAGAAAAATTTGCACTGCAGACGCGTTGATCTCGAGACTCTTTGCCGCGGAGTCCGACGTCGTCTCCTGCACTGCCCGCTGACCAAGGATACCCGCGGTCTTATCGGCGAGGAGCAGTTCAACATGATGAAGCCCAACGCCATCATCGTCAATGAGGCGCGGCGCTGTCATCGATGACAAGGCTCTGGTCAAGGCTCTCGAAGGGGCAAGATTTGGGGTGCCGCGATTGACGCACCTGGGAGAAGGAGCCTCTCGATCCCAACGACCCGCTGGTCAAGATGGAGAAGGTCATCACCTCCTCTCCTCAGCCTTTGCGCAACCCGCGAGACCGTCGTCCGCTGCTTCGGCGTAGGATATGACAATATCATGCGCATGAGACGCGGCGAAGAGCCGCGCCAACCGCGTCTGATACGGCAATAAAGTGCAGGAGGAATTCCTCCGCGCTTTCATCTGACATTTGGAACGCAAAGCGTCCGCTGAAAACAGCGGACGCTTTGGCGTTTATTTCGATTTAGTCAGCAGACACACGGATTCTACATGATTTGTATACGGGAACATGTCCACGGGCTGGATGCGTGATACGCGGTAGCCGCCGGAGACGATTCGTCGAGGTCGCGGCGCAGGGAGTCCGGCCGCAGGAGATATGACGATACGCTTCGGCGCGGCGCGCAGGAGCGAGGACAGGAACTGCGGACTGCTGCCGGAGCGGGGCGGATCCATGAATACGACGTCAGGCCGCTTGCGCCGGTAGACATCTCTTCCATATACTTTCCCGCGTCGCCGGCTGTGAACCAGCAGTTTTGATACCGTTGAGTTTGGCGTTGATGATCGCGTCCTTCACCGCGTCGCGGTTCAGCTCGACCCGAGCACCTGACCGGCCTTGCCGGCGGCGCACCAGTCCGATAGTTCCGACGCCGCAGTAGGCGTCCAGCACAAGCTCCTTTCCCGTCAGACCCGCCATTTCGATGGCGATGGAATAGAGCTTCTCGGTCTGGACGGGGTTTATCTGATAAACGAGCGCGGGGATATGCGGAAGCAAAGCCCCAGCAGGGAATCTTCGATATACCCGTCGCCGAGAGCACCTTCTCGCGGGAGCCGAGCACCACGGGGCCGAAACGGTCGTTGATGTTCAGCACAACGGTCGTTATCTCTGGGTGCAGCTCGGTCAGCTTTTCAAGAACGGCTTCTGAAGCTTGAATATCGGGGACACTGCGACGAGGACGACCATGACCTGTCCGCTCTGGAAGCCTCTGCGGACAGTACATGGCGCAGCCATCCGGTGCCGGTTCGCTCGTCGAAAGCCTGAATTTTGAAGCTGCGCAGCATATTGCGGATATCGACGATGATGCCGTCGGCGATCTTATCCTCTATCATGCATTCATCCACCGGTATTATGCTGTGGCTTCCGGTCTGGTATATGGATATGATATGGCGCTGCCGGTCGAGGCCGAAGGCGGCGCACACCTTGTTGCGATAGTGCGTCGGCTCGTCCATGCCGATGATATCGTTCACATGGCAGAACTCGCCCAGAAGGCTCACGAGCTGCCTCTGCTTATGCAGCAGTGCTCGGGAGTATGGGAGATTCTGAAGCTGGCAGCCGCCGCATTTGCGGAAATTCGGGCACGGAGTCATATTTTTATCCGTCACAAAAATGCCCCCTGACAAACAATAGATATCTGAATTCTACCACAAAATATCCCCCCGATGCTACATATTTCGCACGAATAATGTGAAAAGCGGTGTGGAAACGTGGAAAACCCCCGCCGGGGGGGAGCGGCGGGGTTCGTTGGGGGGAGAAGAAAGTATTATTCCAAACCGGCTGTGCCGGGCGGAAACAAATTTAATGGGGTGGGCATTCGCGTCGCCCTTGACTTTATATTAACCATTCGCGGGTCAATATAAAAGTGGCAGAACCCCGCCGGCGCACAATTTTTAGGCGTTGGCGGGGATTTGTGCGAATTTCCGCTGAATGTGTCAATTTGCCTTACTCGGTGCGTTCGTCGCCCCAGAAGAACAGGGCCACGGTGCCCGGACCGGTATGGCTGCCAATGGTGGTGCCGACGCTGTATATCTCGACCCTGCCGTTGAGCTTCGGGAACTTCTGCTCGATGGCATCGGCCACGGCGCGCGCGTCGTCATAGCACGCCGAATTGGAGATATAGCACTTGCCGGAGTAGTCAAGGCCGCCCTGCGCATGCTCTTCCATGCGGGCGACGATCTCTTTCAAGACGCGCTTCTTGCCGCGGATCTTGGAGCGCGGGATGAGCCGGCCGAGGTTATCCATGTTCAGCAGCTGGACAGATGTCCAGCAGGCCGCCGAACACGGCCGCGGTCTTTGAAATTCTGCCGCCGCGGACATAGCTCGTCAGGTCGGTGGAGAAGAACCAGTGGTGGAGCTTGAGCTTGTTTTCCTCAAGCCACTGCACGAGTTCCTCGGCGCTGAGACCCTCGTCGCGCTTAGTGGCGGCGGTGTCCATCAGCAGGCCGTAGCCCGAGGACGCGCCGAGCGAGTCGACGATGTAGACATTGCGCTCAGGGAAACGCTCCTTGACGACGAGCGCGGCGTTGCGGGCGGAGTTGATGGTGCCGGAGATACCGGAGGAGACAGACATGGACGACGTCAAGCCCCTGCTCAAGGAACTTTGAGAAGAACTCAACGTATTCGGAGATGTTGACCTGCGAGGTGCGGGTGTCCGCGCCGTCGGCCATGGCCTTGTAAAATCCTCAAAGCTCATGCTCTCGCCTAAATCGTCCAAATACTCCTTGCCATTCATGGCATAATGGAAGCAGACATAGTGAATATCGCGGCTCTGGAAATGCTCCTTGGAAAGATCGGCGGTGGAGCAAAGCAGCTCAAAACATAGTTAGCCATAGTTATACCATCCTAATCGTAAAATTACACTGTTTACACTGTAAAATATACTACGTGTTTCTCAATATTCAAGCTACGCGGCACGGTGCGGGGTCTACCGGATGAAAAAGCGCGTAGAGAGCGGTTGATCCGTTCTCTACGCACAGTAGAAATCCAGTATTATCAATGCTTTTTAAGAGCCGCTGCCAGACTTCGGCCTGCGGTGATGATGCGGACTTTTGCGGATGTTGCAGCCGAGGTAAACTATGATCTCCGCCGGTATCGCCAGCAGGAAAAGCTGCCACGGACGCTCCACCGGAATGAAGAAATAGACCAGCACGATGAGGCTGAACACAAAGGCTGAGAGAATGTACAGCAGACCGGCGGGCGCCTTTGAACACGCAGTCGAGCACCATATAGGTGAGCAGCGTGACGGAAATGCCGATGAGAAAGATGCGCCATTCGACGATGCCGATTATCCACAGCGTTACGAACACAGTGAGCGCCACGGTCATCACGCTGACCAGCGCCAACGCGATAATGGTGTCCACACTGTAGCTCGGCGGCTCCTCTTCGTCCTCGTCCTTCGGCTTTTCCCATGCGTCGTGCGACGAGAGGAGATAGTCCACCGTCACGCCGAAGAGCGCGGCCATCTGAGTGAGGACAAACGCGTCAGGTATCGCCTCGCCGCGCTCCCATTTCGATATGCTCTTATCGGAGTAGTTGCCGCTGGCCAAGCCCGGCCTGCGTCATGCCCGCTCCTGTGCGGAGCTTGATTATGTTGCTGGCTGTTATAAGCCGGAGTTCTTCTAGCTGCATCAGGCCCTCTCATTTATGCGGCGGATGACCGCGGCGCAGCGCGCCTCGTCATACAGTACGGGTACGGATAGGTCGGGTTCGCTTCGGCAAGCGCCCATTCGACCATCTGGGGGATGTCCTTCTCCTCAACGTGCAGCCCCTCGGGGATGCCCATGCGCTTGTTCATGGCGTATATCTCGGCGATGAAGGCCTTGGCCTTCTCTTCGTCGCTGCCGGTTCTGGCGACGCCGGATATCTCCGCAAGATGCGCGAGCTTTTTATAAACGACCTCGCCGTAGTCCTCAAGGACTATCGGGAGAATGACGGCGTTCGCAAGCCCGTGCGGGTGCCGTATATGCCGCCCATCGTGTGCGCGATGGCGTGGACGTTGCCGACGCCAGCCCGCGTGAACGCGAAGCCCGCTTTGAACGATGCCTTCAGCATCTCCTCGCGCGCTTCCATGTCGCTGCCGTTGTTATATGCGCGCTCAAGATATTTAAAGATCGCGATGACCGCTTCCTCGGCGAGCCGGATGCTCTCGGCGGTGTTGTTCGTCCAGCAGAGATAGGCCTCGACCGCGTGGGTCAGGGCGTCCACCTACCGGTCGTGGACGTGGTTTTCTGCGGGAGGTCGCGCGTCAGCTCGGATCCATGACCGCGTACAGCGGGACGAGGTTCAGATCCATGATTGCATATTTGTGATGCGTTGCGGCGTCGGTAATGACGGCGGCGATCGTCGTCTCCGAGCCGGTGCCCGCGGTCGGCACGGCGACGAAGGGCGGCGCCTGCGGCCGACTTTGAAAAGACCCGCCATGTCGCCTATCTGTTTGTCCGGACGGACGATAAGCGCGGCCGCGGCCTTCGCGGCGTCCATCGGCGAGCCGCCGCCGATTGCGAGAAAGCCGTTGCAGTAATTGTCACGGTATGCTTCGCGGATCTTGAACACAGTGGTCGTGGAGGGGTTCGCCTCGACCTCGCTGAAATGGTAATATTCGATACCGGCGGCCTTCAGGCTTTCGAGTATCGCCGGAGCGAGAGACTTGCCGACGTGCCGGCCGGTGACGACCATGACGCGGCTGACGTCATGCTCCTTGAGCAGGGGAGCGATATTCTTCAGAGCCCTCGCCCAGGAGACGAGGATGGGCTTGCGCCAGTAGAGCGCGCGGCTGCCGATGTTCATGCCCATCTGAAAGCTTCTGTACCATGCCTTATCAATCAATCGCATAATTGCCTCCGTTGTATAGATTTTCAGTTATCATCAGAGCCTATGCGGCCCTTTGCGTCGAATCTGCGCTTGTATTTTGCCAATGTGGAGTCAAGAGCGGCTGCGGGGTCTATGCCAAGCTCACGGCTCAGCGCGATGAGGAAAACAGGCAGTCGCCAAGCTCCTGCTCTGTGTCCGCCGTCATTCTGAAATCGACCTTGCCGTAATCCGTCGCTTTCAGCAGCTCCTTGCCGAGCTCGCCGACCTCGGACGACAGGTCAATATACCGCTCGGTTATCCCGCAGCGGAGCTTGTACTCGTCGAGAAAGCCGTAAACGGCGCTGTCATCTATCATATCTGAACCTCGCATACGCTTTTTTCTATTTTAATTACTATTTATCACCAAGTCAAGTGTTGAAAAGACTTTTTGCATAATGTATAATCACGTCAGGGAAATCTGTCAAAACAAAATAATTATAGGGGGACGGCAATGAGGGATCTGAAACATCTCATATACTTCGAGCATCTGCTCGACGACGCAGCGAACGAGCTTGTTCTGCGCGCGGCGGAGAGCGGGCACCCTGATCGGCTACACATGTTATCATGTGCCGGAGGTGCTGCGAATCTTGACAACTGCTTTTTCCGTGCGTATGCGCGCGCCGCGCACAGGGTCGATGGACATCTCGACCTACTACCTTTACAAACTATCTCTGCGGCGGCTACTCGAAGGCGCTGGTGGAGCGCGGCATCGAGGGCGGGTACAGCTTTCTTGACGCCATCGCAGGCGGCGAGACCTGCTCGGAGATGAACCGCGCGCTGGAGCATTTCGAGCTGCGCGCCTTGTGGACAAGCCGGAGTTCTTCGTATCGTTCATCGACGTGCCGTTCAAGATAACCGAGCACGGGCTGAAGCATTATGAGAACCAGATAATGCGGAAGATACTCGAACCGATGAACGCGAAATTCGGCACCGACATATCCGACGCCGCGATACGAGCCGCCGTCGCCGAGCACAACGAGGTCTGCCGCATACTGACCGAGATAGGGAATATGCGCAAGCTGAAGAACCCGCCCGTGACGGGCTATGAATACCATGTGCTCTGTCTGGTGTCCTACTGCTGCCCGAAAAAGCTGATACTGCCGCATCTGCGCGAGACGCTCGAGGAGCTGAAGACCCGCGAGCCGGACGAGAAAAAGCCCGTACCGCGCGCGTATCGTCATCGTAGGCTCCGAGATAGACGATCCGGAGTTTATAAAGACCGTTGAGCAGTCCGGCGCGCTCGTCGTCGCCGACCGCTTCTGCTTCGGCGCGCTGCCGGGGCGGCAGGAGATACCGCTGCGCGGGGCGAACCCGCGCTCGCCAGATATGCCGCTTCTATCAGCAGTCAAGCCAGTGTCCGCGCTACATGGCGCGCGACAAGGTGCCGACCGGCGCGAATTTGTCTACCGGCTTGTGAAGGAATATCATGCCGACGGCGTACTGTACGAGGCGCTGAAGTTCTGTGAGTTCTGGGGCTATGAGCGCCCGCTCGCCTCGCATATCCTGACCGAGGAGATGGGCGTGCCGACCGTCTGCGTTGACCGGCAGTATACCGGCGGCGCATCCGGCCAGCTGCGCACGCGCGTTCAGGCGTTTGTCGAGAGCCTCGAGATAAAGAATATAAATATGGCAAAGGAGGGCTTGTAATGCCGCAAAGGAAAACCGGCCTCGGCGATACATATCAGGCCGTGAGCGGCCTGCGCAAGACCCGCGAATGGCGCGGCCTGCGGGACACGTTGTACGATTTCCGCTGGTGGCTCACGACATGGAAGGACATGATAGCCTTCGTGCTGAAAAGCCCGCTTCAGGTCGTGAAAGGGCTGTGGAAATACCGCTGGATGGCGACGTATCTCACCGTTCCGGCCTTCATTGACCGCCAGCTTGAGGGGCAACCGCGGCGTGCAGCTCCGCTCCGGCCATCTGCTGTACGACGTGATAATCAAGCATACGACGGATATCATCGGCACAATGTTCGACGCGGACATGTCCATCGGCGGCAAAAAGTCGCTCTCGGACAGGATAGTCTGCCTTGACGAGCTGGTGCCGATGGAGATAATGTCCGGCTTCCCGAATCTTATCGGGCTTCCGGTGCAGACGATACCGATCTTCCTCGCCTCGATGATAAATCAGCAGCTTCCGCCGGTGTATCTCGACAGCGTGGAGAACTACGGCGTACCCGCCGACGTCTGCCCGCGCCGTCGGCTGAGGCGGGCGTCGCCATAGAAGGGACTACCCGATATTCGGCAAAATGCTTCATCTCCTGCAACATGCCCTGCGACGGCGCGTCATGACAAGCGAGTATCAGGACAGATATTTCAAGCTGCCGACATACGAGCTGGGCGTACCGCTGAGATACAACGACGATGTCGACGCGCAGGACTACGCGGTCGAGGAGATCATGGGCTGCATCGAATTCATCGAGCAGCAGACGGGTGAGAAGTTTGACTGGGACGCCTTTTATAAGGGCATGGAGAACTACAACGAGGTCACGCGCTTCCATCTCGACCTGTGGGAGATAAACCGGACGAAGTACCCGCAGGTGACGGGGCCGACGCCGTGGCTTTACAGGATGTACTCCTTCCACCTGCACGGCGGCATGGACGACCGCTTCATAAAGGCCGACAGCAAGGTGCACCGCATCATGCAGGACGGCTACGCCAGGCGCCTGCCGTGCTCGCGCGAGATGCGCCACAAGGCGCTGGTCTGGTCGTGTCCGGCGAACTACTCCACCAATTTCGCCAACTGGCTGGAGCTGTGCTGGGGCATAGTCTGCGTCATGGATATGGAGACGCATATCTACCAGCAGATCATCGACACCTCGACCCGCCGCCGCGCACTCGAGGGGCTGGCGCTGACCTTCCAGCGCACGACCATGCGCAAGCACACCAAGGAGGCTATAAGAACGCTGTGGACGAGATGTGGCGCGTCGCGGAGGAATACGGAGTCGACACGATAATCATGTATGACCAGATATCCTGCAAGGGCATGGACGGTCTGCAGGGCATATTCGACGATCAGGCGCGAGAGCGGAAGATAAACTTCATCTGGGTGCAGCAGGATCTGATGGACTGCCGCACAATATCCCGGCGGGATATGCGCCGTCAGGTGAGCGCCTACATGTCGTCGGTCTTTGCGCGAGGAGCAGGTCGACCCCACGCTCATCGATTTTGACGATTCCGAGGCATGGTAAGGAAAATAAAAAACTGCGCCGGTGCAAAGCCGCACCGGCGCAGAATTTTTATCTCAGTCGAGGGGATCGTTCAGCCAGTTGCTCACAACGGATTCTTCGAGGCCGAGTCCCTTGGAGAGGAAAACTACCATCTCGTTGAAGTTGAGGTTCTTCATATGCTCGTAGTTGGTCTTGCTGGTGGTATCCCCGACGGGACGCCCCTCCATATAACCGCATTCGTAGCACATGTTGAGCGGATATTTGCGATGGGTGTCAAGCACCATCTCGTTTCCACAGCGCGGACATTTCATGGTTCATACCTCCGTTTATGTATAATATTTATGCGCGAAATACTTATACAATGTTAATCCAGGTAAACACAATATGCAAGAATAATCTACAAAATAACAACATTTTGATGCAAATCCGCGCTGTGGAATGAATATTCGGGGCGCTTATGGAAAAGGAGCGGTCATGACCGCCTTTTCGAACTGTCTGACTGCTGACTTCCTATATCAATCGTCAGAAGCCCATCATCGCAGATCAGGCCGTAACCGCCACTGCTTGCGCTGATAGACAACGGAGATAGCGTCATCCGCGTCCATATTACGGAACACGAAGAACTCATGGCCGAGCAGATTCATCTGCAGAATAGCCTCCTCCGCCGACATAGGCTTGATGGAAAAATGCTTCTTTGCGCGTACGATTTTGAATTCCTCATCGGCATCATCCTCCGCAGGGACAAATGCCGGAGAGCTCTCATGCTCGAGCGCGCCCTCGCGAAGCCGCTTTTCGAGCCGCTTCTTGTTTCTGCGTATCTGGCGCTCAATGGCCGCTACGCCGGAGTCAACCGAGGCGTACATGTCGTTCGTCAGTTCGCTTGCCCGATAGTACAGGCCGTTGTTATGGATCGTGATCTCGGCGAGGAAGCGCCCGCGCTCAATGCTGAAGGTGACATAGGCTTCGGCCTCGGTCTTGAACAGACGGTCGAGCTTGCTGATCTTCTTTGTGGCATAGGCTCTCAGATCCTCGGAGGAATCCATCTTTTTTTTTCTCGGTAAAAGTGAACTTCATTAGTGCCAACTCCTTTCGATATCCACTGGTACCTTGAGGAAAGCCCTCTTTATGTGTTCATTATATCACAATGAACGACAGAAAGAAGTGAATTTTATTGTAAATTGCAATAATCGGCACAATGCATTGTTTAGCGCCGGAAATTTCGGCACGTTGACCAAAAATTTCCGGCGCTGTCTTCATAATATTAATAGGTAGCTGACTCAGCCCTCGCCGCCGATGTGGATCTTCGCGTGGCGCATATGGCCTCAAAGGTCTGCTGGCTTATGTCGTGCTCGATCTTGCAGGCGTCTGCCTCGGCTGTCTCTTTATCGACGCCTATGTCGATAAGAAACGCCGTCAGCGTCTTATTACCGGTCAAGCATGCTCGAAGCGACCGCCATACCGGTGTCGGTCAGGGGTTATCAGGCCGTCTTTTGTCCATCGTGATATGCCCGCTTTCTCTGAGCCGTTTGGTCGCATAGCTTACGCTGGGCTTTGTCACGCCTAAGAACTCGGCCACATCGATGGAACGGACATAGCCATGTTTTTCCTTCATCATCAGCATTGCCTCGAGGTAATCCTCGGAAGCTCTCAATATCTCCATGGCAATCTCCGCACCATCCTTTGCTGTTTTGTAATATATAGGTTAACACAATTTAACCAAAAAATGCAAGGTCGAAAAAAATATTAAAAAAAGCTATTGACACACAAAGGTTAGTCGTGTTAAACTATGCCACGGTTAAAGGCACTTAACCTTTTTCTTTCGACTTTGGGTTAGATGCTGTTAACCGACCACAGAGCTAAGATACGGAGGGATATATATGATGCCGCTTACTCTGACAGACGCCGGTGAGGAGAACTTGATCCCGAAAAGTCGGCGGCAGTCCTGAAGTAAAAAAACATCTGGAAGACAACAACGCTGTTCAACGCATTGACCGGCTCGAATCAGTTCGTCGGAAACTGGCCGGGTGTCACGGTTGAAAAAAAAGAAGGTAAACTTAAAAAACATGACGGCGTTATCATCACCGACCTTCCCGGTATTTATTCACTTTCACCATACACCCTTGAAGAGGTCGTTGCGCGCAACTACCTTATCGGCGAGCGTCCCGATGCGATACTGAACATCATCGACGGCACGAATTTGGAGCGCAACCTGTATCTTACAACTCAGCTTACGGAGCTTGGTATTCCGGTTGTTGTTGCAATCAACATGATCGACCTTGTTCGCAAGAACGGCGACAAAATCAATGTTGCCGAACTTTCGCGTCAGCTTGGCTGCAAAGTCGTTGAAATTTCCGCTTTGCGCGGAACCGGCATTGCGGAAGCTGCGGAAGCGGCAATCGATGCAGCAAAGAACGGCAAAACCGTTCCCATGCACACCTTCGCGGGCCCTGTTGAACATGCGCTTGCACATATCGAGGAAGCAGCTGTTCACGGACTGCCCGAGGAGCAGCAGCGTTGGTATGCCGTGAAGATTTTTGAGCGCGATGACAAGGTGCTTGAAAATCTGAATATCGATCCTAAGGTTATGGAGCATATCAATAAGGATATCGAGGCGGTAGAGAAGGAAATGGATGACGATTCCGAATCCATTATCACCAACGAACGTTATATCTACATCGGTTCGATTATCAAAGCTTGCTACAAAAAGAAAAACACGGGCAAGCTTTCAACTTCCGACAAGATCGACAAAATCGTGACCAACCGCTGGCTGGGTCTCCCCATCTTCGCTGCAGTAATGTTCCTCGTTTACTATATTTCAATGGTAACAGTAGGCAGCGCGGCAACTGACTGGGCAAATGACGGACTGTTCGGTGACGGCTGGCATCTGTTCGGTATCGGCTCAAAGGCATATAACGAAACTGCCGAAAATTACAGCAACGCAATGAACGCTGCCGGCGCATTTGTTGATTTCGACACTGAAGCCGAAGATTTTGATGCCGACAAAGTGCTTGCCGAACTCGAAGCATACAAGCCCGAGAGCGAGAACGCAACCGCAACCATCGGCGTTGAGGATGAGGAAACTCTTGCGGTAAACGAAATGACCGTTTATTATTCCACGATCCCCAAAGACGCAAAGGAAGATGAAACCATCGGCATGACTTATGTTGATGCCGTTAAATACCTTAAGGAAAACGGATTCGATGAACCCGATCCCGCCACATACGGCGTTTGGGTAAAGGGTATTCCCGTGCTTGTGGGCGAAGGTCTTGAAAAAGCAGGCGCAGCCGATTGGCTTGCAGGCCTTATCAACGACGGTATAGTTGCAGGTGTCGGTGCTGTTCTCGGCTTTGTTCCGCAGATGCTTGTTCTGTTCCTGCTGCTCGCTATCCTTGAAGGCTGCGGTTATATGGCGCGTATCGCATTCGTCCTTGACAGAATTTTCCGCAAATTCGGTCTTTCCGGCAAATCCTTCATCCCGATGCTGATCGGCACGGGCTGCGGCATTCCCGGTATTATGGCATCCAGAACGATTGAAAACGAACGTGACCGCCGCATGACCATCATGACCACAACGTTCATCCCCTGCGGTGCAAAGGTTCCCTTTATTGCAATGATCGCAGGCGCAATCTTCGGCGGTTCAGCCTGGGTTGCAACAAGTGCATATTTCATCGGCATGGCGGCAATCATAATTTCCGGTATCATGCTGAAGAAAACCAAGATGTTCGCGGGCGAACCCGCTCCCTTCGTAATGGAGCTTCCCGCATATCATCTTCCCACCGTCAGCAACGTTCTCCGTTCCACTTGGGAGCGCGGCTGGTCCTTCATCAAGAAAGCGGGCACGATCATTCTTCTGTCCACGATACTCGTTTGGTTTACCTCCTACTTCGGATTTCTTCCGACGGGTTCAGAATGCTTGCGGAAGACGAGCTTGACAAGTCCATTCTTGCGGCAGTCGGCAATGCGATCGCCTGGATCTTCAAACCCCTCGGCTGGGGCGAATGGCAGGCAGCGGTTGCATCCATCACCGGCCTTGTTGGTTTTGATAGCCATAGTTGTTGGTATCAGCGTGTATCTCATCAAGCAGAAGAAACAGGGTAAATCCTCCTGCGGAGCAAATTGTGCACACTGCGCAATGCATGGCAACTGCCATAAACACTCGTAACACAGGTATGGAGGGGCGGGGCGTGCTTCGCCCCTCCAATTTAAAAAAGAAACGGGAGGTCAGGGATGCCATATCAAGAAAACAGGTTGTCGGCGTCGGCAATTAAGTATCTGCTTGCCATCTCGGGCCTTTGCAAGGACGACAAGGGTGTGCGCTGCATTGATGTTTCAACGGAGCTGAACGTTACCAAGCCGAGCGCTCATCACATGATACAGAGCCTGTGCGATGCAGGACTTGCCGAGCGCGAGCGCTATGGCGCTGTGTATCTCACCGATGAGGGCAGAGAAGCGGCGGCGCTTTACAGAACCCTGCTATGACGCTTTGTTCATACAGATAAAAAAAGTCGTCAGCGTTGACGATACGGCCTGCCGCAATGCCGCCTGCGCGGCGCTTGAGCAGGTGGCCGATCAGATGCCGCAGCTTGCGGCACAGAAGGGAGCGCAAAATGACTGAAACTGTTGTAATGATAGACGGAATGATGTGCGGAATGTGCGAGTCTCATATAAACGATGTCGTGCGTAGAACTTCGATGTCAAGAAGGTCAGTTCTTCCCAAAGCAAGGGACGCTGCGTGATCCTCTCCGAGCAGCCCATAGATGAGAGCGCGTTGCGCTCCGCGATAAACGCGACGGGCTACGAGGTCAAGGACGTCACATCCGGCCCCGCGCCTGAGAAGCACGGCCTTTTCGGAAGACGGTAATCAATCCTGTCTCCCCTCAGGGGGGGAGATTAAGATAAACATTGAAAATACACAGCGTCTGGAACGCTGTTATTTATAAAGCATGAGTTAAATGACTCTAACCAGAATAAGAAAGGAGCGACCAGTGAGCGTTGTAATTTTAGGCGGAAATGAGTGTATGGAGCGCAGATATATGGACCTCTGCAAGGCATATAGGCAGTCGCGACGCAAAGGTTTACCAAGCCCGGAGGAGGGCTTAAAAATAAACTCGGCCGTCCGGATCTGACGATATTTTTCACCAGCACCATGTCCCACAAGATGGTTCAGGGCGCGTTGAGCGAGCTGAAGGGACATAATACGATAATCGAGCGCGCCACACCAGCTCTCTCTCCGCACTGCGGGGAATACTGGAAAAGCACACCGGATAAAATAATATCCAATAATAAAAAGGAGGACAGCCATGTCGGAGGAAATGTTTGTGCGCCAGTGCGCGCCCACCCTCGCCGGGGGTCAAGACAGGCAGCCTGTTTTCATGTCCGTATGACACAAGGGAGGGAATGACCGAGGACGTCAGAAGGCTCAACCGTGTGCTCGTGCCGAAGGGGGCTTAGGAACGCTGCCCTGCGCTATTCCGAAAAGAGAGTGCTGCTGTACCTGTACAGACCGACAGAGCTGTGGCGCGACCTCAACGACGACAAGGCGGCTGAGATTCTTGACGCCGCAGGATATTCCTGCACCGACTGCGACCGCTGCGTTGTGAAGCTTATTCAGAGGCTGCGCGGCAACAAGGATTTTCCGCACGAGATCGGCCTGTTCCTGAGCTATCCTCCCGAAGACGTGAAAGGATTTATCGACAATAACGCCGCAAACTTCAAGTATTCCGGACTCTGGAAGGTGTACGGCGACGAGAAGCGCGCGAAAGCGATGTTCGAGAAATTCAAAAAGTGTACGGACATATATTGCCGCATGTGGCAGGCCGGAGTCAGTCTGGACAGGCTTGCGGTATCGGCATGAAATTGATTTGAAAGGAAGTAAAAAACATGAAGAAAGCGACTGTTATTTATTGGAGCGGCACCGGCAACACCGAGGCCATGGCAGATGCCGTCCTCACCGGCATGAAGGACGGAGGAGCGGACGCTGTCATGCTCACCCCCGATCAGGTTGACGCGGCTTCCGTCGGCAAGTACGACGCCATAGCGTTTGGCTGCCCGGCGATGGGTTCCGAGATGCTGGAAGAGAGCGAGTTCGAGCCGATGTTCTCGTCCGTAAAGGGCGCCTCGGCGGCAAGAAGATCGCACTCTTCGGTTCCTACGGCTGGGGCGACGGCGACTGGATGCGCATATGGGAAGACGACTGCGGCGATGCCGGCATCACCCTCGCCTGCGAGAGCGTCATCTGCAATGAGGCACCCGACAACGGCGCGCTTGCATCCTGCAAAGCCATGGGCAAGCAGCTCGCTGAGCGATAAAATGAACGCTGTAAAAATGCTGCTCGGCAAGCTTTCGGCGATAGCTCTCGCGCTGGCGGTCATAGCGCTGATCGCCATGCCGCAGTGGATAAATGTGTAATCTAACCAAGACCGTGCCACCGGCACGGTCTTTATTTACACTCAATAACATTATGTGAACAATAATATGTAAATTAATTGCGCCGCGTTCTGAATCTTTTCTCTTGACATATAAGTTTGTAAATGCTAACTTATATGTATATAAAGGTTAGAAGAAACTAACTTTAGAGAGGATAGAAATATGACGCTCAACGAGTTGAAAATAGGGCTGCGGCCGTTATCACCGCCGTAGGCGGCGACGGAGCACTGCGCTGCCGCCTGCTTGACATGGGGATCATTCCGAAAACGCGTGTTACGCTTCAGAAGGTCGCGCCCATGGGCGACCCCATTGAGATCCGCGTGCGCGGCTATGAGCTGACGCTGCGCATCGAGGACGCGAAAAAGATAGAGGTGGAGGTCGGTTCAAAATGATCTTTGCGCTTGTCGGAAACCAGAACTGCGGTAAGACCACGCTTTTTAACGCGCTCACCGGCTCCAATCAGCACGTCGGGAATTTTCCCGGTGTAACGGTCGATCAGAAGATCGGCGATATACGCGGGGAGAAGGACTGCTCCGTCGTTGACCTGCCCGGTATATATTCGCTCCGTCCGTATACGCAGGAGGAGATCGTCTCGCGCGACTTTATAATCAACCAGAAGCCGGACGGGATAATCAACATTGTTGATGCGACGAATATTGAGCGTAATCTCTATCTGACGCTCCAACTGCTTGAGCTTCGCGTACCGATGGTGCTGGCGCTAAATATGATGGACGAGGTGCGCGCCAACGGCGGGGCGATCGACGTTCGGAAAATGAGTGCCGCGCTGGGCATCCCAGTGGTGCCTATCGTGGCGGCGAAGGGTGAGGGCGTGTCGGAGCTCGTGGATCAGGCTATGGCGACTGCGCGCGGCAAAGTCATGCCGAAGGTAACAGACTTCTGCGGGAGGATTCGGCTGTTCACCGCTGCATCCACGCCGTTGTTCATCTTATTGCCGACCATGCGGATCGCATAGGCGTTCCCGCCCGCTTCTGCGCGGCGAAGCTTATCGAGGGCGGGGACGGTCTTGCAGACGAACTGGGGCTTGACCAGAACGAAAAGGAGCTGCTTGAGCACTGCGTCGTGCAGATGGAGAATGAGGCGGGGCTGGACAGAAATGCGGCGCTTGCGGACATGCGCTATACGTTTATTGAGAACGTTGTGGAGCACTCCGTCATAAAGTGCCATGAGAGCAAGGAACACGCACGCTCCATACGTATAGATAAGGTACTCACTGGGCGCTACACAGCTATACCTGTCTTTCTCGGCATAATGCCGCTGACCTTTTATCTGACCTTCAACGTTATAGGCCAGAGACTGTCGGACTGGCTTGAGCTTTGGATCGACGCACTGACGCGGATCGTTGACGCGGGGCTTACGGCTTACGGCATCAACCCCGTGGTACATAGCCTGATAATCGACGGCATTTTTTGCGGGTGTCGGCGCGTGCTTTGTGTTCCTGCCGATAATCGTAACGCTGTTTTTCTTCCTCTCCATCCTGGAGGACACCGGCTATATTGCGCGCGTGGCCTTCGTGATGGATAAGCCGTCCGCGAAAAATCGGCCTGTCCGGACGCAAAGATAGTCCCGATGCTCATCGGCTTCGGCTGCTTGTACCGGCCATTATGGCGACGCGCACAGTCTCGTCTGACCGTGACCGCAAGATGACCATTCTGCTTACGCCGTATATGAGCTGCTCGGCAAAAATATCAATATATGCGTTCTTTACCGCGGCCTTTTTCCCAAAATACCGCGCGCTGGTTATGATATCGCTCTATCTGCTGGGCATCCTTGTCGGCATTGCGGCGGCGCTCATTATGAATAAAACAGTCTTTCGCGGTAAGCCCGTACCATTTGTAATGGAGCTGCCAATTACCGTATGCCAAGTCTGAAAAGTGTCGCGCTACTGCTGTGGGAAAAGGCGCGCGACTTCCTGCGCGTGCGTTTACGGTAATCTTCCTTGCAACTATCATAATCTGGTTCCTCCAGAGCTTTGACACACGGCTGAACGTTGTGGCGGACAGCTCGGCAAGCCTGCTGGCGCTCATAGGCCGCTGGATAGCCCCGCTGTTTGCACCGCTGGGCTTTGCGGATTGGCGCTGCGCAACCGCGCTCATTTCCGGTTTGATTGCAAAGGAGTCGGTTGTGAGTACGCTTGAAGTTCTGCTTGGCGGTGCCGCCATATCGTCCATGCTCTCAACGCGCGCGGCCATCGGCTTCCTCGTCTTTACTTGCTGCTGTATACTCCCTGCGTCGCCGCCATGGCGACGATACGCCGTGAGCTTAACTCGACAGTGAAAACGGCTGGTGTTGTGCTGATGCAGTGCGCGGTGGCGTGGTGCGCGGCGTTCATCGCCTACGCTGCGGCAGGGGGATTCGTGTGATGAGCTGGCCGGATTATGTGGCTGGCGCTGGTTGCCATATGCGCCGCGAGGGCGTTTGGAGTCTGGCGGCGCTCGATGAAGAGCGGAAACTGCTGCGGATGCGCGGCGACTGCACATTGTACCGCGCGGTGCGGCCGCTGCGAGACAAAAAAAACCGGAACACCAATAGGTGTTCCGGTTTGTTTTTGCAGACTCAGACCTTGACTCCGAAGGCTTTCATTTCGCCGCGAAGCTCGTCCGCGTCGCCGTGAAAAAACTATGCCCGGCATGCCGGTACGCTCCGCGCCCTCGATGTTCGGAGCGGAGTCATCGATAAACAGGCACTCAGAGGGGGTAAGATCAAAGGTCGAATACAGCAACTCATATATTTCCGCGCATGGCTTGACGAGCTTGACGTCCGCCGATATCAGCGTCCCGTCAAAATACTCACTGCCGGGAACGCGCGGCCAGTACTCATGCTGCCGGTAGCTGGCGTTGGAGAGCAGGTATACGCCGTAGCCCGCTTCCTTCAGCTCGCGTACAAGCTCCGCCATGCCGGGGACGGGCAGGATTGGCCTGTCCCAGCGGTCGACCAACAGGTGCGCCTGCTCGTGCAGCCGCTCGGGGAGGCGGCTGCACATGCTCGCGGCGGCTTCCTCCTCGGTCATGGAGCCGCGATCCATCTTCGCCCATTCGAGCGAGAGATAGACGTTGTTCATAAGCGTCCGCCTGTCTGCGGGCTTCACGCCGACGGCGTCAAGGAAATAGTTCCTGTCGAACTTCAGCAGGACATTGCCCATGTCAAAAATGATGTTTTTATCATCAGACTATCTTCACCTTGCCCTTTGTGGCGCGGAACACGATCACAAGCGAGATTATCGTCGTGAGCGTGAGGATAGTCGCAAGCGCGGCGGCGGTGCCATCGCTCATGCGGACGACCTCCTGATAGATCGCAACGGCAATGGTCGAGGTCTTGCCGGAGTAGAGCATGATGGAACTGGACAGCTCGTTGATGCAGGTGATCCAGCTGAGCACGGCTCCGACATGATGCCCGAGCATCATGCGTGCCGTGACGGTGAAGAAGGTCTTCATCGGGGACACGCCGAGGTTAATCGACGCCTCCTCAATAAACGGATCCATCTGATACAGGAATGCGCTGCCGGAGCGCACCGTGTATGGCAATTTTCTGATGATGTAGGAGATTATCATTATGGCCGCGGTGCCGACAAGGATGATGGGCTTGCGGTTGAACGCGACAATAAGGCCGATACCAAGGACGGAGCCGGGGATAACGTAGGGGAACATGATGAGCGTGTCGATGAGGTTTGCGACCTTGCCCTTCTTGCGCACAAGGATGTACGACACAAGGATGCCGATAATGATGATGAACACGATGGCGATTATCGAGAACACGTAGGTGTTGCGGATGTTGCGGCCGAGGCGGGACATTATCGTACGGTAGTTGTTGAAGTTGATGCCCTTGACCATGCCGGAGAAGCCGCGGCTCAACGAAGGACTGGCACACGACGACGATCTGCGGCAGGAACGCCAGTGCGACGACAATGTATATCGGCGCAAGAGGCGAAGAAGCGCTTCCAGCCGCGGAGCTTCGTCTCCTGAGGGGGACGGAGCGAGCTCATCATGTAGTTGCGCTTGTCGACGACGAGCTTCTGGAAGGCGAGCATCGTCAGCGAGCAGACGACGATGATGACCGACAGCGCCGAGGCCATGTAGGGGTCTGTCGCACTTTCGGACATGTACTCGTTGTAGACAAGCACCGGCAAAGACGGTGTAGCCCTCGCCGAGGGAGCATCGGGGTGCCGAAGTCGGCAAGGCAGGTCATGAACACCATAATGCAGCCCGCGAGTATCGACGGAAGGATGACCGGCAGAGTGACCGTCCAGATGCGGCGGAGCTTGCTCATGCCGAGGTTCTCGGACGCTTCCTCAAGCGAGGAGTCGATGCTGTTCATCGCACCCCGAGGTGTAGAGGTAGATGTACGGGAATAGGTGCAGCGTTAAAAGACGAAGATTATGCCGCCGCGGCCGTATATCGTCGGCGCGACAAGGCCGATCTTTGCAAACAGCTTTGCAAGCAGACCGGCGCGGCCGAGCAGGATTATCCACGAGTACGCGCCAATGAACGGGGGCTCATAAGGCTCATTATAATGAAGATGTGCAGGACCTTTTGCCGGGGATGTTGTAGCGCGTCATAAGATACGCGATGGGAACGCCGACGATGGTGGTTGTAGGACGGTGGCGAAGCACACGACCATGGAGCGGATGAGGGTCTGATAGTAGTAGGGCTTCGTGAAGAAGCGCTTGAAGTTATAGAGCGTTATGCCGTCGACCTTGTTGGAGAACACGCTTTCGTGAGTATCGTGTAGAACGGGTACACGATGAACATGCACATGGCGAGGGATCACGAATACCTTGAGAAAAACCAGAAATCCGGTCTCCAGCGGGAACCGAGACGTTTGTTCACAGGCTGAGCACCTCCTCGTTCACGTCGTACAGGCTGACGCGCAGCGGGTCGAAGCTGAGATGCACCTTCTCGCCGTCGGTGTGCACCTCGGCGGTATCCTTGGTGTACTCGTTGACGATGAGGTTCTGCCCGTCGTCAAGCTGTACTTCGTACTCGATGAAGTCGCCGAGGAAGGTGGAGAACAGAATAGTTCCGGGCATACCGTCGGCGGAGAAAGAACAGCTGCTCCGGCCGCGCGGATATCTTGCCATTGCCGGAATACTGCGGCGGACGGGAACCGTTCGGGTGCCGATCTGCATGATGTGGCCGTCCTTCATAACGGCGATACGGTCGGAGATGGCGAGTGCCTCCTCCTGATCGTGCGTGACGTATATGGTGGTGATGCCGAGGCGGCGCTGGAGCTTCTTGATGACGGAGCGCATCTGCACGCGCAGGCGTCAAGGTTGCTCAGCGGCTCGTCCATCAGCAGGACGCTCGGCTCAATGACGACGAAGGCGCGCGCCAGCGCGACGCGCCGCTGGCCGCCGGACAGCTCGTTGGGCTTCCGGTCTGCCAGATGGGAGATCTGCACCAGCTCCAGCGCCTCGTCCACACGGGGCTTTATCTCTGGCCGGAACCTTGCGCGCCTTGAGACCGTAGGCGACGTTATCGCGCACGCTCAGGTGCGGGAAGATGGCGTAGTTCTGGAACACCATGCCGATGTCGCGCTTATGAGCGGGCACGTCGTTGATGCGCTTGTCGCCGAAATAGAAGTCGCCGCCCTCGATGGAGTTAAAGCCCGCTATCATGCGCAGAAGCGTGGTCTTGCCGCAGCCGGACGGGCCGAGCAGCGTGAAGAATTCGCCCTCGCGGATGTCCAGCGAAACGCCGTTGAGTGCGGTGAAGTCGCCGTAGCGCTTGACGGCGTCCTTGATGATTACCTGATTGCTCATGTGGTCTCCTCCGTATATGTGTAAAGTTTTATATTACGCAGATTCAAAAATATTCCGGAGCCGTGCCGTAGCATTTTTCAGTCCGCGCATAATACCGCAAGAGGGCACCATTGGAAGGTGCCCTCCGGGTAAGCTTGGATCAAAGAAAATCAGCCTGCAACGAGGTCGTTGAACTTCTCCTTGATGGAATCTCTGTTGGCGGCGGCGTAGTCAAAGTTGTAGTTGCCGACGTTGCAGTCGTCGAGAGCAGAGACCCTGAGGAGCGACGTCAGAGCGGACGGGGCGGCGGGCCCAGTCGGCGTTCTGAGCGGTCTGGCACTCGGCGCTGGTGACGAAGTCGATGAACAGCTTGGCGTTCTCCTCGTTGGGGCAGCCCTTGATGAGGGCAACACCGTCGGGAACGGCGGAGTTCTTCTCGGGGTAGACAAAGCCGATGTCGGGATTGTCGGCGTACAGAACGGCGGACTTCTCGATGGTCACGCCGAGGGCGTACTCACCGGAAGCAACGAGCTTGTGGCAGTTGCCGGAGCTGTCCTGAAGCTTGCCGTCGAGGTTGGCGATGAACTTCTCAACGAGCGCCCAGCCTTCATCGATGGTGGGCTGGCTGAACAGCATGGTGCAGAGCTGTGTGTAAGCGGAGCCGGACTTGGAGGGAGAGCAGTAAGCGATCTTGCCCTTCAGGTTCTCGTCGCACAGGCCTTCCCAGGTGGTGGGGACTTCATCCTCGGAAAGCATGGTCTTGTTGTAGATGAAGACCATGGGCGGGGGACTCGCCTATCCAGTAGCCGTTGGGATCCTTTGTAGGCTTCGCCGATGAACTCGTCGTTTGCGCAGACGTACGGCTCAAAGTAATCGTTGTAGGCCGCGAGGGTGTCAGCACCGCCGCCCCACAGAACGTCGCCCTGGGGATTGGCAGCAGCAACGAGGCGCTGGCACAGCTCGCCGGTACCGGCAGCGATGACTTCAACGTCGATGTTGGGATACTTCTCCATGAACTGGGCAACGCCGGCGTTCAGAGGATCGGCATCGTGGGGAGAGTAGACAACGAGCTTGCCGGTGTAATCTTCCGGAGCTTTCTCGGCGTTCTCTGCGGGAGTGTTTTCTGCGGGGGTCTCTGCTTCGGGAGCCTTGGATTCCTCAGGCTGGGAAGCGGCCTGCTGGCCGCAAGCGCACAGCGCGAACACCATGCACAGAGCCAGAAGCAGTGCGAAGAGCTTCTTCATTTGGTTTCCTCCTGTAAAATTTATACTTCGTGGGATCGTCATATTGGCTATGGACCCCTAGGATGTAATAGATTATAACATCGGGATTGTGAGAATTCAACAAAAATTATGAAATAATGAAAATTTTGTTAACAGTAAACTAAAAAGCTCCCGCAGGGCATTTCAGACCCAGCGGGAGCTTTTTTGCTTATCTTACAAATCTGATTTATCTAAGCGATAGAAGTACCGGTAATCCGAACGCAGGATGTTCCGTATGAACGGGACGGACAGCACCGCGTCCGCGGACATCCACGCCACGGGGTCGGCGGCGCACATCGCGTAGAAAGCGAGCATGGGCGCGGCCGCGCTGACGGCTCCGCCCGCTATCGCAGGGGCGGCGCAGCAGGCACACGGTGACGCGTGCGACAAGCTCCGCGGTGCCAGCGCCGAGAATGAACTGCGGGCGGCCTATGCCTTGTACGCAGTTTCGCATGACGAAGATGAACGCGAGGAAGGGGTACATCGCAAGGTCAATATGCAGATATGCGTTGCCATAGCGGATGGTCTCTGGCGTGACCTTGTCGGCGCTGAGGAAGATGTGCAGATACGCGCCGTTTATCGTCAGCAGCAGGCCGGTACCGACCATAACGGCGGTTATGACGGCGGCGATGATGAGCGCCTGCAGCGTGCCCTTGCGGATGCGCGCGTAGTCGCCGGCGCCGAGGTTCTGCGCGGCGAAGCTCGTCATGGCGGAGCCGAGGCCGTTGAACGGTGTCATAAGCAGATTGTTGAGCTTGTGCGCTGCGCCGAAGCCGTTCTGCGCCGCGTTCGAGACCATGACACCGTCGAGTATATCGAACTGCACCACAACGCCCTGCATCACGATGATGCCGATGGCGAGCACGGAGAACTGGAGGCCGAGCGGCACGCCCTGTATCAGGTGACGCGAGACGTCGCGCCTTGTGATGCGCCAGTCCTCGCGGCCGAGGCGGAGCTGCGGATATTTTGAGAACGCGTAGAAGAAACAGGCAAAGGTGCTTATCAGTGCGCGGCGACGGTCGCTATCGCGGCGCCCGCGACGCCCCAATGGAACGCGAGGATGAACAGCAGGTCAAGCCCGACGTTCAGGACGGTCGAGAACAGCAGGAAGAGCAGCGGCGTTGCCGAGTCGCCCATGCTGCGCAGGAACGAGCAGATGAAGTTATAAAAAAGCTGTGCGCCGATACCGGAGAAGATGATCATGCAGTAGGTGTGCGCTGCGTTATAGACCGCGGGGCTGTCCGGCGTGACGTTTATCCACGCGAGCATCGGGTTCAGAAGCGCAAGCGCGAGCGCGGTGAGGACGACGGTCAGCACGGTGGAGAGCAAAACTGCGTCGCAAGTGAGCGGCGCACGCCCTGATCGTCATGCGTACCGACGCGGCAGGAGGTCACGGCGCAGAAACCGGCGCTGGAACCGAAGGCGAATTGCAGGGAAAACGAAGACGAGCGGGGTAGTGTCGGTAACGCCTGCTACCTCGTCGGCGGTCAGTGTCTGGCCGACTATCGCCGCGTCGCTTATGGAGTAGACCTCTTTGCAGAAGATAGGAGACTATTATGGGCGCTGAAAACAGCAGGATGGTTTTCCAACAGGAGCCGAGTGTTAGCTACAGGATGAAAAAATGGCTTTGAGATCAAACGCTTTTTCATTGGAATCCCTGACTTTCTCTGATAATTATGCTTCCGAAACTCATGGCTTTACTCCGGAAGAGCTGTGATTATAGCTTTACTGCAGTTACTTGTCAAGGGGCAAAATGTTAATATTTTATGACCGGCTCACGGGGCCGAAAACCGCGAGCAGAAGCCGTCGATATAGTCTTCAGCAGCTGGCAGAACGGCACACTTTTTCGGCGGCTCCGTCATACATGCTGTACAGCAGATGCATGGGCGCATAAAACCCAGAGCTCGCAGTCGCGCCGTGCGCGAATCGCCGCAGAGCGGCAGGAAAATCTCACGCATATTTCAAGCGGCCCCGCCGCGAGGTACTGCTGATACAGTGCGCTCATCTCGGCGCTGCGGTACTGCTCCAGCGTCAGCATCCGCCTGAAGCAAGACGGGAATTCCTCCTCCGTCCAGTACCTGAACATGGCGATGCTGTACTGCCGTATGCGTTCAAGCGGGTAAGCTCTTCCGCGGCGCGCTCATTGCTGTCGGGCATCCTGTGCTCGCCGGCCTTATCGGCATCGCCCTCCTGCATACGCAGGACGATGTGGTCAAAGATATGCCGCTTGCTCTTGTAGTGCTTGTAGAGCGATGGGGCTTTTTATCCCGACAGCTGTGGATATCTGCTCCACGGTGACGGCCTCGTAGCCGCCGACGGCGAAGAGCCGCAGCGCCTCGGTAAGTATCCGTGTTTTGGTGTCGGTGTTTCTCATGGCGCGTTCCTCCTAGCTGCGTTGATGCCGCTATTATACAGCTAACGCATGTTAGCTGTCAATCATCACGGGGCGGAGAAAAATACTGCGGCTTGACCGGTAAATAACATGTATGATACTATGGGCACAAAGTGGAGGAGAGATATATGGCGTTTGATTACAAAAAGGAATATAAAGAATACTATATGCCCAAGGCAAAGCCGGAGATCATCGAGATACCGCCGATGAATTACATCGCCGTGCGCGGCGTTGGCGACCCGAACGAGGAGGGCGGCGCGTACAAGGCGGCCATCGGGCAGCTCTACGGCATCGCGTTCACGCTGAAGATGAGCAAAAAAGGCTCGCACCAGATCGATGGGTATTTCGAATATGTGGTCCCGCCGCTCGAAGGCTTCTGGTGGCAGCCCAGCGTGGAGGGTGTCGATTATAAAAACAAGCAGGATTTCCACTGATATCCGTTATCCGCGTTCCGGATTTCGTGACGCGGCAGGATTTCGACTGGGCTGTCGCCGAGGCGGAAAAGAAGAAAAAGACCAGCTTCACGGACGTTGAGTTCATAACGGTCGAAGAGGGGCTGTGCGTGCAGATGATGCATGTCGGGGCGTATGACGACGAGCCTGCGAGCGTCGCGCTCATGGACGCGTTCCTCGCGGAAAACGGCTATGCCAGCGACTTTTCCGACACCCGCCTGCACCATGAGATAGGCCTT
>VOFB01003185.1_pt1 | contig 24912 bp, 32 predicted proteins | sample 5384141 | NCBI WGS metagenome assembly VOFB01 (sample SAMN12384721, study PRJNA508395) | human gut metagenome | isolation source: healthy gut A | host: Homo sapiens | reverse complement strand
TGATCGCCTGGCTGAGGAACACCCCGGCGTCTCCATCGTCACCGACATCAAGGAGGACTGCGCGGCGGGCGCCGCCCTGATCGCCCAGCGCTGTCCGGATCTGCGCAGCCGCTTCATCATTCAGATCTACCACCCGGAAGAATATGACCAGGTGGCAGATCTGGGCTTTGAGCACATCATCCTCACCGTGTATCAGATGTCCTGGTCCGAAAAGCAGGACACCGCCGCCCTGGTCCGCTTTGCTGCTGAACACCCCTGGAGGGGATCACCTTCCCGGCGGAGCTGGCGGACACCCCAGGCTATGTGGAGGCGCTCCTGGAGGCCCAGGTCCCCCTCTTCGTCCACACGGTCAATGACCCGGCGGATCAGGCCGCCCTGGTCCGCCAGGGCATCTCGGGCATCTACACTGATCTCGGGGCGCCCGCCCCCCAGGAATAAGGAGAACTGCCATGGAAACTCTGAACTTTGCGATCCCCACCCTCTTCGGCCTGGAGGCCCTGGCTGCGGATGAGCTACGCCGCCTGGGGCTGGACCAGGTGCGGGCGGAAAATGGCCGCGTCCTCTGCTCCGGCCGGCCCGGCGACATCCCGCGGATGGATCTAAATCTGCGCACCGGGGAGCGGGTGCTGCTGGTGCTGGGCACCTTCCCTGCCGGAGACTTCGACGCCCTGTTTGAGGGGACCCGGGCCCTGCCCTGGGAGCAGTTCATCCCCGGGAGGCCGGTTCCCTGTCAAGGGGCACTGCCTTAATTCCGCCCTCCATTCCGTGCCTGCCTGCCAATCCATTGTGAAAAAGGCGGCCGCCGCCCGTCTGGGGGATGCCTACGGCCTGAATACCCTCCCTGAGACCGGAGCGCTCTTCCAGATCCAGTTCTCCATCATGAAAGACACCGCCGTCCTGATGCTGGACACCTCGGGACCAGGGCTTTACAAGCGGGGCTACCGGGCCGTGGGCGTGGACGCTCCCCCTGCGGGAGACCCTGGCCGCCGCCATGGTGCTCCTGTCCCGCTACCGGGGCAGGGACCCCTTCTGCGACCCCTTCTGCGGCTCGGGCACCATCCCCATCGAGGCCGCCCTCATCGCCAAGAACCGGGCCCCGGGCCTGAACCGCTCCTTCTCCGCCCAGAAGTGGAGCTGGCTCCCCGCTCAGGCCTGGATGGATGCCGCCGATGAGGCCCAGGACCGGGAGTTCCACGGGGACTATGAGATCTGGGGCGGCGATATCGACCCTGCCGCCGTGGAGCTGGCCCGGCACAACGCCCAGCTGGCCGAGGTGGACGACATTGTAAGGTTTGAAGCGGCGGACGCCCGCACCTTCCACTGGGGCGGAATGTATGGCCGGATCGTCACCAATCCTCCCTACGGCGAGCGGATCATGGAGCGCCGGGAGGCGGAGGAGCTGTACCGTTCCTTTCGGAAAGGCATGGGCCAAGTTCCCGGTGACCTGGAAGCTGTATCTGCTCTCCTCCCATACGGAGTTTGAGCGCACCTTTGGGAAGACGGCGGACAGGAAGCGGAAGTTATATAACGGAATGCTGAAATGTGACCTGTTCCTCTACGGCGTCAAATAGGAGGTGCATCATGGCATATCGTGTCAAAAAATTCCGGGGCTATCGGCGGATGCTCAGGAAGCTGATCCGGGTGGTAGAGGACTACCAGCCCGACTGGCGCCCGGACGAGGCGGATGGTCGGGAAGAATTTCTGGAGCTGGACCTGTACTCTCACCGGTTTTTCCACCCCCGTGGAAAGGGCCGGAAGGCCCTGTTTTCCGCCCTGCTGCGCAAGACGGAGGCCCTCATCGCCGCCAAGCCGGCGGACCTGCCCTTCTGCAAAATATTCCTCTTTATGCCTGGGGGAGACCTGGGCCAGGCGGAGATCGTCCTCATCTATGACCGGGAGCGGTTTGAGACCTTCTGGCTGCGCACTGACCCGGCGGACGGGCTTTGGACCCTCCAAAAGGACCGCTCTCTGCTGACGGAGCTGGGGCTGTCCTCCACGCCCCGGAGCGGTGCGTGCTGGAGGAGTTCCACTGGGCGGGCTATGTGGAGCGGACGCTGATCTGGGGCTATGGGGAGCTGCCCTGACCCATCGGAGGTATTTATGAGGCACCTGTTCATCATCAACCCGGCGGCGGGCAGGCCGGAGAGCACCGCCCGGCTGGAGACCCTGCTGTCCCGGCTGTCCTTTCCCCACGAGGTGGCCTATACCCGGGAGGCCGGGGACGCCCAACGGCTGGCGGCGACGGCGGTCCGGACGGGGGGGCCGGTGCGCATCTACGCCTGCGGCGGGGACGGCACCCTCAACGAGGTGGTCAACGGGGCGGCGGGCTTTGACAACGCCGCGGTCACCTGCGTGCCCAAGGGGACGGGCAACGACTTTCTCAAGCTGTTCGGCCCCCGCTTCCGGGAGCTGTTCTACGACCTGGAGGCCCTGGCCGCCGGCCCCCAGCGTGCCTTTGACCTGATGGACTGCAACGGCAAGCTGGGCCTGGACGTGGTGTGTGCCGGCGTGGACGCCCGCATCGCCGCGGGGTGCACCGATATAAGGACCTGCGCTTTGTCTCCGGTATCGGCGCCTATCTTCTATCCCTGACGGAGCAGGTCATCTTCCGGGGCCTCTGCCGTCCCCTGACCATCCGTGCCGAAGGCCTGGACTGGCAGGAGCGGCAGACCGCCATCCTGTGCATCTGCAACGGCAGGCACTACGGCGGCGGCTTCATGCCCGTGCCGGACGCCATGCCGGACGACGGTGTGCTGGATGTCCTGGCCGTGGAGGGAGATCAGCCGCCTCACTTTCTTCCGCCTGGTGGGCAAGTACGCCCAGGGGCTCTACCGGCAGTACCCCCAACTTATCACCGACTGGCACGGCCAGTCCCTCCGCATCCTCCCCGGGAGATCACCGTGGTAGTGGACGGCGAGGTCATGCGCGGGACCCGCTTCACCGTCCGCCTCTCCCCCTTGAAAATCAACTTTTTTTCCCTGCGGGTGCCGATTATTCCCCCGAATTTTAGCACTCTTTTTCTCCACTTTGTGAACGGACGGTAAACGCTTTTACGAAATTGCCCGCAATTTTTTTGAAATTGGGGGGATTTTTTTTTAAAACGTTTATTATCATACTTGGTTGGCACTCCAGTTTTATTGAGTGCTAACATTCCGAGAGTCCTGTCGGTCACAGTGTCGGCGCACTCTCCCTTCAACTCGTTTAATACCAATATCATATAAGGAGGAACCTGTTATGAAACTCAAGCCCTTAGCTGACCGCGTCATTCTGAAGATGGTGGAGGCCGAGGAGACCACCAAGGGCGGCATCATCCTCACCGGCGCCGCCAAGGAGAAGCCCGAGGTGGCCGAGGTCCTGGCTGTGGGCCCCGGCGGCATGGTGGACGGCAAGGAGGTCACTATGACCGTGAAGGTGGGAGACAAGGTCATCACCAGCAAGTATTCCGGCACCCAGGTAAAGATCGACGGCGAAGAGGTGACCATCGTCCGTCAGAACGATATCCTGGCCATTGTAGAGTGAAATTCAGCGACGGCAACTAGGAATGAGAAACGTCGGATCGATGAATTGCCTGAGGCGGCAGTCGATCCCAATGGCTACGGTAAAGCCGGACCGCCGCAATTCCTAAGTTCTAACTCCTAATTTCTGATTCAAACTAAGTCTTCTCTAAATCGGAGGTAATGTGTTATGGCTAAAATTATCTGCTACGGCGAGGAGGCCCGCAAAGCTCTGGAGAAGGGCGTCAACCAGCTGGCTGACACTGTTAAGATCACCCTGGGCCCCAAGGGCCGCAACGTGGTTCTGGACAAGAAGTACGGCGCTCCGCTGATCACCAACGACGGCGTCACCATCGCCAAGGAGATCGAGCTGGACGATCCCTTTGAGAACATGGGCGCTCAGCTGGTGAAGGAGGTTTCCACCAAGACCAATGATGTGGCCGGTGACGGCACCACCACCGCTACCCTGCTGGCTCAGGCTATGGTGAAGGAGGGCCTGAAGAACCTGGCCGCCGGCGCCAACCCCATGGTCATGAAGAAGGGCATCGCCAAGGCCACTGCCGCCGCCATCGAGGCCATGAAGGTCAACAGCCAGAAGGTCAACGGCTCCGCTGATATCGCCCGCGTGGGCGCCGTCTCCTCCGGCGACGAGACCATCGGCCAGCTGATCGCCGAGGCCATGGAGAAGGTGGGCCACGACGGCGTCATCACCGTCGAGGAGTCCAAGACCGCCGAGACCTACTCCGAGGTAGTCGAAGGCATGCAGTTCGACCGGGGCTATGTCACCCCCTATATGGTCACCGACACTGAGAAGATGGAGGCCGACCTGGACGACGCGCTCATCCTCATCACCGACAAGAAGATCTCCAATATCCAGGAGTTGCTGCCCGTTCTGGAGCAGGTGGTGCAGTCCGGCAAGAAGCTGCTGATCATCGCCGAGGACGTGGAGGGCGACGCCCTGTCCACCCTGATCGTCAACCGTCTGCGCGGCACCCTGAACGTGGTGTGCGTCAAGGCCCCCGGCTTCGGTGACCGCCGCAAGGAGATGCTGCAGGATATCGCCATCCTGACCGGCGGCACTGTGATCTCCTCCGACGTGGGTCTGGAGCTGAAGGAAGCCAGCCTGGATAGTTGGGTCAGGCCCGTCAGGTGAAGGTCACCAAGGAGAACACCACCATCGTCAACGGCGCCGGCAGTTCCGAAGAGATCAAGGCCCGCATCGGCCAGATCAAGAGCCAGATCGAAGTCACCACCTCCGACTACGACAAGGAGAAGCTCCAGGAGCGTCTGGCCAAGCTGGCCGGCGGTGTAGCCGTTATCAAGGTAGGCGCCGCCACCGAGGTTTTGTTCTGCTAAATCTTAAAGACATTAAATTTCACAACCCATATCCACATATACAAGAGGAGCTGCTTGACAATATCGCGCCGCGATGTTAGAATAGGAAAAAGCAATATCGTGAGACGATATTGCAGAGAGGTGCCATGATCGATATGAAAGATAGAGGGGTACTGACAGAGTCAATGTTCTATGTGCTGATGTCTTTTCTGCGCAGCGAAATGTGCGGGATCGAGATCACGGAATTTGTAGAACAGAAGACCAATGGGCGGGTGCGTCTTGGTCCCGGTACGCTTTATACATTGTTAGGCAAATTTCAAGATGAGCACCTGATCGAAGAAACACAAACCGATGGCCGCAAACGCAGCTATCGGCTGACTGAGAGAGGCAGAGCAGTATTTAAGGACGAGCTGGCACGCCTAAAAGCCTGTGTCCTTGACGGAGAGGAGGAATTTTTATGAGCAAGACTGTGATCCGTATAACACCAGTTGGCGGTTTTGATATTCCAGGGTTAGAAAACTGGTTCGCTGTTATGGCTGGGAAAGGACTGCGCTTTTCCATGACCACTGGCCCCCCTCACCATTTTTGAAAAGACAGCGCAACAAACGGTACAAATCCATTTAGAGCCGATTCGCGGAGCAGTAAATGATGATCCAGAGCTAAATGCGCTTTACGAAGATGCAGGCTGGCACTACTGGGGGATCTTCCGTGGAAGTTTTTATGTCTTTGCCTCTGACGACTTGACCGCGCAGGCACATACAGAGTCGGAACACAGGATTATGCGTTAAAGCGCTTTTTCAAAGAGAAAGTGATTGGAGGTGTACTGCTTGCCTTCGGAAATGTGCTTTTGCTCAGCCTTTATCAAAACGGCTCCCCATGGGAAATTGATTGGACATGGCTCAGATATTATCCCGTTGAGACCTTTTCCAACCGACCTGTCCTCCCGTTCCTACTGACAGCGTTTGGGTTGTTGCTGATTGACTTATCGTACTTGTTGGGGCTTTTCCATTTACTGTGCTACCGAAAGGCTATCAAAAGCGGACAGTTCCAAAGAGACACGAAAGAGTCGGCTGGTTGTTGGCGATAGATTCGCGTTTTTGCTTCCGGTCTTTATCAATACCATACAGTTGTTTGCGGAACAGATTACCGCCCCTATGATCTAGCAGGTTCCGGCTTCATCACTCTGACGGACATTGAGGGAGAAGATCTGCCGCTCTCCCGGGATGTGTTTTACAGCATGGACTATATCTCTCATGGTGGAACGCTACTCGACCCGGAATCTTGGTATTTTCATCAGTATGGTGCATTCAACGAGGATGACAGCCCAAATGACGTACCTCATCTGGAGGTCATCATCACTGTTACCCATTGGATATACTCGCCGAAATGCGGGCAGAGGAATGGAGCAGGCAGAAATTTAACAACCCGGTGACTATCAGCAGTTTGATGTTCTCGATGAATGCTTGTACGCCAAACGCGAAGGGCGAACTCATGTCAATGAGATAACCGGGGAACCGCGTGTTTTTCTGCCCGGCGGCATCCTCGTGCTGCGTCGCGGAGATACCGTCCTGTTTGCCGATTACTATGGAGAACAGGATCTCTCTGAACATATTGAACATTTTGCGCAAATGTTAATGGACCTGTAATCCCAGCTTATCGGGCTGATAAAAAAATCAAACTAATATCACAGCGGTGGGACAGCCAGCCTGCGGCTGTCCCACCTTGATAACAGACAAAGCACAGCCTGCGGCCCCGTCAACGGCTGCTTTTGCCGTCCATTTCGACCATTGACAGGGTAGAGACCTGACACAAAAAAAGTCTTGACAAATCAAGGGTGGGACGCTATAGTGAACATTGTTCAGAATAGGGGCGTGAAAACGTGAACACGGTCATCACTTCCAAAGAGGCCATCTTGGAGACCAGCCGCAAGCTGATCCAGGAGAACGGCTGGGCGGCCGTCAACATCCGCAGCGTGGCGCAGGCCTGCAATATCTCCGTCGGCTCCGTCTATAATTATTTTGACAGCAAATCTGACCTGATCGCCGCAACGGTGGAACGCGTCTGGTGCGATATCTTCCACATCCCTGATGGCCAGACCTCCTTCAAACGGTTTCCAGACTGCATTGAATGGGCCTATGAAAGTATGCGGCGTTGGGAATGAAATATATCCCGGTTTCTTCTCCATGCACTCCATGAGCTTTGTCGGTGAAGATAAGTCCAGTGGGCAGGAGCTGATGGCAAAATCGTGGAAACACATTCAGGAGGGCTTCCACATGGTCCTGATGCGGGATAAAAATGTAGATCGGGCGGTTTTTGACGACGTCTTTACTCCTCAAAAATTTGTTGAGATCATCTTCTCTCTGATCATCTCCTCTTTGCTGCGGCACGACTATGACTGTGCCGGCATTGTCAGGATGGTGGAACGGATCCTTTACCGTTAAAGAATTCCCGTTCATGCGGGAATTCTTTATCCAGCAAAATGAACAAAGTTCATATCAAGTAGGAAAGCGAGGCCTCTTTATGCAAGCTATTGTTGAAACACTGTTTGATGCAGTCTATCTGACTTCCGTGATCGCCATTGGCGTCACCATGATCGTAAAGAGCAGGGGAAACAAAGAGTACTGGCTGTTCGGCATCATGGCCGTCGTCCTTGGCGCCGGCGACGCCTTCCATCTGGTCCCCGGGCTCTGGCTCTCTGCACCACTGGTCTGGAAAACTTTATCGTCCCCCTGGGCATAGGCAAATTCATCACCTCCATTACCATGACGATCTTTTACATCATCCTCTACTATGTGTGGCGGGTCCGGTACAAGGTCAATGGTCAAAACGGCATTACCGCCGCCGTGTATCTGCTGTCTGCCCTGCGGATCGCCCTCTGCTTCTTCCCTCAGAATGCATGGCTGAGCGCCAATGCGCCGCTTTCCTGGGGCATTTACCGGAACATTCCCTTTGCGCTTTTGGGCCTGCTGATCATCGTCTTGTTCTACAGGAGCGCCCGGCAAGCAAAGGACCGCGCGTTCCGTAATATGTGGCTGACCATTGTGCTCAGTTTCGGTTTCTACATTCCCGTGGTCCTCTGGGCAGACGTCGTCCCTATGATTGGTATGCTGATGATCCCCAAGACCTGCGCCTATGTCTGGACGGTGCTGATCGGCTTCAAGGCCATGAAGGCCAGCACAGAGATCTGATAAAGATACCGCCGGCTATCTTGCTGATAGCCAGTGGTATCTTTTTCACTTTTGGACTGCCGAAGTTAGAATATCCAGAACTGGCCTTCATTCTGTACACTTGCCTATCCAAATTGGTGCTCCTTTATTATAGCTCGTAACACAAAGCAAAGAGCCACCCTTTCTTCAAAAACACCTATACAATGTAGGTTTCAATAATTTCCCCTATGAAATAAAGCCCAGAATGACCGGCCTCCAAAATGAACCGACAGACATGTTTAAACTGCTGAAACAAAATCGTTTTCTTATCTTTGTCCCCGTTTACTAAAGCGTATTTTTTCCACCTATCCAATATAAAATTTTGTACACCCCCGCAAGCGCATTTGTTAACTTTTGGTGACTTCCATTTCAAATAGGAGATTTCAATGATATAATAAAAGTTAAGAACTGCTGTTGCATAAGGTTTGCGGAAATTTTTGTAATTTCCAAAAGAGAGGGCTTATTATGAAAGAGAATTCCAAAAAGCAGGGATACACCTTTTGGAAAAGGGCAAGCGGGGGATTTTCCGGGTGATCTTCAGCCGCTCTGGATTGATCCTCGTCCTGCTGGCCATGCAGGTGCTGTTCCTGTTCAGCATCTTTCACTGGTTCGAGGCCTTCCTGCCCCACATTTACGGCGGCGTTGTAATCTTCACGTTTTTTATGGTACTGTATCTGCTCAACAGCGCTATGGACCCCACCGCCAAGATCACGTGGCTGGTGGTGGTCATGCTCCTGCCGGTGTTCGGCGCCCTGCTGTTTCTTTACACCCAGAAAAACATTGGCCACCGGGCTCTGAAAAAGCGCTATGCGGAATTGAATACGGAAACTGCGGAAACCCTTGTCCAGTCCCCGGAGACAGCTCAGGCCCTGGGGCAGTCCGACCCCGGAGCCGCGGCGCTTGCCCGCTATGTTCAGCGCAGTGGATGCTATCCGGTCTATGACCATACTGCCGTCACCTATTTCCCACTAGGCGAGGACAAGTTCCGGGAGATGCTGATCCAGCTGGAGCAGGCAAAGCGGTTCATCTTCCTGGAGTACTTCATCGTGGATGAGGGGGAAATGTGGGGCAAGATCCTGGAGATCCTGGCGCGGAAGGCCAAAGAGGGCGTGGAGGTCCGTATGCTCTACGACGGCACCTGTGAGCTGTCTACCCTGCCCCATGACTACCCCAGGCGGCTTCGATCTCTTGGCATTCAAAGCAAAATGTTTGCCCCCATCAAGCCCTTTGTCTCCACCCATTATAACTACCGCGATCACCGGAAGATCCTGGTGATCGACGGGGAGACCGCCTTCAACGGCGGCATCAATCTGGCGGATGAATACATCAACGCCTATGAAAAGTACGGTCACTGGAAGGACACCGCCGTGATGGTAAAGGGCGAAGCAGCCCGCAGCTTCACCAGGATGTTCCTGCACATGTGGTACTTGGATGAAAAGGCACCGGATTTTGACACATTTCTGAATGTACCGGCAAAGCAGCAGGCTGCAAACGGTTTTGTCATGCCTTACGGAGACTGCCCCTTGGACAAGGACAAGGTGGGCGAGCAGGTCTACATGGATATGCTGAACCGGGCCCAGAAGTATGTCCATATCATGACGCCATATCTGATTTTGGACGGTGAGCTGGAAAATGCGCTCAAGTATGCCGCCGAGCGCGGTGTTGATGTGCGGATCATCCTGCCTGGTGTTCCAGATAAGTACATCCCCTTTGCCCTTGCGCTGACCCATTACAGATCCCTGCTGGAATCCGGGGTGAAGATCTACGAATACACCCCGGCTTCGTACATGCCAAGGTCTTTGTTTGTGACGACCGGGAGGCTGTTGTCGGCACCATTAATCTGGACTACCGCAGCCTCTATCATCACTTTGAATGCGCGACCTATCTGTGGGGAACGGACTGTATCCCCAGATCCAAGACGATTTTGAAAAGACACAGGGTAAATGCAGGGAAGTCACGCTGGATCTGCTCCCAGCAGAGCCACTCAAGCGCCGGCTGCTGGGCTTTATTGCAAAAAGTCGCCGCTGCGCCGCTGCTGTGACCGGCCCAGGGAACAGATGTTCAAGCCCCGGTGGATACCTATGAAAGGTGACCCGCGCCGCCCCTATCCCGCCCCCTTCATCATGCTTGAAGTTTAATATGTAAAACAACGACTTCGCTGTTCGTCCCCAAACGGACTGGCAACTGAAAATAACCGGTCCCAGATGAAACAACGCTATGGGTCTCTCCAGTCTGAAAGTGCCCATAGAATCCGCGTCTGCCGTATGCCCACTTGGTAAACAGTGTGGCGGGGAAAACTGTCCTTTATGGGTATGCCCACAAAGGATCAAAGCGGCCCCGCTTTGACGGCATCTTCGATGCCTAAAGGGTTGTGGTCAATTACGATCTTCGGCTTCTCCGTATCCACACCGGCGAACAGTTCAGAAATGCCCTTGCGGGCAGGATTTCCCAAGATATCATCCCGACCGACGATCAAGAAGTCCTCTGTTTCTGCACATTCATCAATCAGCAGATGTATTCCAGCCTCCTCGAAATATTCCTTGACCTCTTTATGGCTCGAATCCGGATCATGATTCCCCAGCACAGCGTAGACGTTTCCCTGGCTGGAGCCTCTGTAGTTCTGCTTTGACACCATCCATATCACAATGCCCGAAGGCATCTTGATCAAAGGTGTCACCGGCCATGATGACAAGGTCTGGCTGCAACCGATTGACTGCATCAACTATTTTGTGGAGTTGTTTCCGATCCACATAGCTCCCGGTATGGATATCGCTGAGCAGTACTGCCTTTACCTCAGATCTTTGGTGCTTGCTGCTGGCAGCAATGGGTATCGAATACTCTTTCACAAAGATCTTTCTGGCATGGACAAATCCATAGGCAGACAGAACAGCAGCCAACAGCAGTGGAATGAGGTATAGCCGCCCATCGTAGGCTCCGCAAAGGGATCTTATCAGGTCGAACAAGAAAAAACAGATCACTGTGCTTGGAAAAAAAGAAAATATGATTCCACATAGGTTGAATAACTTCTGTGTTTTCTTGTTCTCTCTGTGGATATTCACATAGATGAGCATATAGGTGCAAAACACTGTCAGTATCAAAAAAATTGCCAGTTGGAGGTCAAGGCCGGCAAATCCCTCAATCAGTATGCCCAATCGGCTGGACAGATAAATCGTCAGCCCAAAACCTAATATACAAAAGAGGACAGAGAACACACGCCCTCTAATAAATTTGCTGAACCACACTTGCATTGTGAAACCTCCTCTGTCGCCCGATATTTAGATGCCAAGATATCTGCTTTTGGTTTTGTTTTATACATATAAGAGGAGTGCAAGGAGTTACTCTCCATGCACTCCTCTTGTTTTTAAGTGAGGGGCTCTTTGAGTTTCGGGTTCGCATCCAGATTTTCAGCCATCTTCTCTGCAATTTGGCAGACCTGCGCAAAATCCTCTTTTGAAATGCCTTCCGCAATACAAGTAATGAATTTGGTTTGAGCCTGTGTGAGCTTCTCCAAAATCGGGGCCGCTCTCGGCAGCAGACGCAGATGGATATATCGGCTATCCTCTTGGTCACGATATCCTTCAACCAAACCAGACTTACGAAGTGACTCTAAGCTCCTGCTTACCATTCCGGGAGAGAGGCAGGAGTACTCAATGATATCCCGTGCAGTATCTTTAGGCGCACTGTTGTAGAGAGACAATATACAAGCCATCTCACTCATTTTGATCCCGTCTGGTTCTACCGCCTGATAGCAGTATTGATAATACGCCTTCTGTATTTTATGGAATGTTCCTACGACGTTCTTCATCGAATATCAACTCACTTATGATGTTTCACCAGCCCAAACGCCTTGACGATCTCCAGTACGACCACGGGAACGAGCGCCAGCCCAAAGCCCAGCATATACAGCTTCATAGGAAGACGGATGAGGCCAAACACGGAGGCGATCGGAGGAACAAAAAGCACCAAGCACATCAAAGCAGTGGAAACAAGGCTGGCTAGATTCAGATATTTGTTAGTAAATAGTCCGGTCTTAAACAGCGATTTATGGGAGCGCATATTGTACGCATGCAGGATCTGCGCAAAGGCCAGCACAAGGAAAGCCATGGTTCGGCCACCTTCAATGGCACCGGTGACCTGACTGCCAACACGGAATCCGATCAGTGACAGGATCGCAAACATGACACCCTGCAAAACAACTTGAATTCCAAGCCCGTTGGCGAAAATCCCTTCCTTTTTGGGCTTTGGCTGACGGTCCATCACATTAGGGGTCGATGGCCTCCATTCCCAGGGCAATAGCAGGCAGAGAGTCAGTGACTAGATTGATCCACAGCAGCTGCATGGACAGGAAGGGGGCCTGATTCCAAAGCAGCATGGCAATAAAAGTGACCAGCACCTCGCCAATATTGGTACCCAGAAGGAACGCGACCGCCTTTTTAATATTGTCATAAATACCTCGGCCCTCCCGAACAGCAGAAACGATAGTGGCAAAGTTATCGTCCATCAGCGTCATATCAGAGGCGCCCTTGGCAACATCAGTACCAGTGATCCCCATCGCGCAGCCAATATCTGCTGCCTTCAAAGCGGGGGCATCATTGACACCGTCACCCGTCATGGCTACGATCGCGTCTCTGCGCTGCCAGCCCTTGACGATCCTTATTTTATCCTCTGGAGACACACGGGCATAAACTGCGATATCTTCAATCTGCTGATCCAGCTCTTCCTCGCTCAGCTTGGCCAGCTCATTTCCAGTCACAGCCCGGTCACCAGGCTCCATGATGCCGAGCTGCTGGGCAATAGCGGACGCAGTGAGCACATGATCTCCAGTGATCATTATCGGCTTGATACCTGCCTGACGGCAAACAGCCACCGCCTGCTTGGCCTCTTCACGAGGCGGATCGATCATGCCGACCAGTCCGATCAGTGTCAGATCGTGCTCTAAAGTTTCCGAAGTGACTTCTTCCGGCACCTCATCAATGACCTTACAGGCCACCGCCAACACACGTAGAGCCTGCCGACTCATCTCCTCTACCACGTTGGCGGCCTTCTCCGTCAAGCCGTCAGTACAGCGTGAGGCTAGGGTGTCGAAACCGCCCTTGGTAATGACAACTAATTTGCCACTAATCCGACAGACCACACTCATGAGCTTACGGTCGGAATCGAAGGGGACCTCAGCTACACGGGGGCACGCCTTGTTCAAGTCGTCTTTACAAAAGCCATTTTTCAGAGCGGCAGCAACGATACAGGTTTCCGTTGGGTCGCCGATATCCACTTCTTTCCCATCTTGAATGGTGACTATGCCGTCACAACACAGGGTCCCAAGTTTGAGCAGAGTCTGGATCTCAGGCGTGTTGGCGGAAGAGATATCTTCTCTGAGATCACCTTGGACACAGTAGCCCTGAATGAGGGTCATACGGTTTTGGGTCAGAGTACCTGTTTTATCTGAGCAGATCACCGAAGCACCGCCCAGTGTCTCTACAGCGGGGAGTTTTCGAATGATGGCATTGCGCTTGGCCAGCCGGGTAACACCGATGGACAGCACGATGGTAACGATAGCGGGAAGGCCCTCTGGGATGGCAGAAACCGCCAGAGAGATCGATACCATGAAGATCTCCATCAGCTCCATGCCACTGGCCAGACCGATCGCAAAAATCACTGCGCAGATGATGATCGCCAGAACACCCAGCATCCGCCCAAGCTGGGCCAGCTTTTTCTGCAGAGGTGGCTGAGTCTGTTTCTCGTTGTTCAGGATCCCGGCAATATGGCCCATCTCGGTGTTCATGCCAGTAGCTGTCACAACTGCTTCACCATGGCCGTAGGTCACGCTGCATCCGGAGTAGACCATGTTCAGCCGGTCTCCCAGAGGCGCACTGGAGGCCACCACAGCCTGAGCGTCCTTCTCAACCGGAACGGATTCACCAGTAAGAGCAGACTCCTCCACCTTCAGATTGAAAGCCGAGATCAGGCGCCCATCTGCGGGAATGTAATCGCCCGCTTCGATCAAAACGATATCCCCGGGCACCAGTTTGCTGGCGTCAATGATGGATTCCTGTCCATCACGACGCACTCGCGCATGGGGAGCAGACATATTTTGAAGTGCTTCCAGTGATCTTTCTGCCTTGCTCTCCTGAACCGTACCCATGATGGCATTCAAAATGACAATGAGCAGGATCAGAGCCGGCTCAAAAACTCCGTTGGATCGCTACCCTGCAATGCTACATAGAAGGAGATAGCCGCTGCAGCCAGCAGGATGCGAATCATGGCATCTTTGAACTGGCTGAAGAATCGTTCAACAACGGTTTGCTTTCTCTTTGCCTTCAAGCGGTTCTCCCTACTTGGGTCAATATCTCCTCAGCATGGGTGGAGGTCAACCCCGATCGTGGTTCCGTTTTCAATTCACTGCATACATCTTGCGAGGATCGATCATACGCTTCCATAGTGAAATAGTCTCCTCATTTTTATTGCAGACAGTTTATTATTAAACTATCTGTGTAGTAGCATATTGCGAAAACAATGTTCTGTCAATTGGTGTCCAAGCATTTTTACAATCAATTCACAAATATGTTACAGTTCATATATAAATGAAGTAATTTTCCTGGTTCGAGCAAAGAGACGGCCCTTCTTTTGAGCCTGTTTCAAGATATTAATCTACATGCAGTTTTGACTTTATCCTTACCGGCAGGGAGTCACCAAATTTTCATCGCTTCAAATCAAACAAACCGCAGAGAACTCGAAGCTGTGATGATGACCGGCGGCATTGGCCTACAGGCAAGCGGTCTGGCATCAGAGCGTTTCATCGCAGTCTTTTTATTCCGGACTAGGGGCGTCCCTGCTTCTTGCTGGGTTATTGTTCGGCCAGAACTTTGTAAGGGCACCGTTTTTTTCTGCTGCAGTTCAAAATAAAACTGAAAATTCAAATCAGGAGGAATACAAATGAAACGCTATTTGAATGAGGCTCTGCTATATGCCGTCCTCTCACTGGTCGGCGGGGTATTTTATCGGGAATTTACCAAGATCCATGGATTTGTTAAGAAAACCACTCTGGAGGTGGTACATACGCATTATTTCATACTCGGTATGATCGTTCTCTTGCTGCTCCTTCTTCTGGAAAAAGAATTTTTCTTTCACCAGTCCGAAGACAGATCGGATCCTGGTGGTTTATCATGCAGGTCTGAATTTGACCGCTGTGATGCTCATGGTGCGTGGAGTGACTCAGGTACTAGGAACCGCTCTTTCTTCCGGCATGGACGCTGCTATCTCCGGTATGGCTGGCATCGGACACATCCTTCTGGGAGTAAGCTTGGTTCTCTTGTTACTTCAGATCCGGCGCAGCATATCTAACGCAAATGCATAATTGCTGTACAATCTTTGATTTGAAAGGACTATCCGTATCCACCGAACCGGTCCAGTAAACCTAGATCGTAACAAAATATCCCTCTGATGCAGGGTGCTTTCCTGTATCAGAGGGACTCTGTTATAAGGAAAGGAAAATATCGAAGTCTATCATCAAAGAAAATCGCGGCAGCTAAAGCATCATCTGCATCAATGCAAAAAATTTACTGATCAGAAAACTGAATGCCACCGGCCAATGCGGCATAGATATTCCCTTCCCCTACATCCGTAACTGTGGATGCAGGGTCCTTTTCATGTTTCTTCTTTCAAAACGCAAGCTATCCTTACGTCGGTTCATCTACCAGTCTCACACAAAAGTTTACATGCACAATATTGACCACAAGGTCTATTTATGCTATAATTCAAAAATAGACCTTGTGGTCAATTATTTCGGAGGCAAACCTATGAAACGGGAAGAAAAAATCAACAGACCCAGCGTAGGATTATGGACAGCGCACTGGCGGAATTTGCGGAAAGGGTCACGGCGGCAGTTCGGTAAACACCATCTGTGCCGCCCAAGGAATTTCCAAAGGGATCATCTACCACTATTTTGAGAACAAGGACGAATTATATCTGGCCTGTGTGGAGGAGTGCTTTCAGCGCCTCACCGCCCATCTCAGCGCTGCTCTGCCGGAGGAGGACGACGGCTCTGTGGAGGACCAGCTGGGGCGGTATTTTACTGCCCGCATGACCTTTTTTCAGGAGAATCCGGTCTATCAACCCATCTTCTGCGAAGCAGTCATCTCTCCTCCCGCCCGGCTGTTCGAACAGATCCAAGCACGTCGGAAGGCGTTTGACGCCTTGACCATATCCACTTTGAAGCACCTACTGCGCCAGCTTCCGCTGCGTACGGACATTACCATGGAGGAAGTGGTGGACCTATTCCGGCAGTTTCAGGACTTTATCAATGCGCAGGCGCAAGCATCTTCCATGCCTGCCAGGAAGTGCTTTGCTCTTCGGGATGCCCAGTGCCGCCGGCTGTTGACTGTCCTGCTCTACGGCGTCACCGAAAGGGGGGATAGATATGGCTACTAAACAAAATTCAACTTCTATTTTGGGAGATATAAATCCCCCGAAAGCCATCATCAAGCTCGCCCTTCCCGCTACACTGGCCTTGCTGGCGAAGGCAGTCTACAACATCGTGGACACTGCCTACATCGGGATGCTGGATTCTGATATTGCTTTGACAGCGGTGGGCGTCACCGTGCCGCTGCTTCTCATTATGGTGTCCATCGAAAACATCTTCGCCGCCGGAGCCGCTGTACTGGCGGGGCGGCATCTGGGGGCTAAGGACGAGGAGGGTGCCAGCCGCACTGTCACCACCATCATCGGCCTGTCCATCGTCATCGGCGTGGTGCTGTGCGTGGGCGGCATTGCATTTATCGAGCCGCTGATGCGGGTGTTCGGCGCCTCTGACGCCTCCCTCCCTCTGGCCAAGGACTACGCCTTCTGGATGTTTGTGGCGGCCCTGGCCAATCTGCCTGCCCAAAGCATGAACTGCGCAGCCCGGGCAGAGTCCTCCGTGAAGATCTCCTCCATCGCCGTCATCACCGGTGCCGCGTTAAATGTGGTGCTGGACCCGGTTTTCATGTTTGACTGGGGCCTGGGCATGGGGGTGGAGGGGGCCTCCCCTGGCCACCACCATCTCTCAGTTCGTCACCTTCTTTATCCTGGCCTGGTTCTATCTCAGTGGGCGCTCCGTCATCAAGCTGCGCCTGCGCTCCTTCCACCCCAGTTGGAAACTCATCAAGACCGTCACCGTCATCGGCATCCCCACAGCTGTCATCCAAATCTGCCTGTCGGTGGCCTCCTCCCTCACCAACATCGCCGCAGTCCCTCTGCCGGACGCGGACAACATCATTGCCGCCTACGGTGTGGTCCAACGGCTGGTCCTCATCGGCTGCTATGTGGTCATGGGCTTCATGCAAGGCTATCAGCCAGTGGCCTCCTTTTTTGCTTTTGGCGCCAGAGACGAGGATCGGTTTCATCAGTCGGTTCGTGTCGCCCTAAAAGCCTCTTTGCTGCTAACCGTGCTGGTGGCGGTGGTCTATATCCTGCTGTCCCGGCCGCTGATTCTGCTGTTCAATCAAAACCCGGTCATCGTGGACTACGGCAGATGGCTGCTGGTCTCCCAAGTGGCGCTCTATCCCGCTTTTGGACTGTGCTACATGATGACCATTACCTATCAGACCATCGGAACCTCCGGATATGGCCTGTTCCTGTCCATGATCCGTCAGGGACTGTTCTATGTGCCCTTTATTTTGACCCTGCCAAAATTGTTTGGGGTCACAGGGATCTACTTTTCCCAACCAGCAGCCGACATTTTGACTATCTTAGTCTGTATGCTTTCGATCGGATCTATGAAACGGATCTCATCGGCAAGTATGCGCGGCACGCCGAAAGGAGCGGACGAGCTGTGAGCCCCTCTATCATCACAATCAGCCGTCAATTTGGGAGCGGTGTCCGACAAATCGGTGCGGAATCAGTGGATAGGCTCAACATTCCTTTTTCGGCATCCCCCGGATCTCTTTGAACGGGCGGAGAACCGGAAGGATTGGCTTCTCTCCACTCTGTATCAAACAAGCGCCGGGAGCTGGGTTATGCCATTGGATGACCAAATCTATCCGGCTCAGGTCTGGACGATCCAAGAGCTGGAGGGCTCGTACACCATCGTGGGCCGGGGCGCGAACCGTGTTTTGGAGGGATACGAAGATCTGCTGAATCTCTTCATTTGCACGGCCCCGAACATCCGACTGAAGCGGGTGGAGGAGGGCTACGGTGTCCCTGCGGCACAGGCGGAAAAGCTGCTGGATTCCGCAGATAAAAACTGCGCCCCTTACCTGAAGCATGATACCGGTCAGGCATTTGGAGTCGCAGAAAATTATTACCTCTGCATCGACAGCGGAAAACCGGGAATTGAAAACGCAGTGAAAATTATAGAAGCGTCCTATCACACACTGAGCTGAGAACTTTGGACGCGGAAGGGATCAGACCGCAGATCAGTGGCCGCTTCGCCCGAGTACCGCTGTTCCCCAACGCCATCTTCAGCCAGGAAGGAGACATCCAACTGAGTACTCACGAGCCAGTGCTGGAACCATTTGGCCCGTTTCTGCCGATGCAGCCCGGACAGCTTGGTACTATGACACTGTGATCTAGACAGCAGAAAATAGTCTAATGACCGGTGTTTCCTCTGACTTGCTTGCTCCGGACGCGGTCTTCACCTGGGCTCAGGCAGTTCAAAGCACTTACGCTTTGGAGGGCTGTCCTACTTTATCCTCTTCTGTTAAATTTGCGGATGCAGCTCCAGCAGATTGGTTTGCCTCCGCAGTAAACTGTGCGGCGGCAAATGGCGTGGTCTCTGAGTGGATAATGCCCATTTGGCTCCCTACAGCCCGCTCATTTGTGCGCAGCTGGCCTTGCGCTGCCCCCATAACAAGGGGGTATGATACTCGTCCAGCACGGATCTATCCAGTTGCACCACGCCCTCCCTCTTCGCAATGGACCGATGCCAAAGCTCTGATCAATGGCACCAGCATCACTTTCTTGACGCCTGCCAGTTCCACCACCAGCGTCCAGATGCCCGTGATCCTGATGCGCTTTTGTGAAGGTATAGCTGGATAACTTGGGCATTTCTCTCTGTTCCTCCAAACGCTATACTTAGCCCCTTTTGTGCTAAGTGATCCACATAAGCCGAAGCGGCGCAGCAAAAGCTGCACCGCTTCAATTTTCAACAAGCATTTTTCAAGAAATGCTCTTACTTCCTGGGGCATCCAGCTGGTCTTCTGTCACGCCTGCCAGCAGCTCAAGATTTTTTTCAACGGTCCGAACCAGATAGCGTTTTTTCATCAACCAAATTGCCCGCTCATGAGCCCCATCCACAGATGTGGCTACCGCATCCTCCGCGACGCAGGTATAGTAGTTATGGAACGCAGCCCCCATGACGGTGGCCAAAACGCAGCCCTCTGTGGTACAGCCGCAACACACTACGCTCTTTATATGATTGGCCCGCAAAATCAAATCGAGACTTGTATTCAAAAATGCATCTGGCCGATATTTTGTGATAATTGGTTCATAGCAGCTGCCATTTTCTCCGTCACAATAGGGCGCCAGTTCCTCAATATGCTGCCATCCCCATGTATTTACCGTTGCATAGGTGGGCGCTTTCCCATCTCTCGTCTTAAATGCTATCCAGCCTCCGTTATCACTCTGCTCCCCCGGCAGCGTACTTTGCTGAATGTGAACGACGAATACATTGGCCTGTCTGGCGGCTTCCAGAAGCTTCCTGCAAGCTGGAACAATTTCAATGATGCTGTCTGCAGCCCGCCCCGCCTGTGCAAATTTTCCTTTTGGGGAACAAAATCATTTTGCATGTCTATCATCAGCAGCGCAGTATGTTTTGGGTCAACAATTTTTGTGAAATCAGCATCTTCCGCATCATTATATCTGTAACATTTTTCAGGCTCCTTCATATACATGACAAGCACTCCTCCCTGCTTAAAATTCGATCTCATACAGGGGAACATGCTGTTGAGATCCGTAGATATCATTATCTCCAAAAGCGCCCGAAGACACAGGCCGCTGATAGGTAAATTTGAAGGCCATGTCCGGTTCGTAGCACAGGCACTCATCGACCTCTGAGTCTGGGATACGGCACAGTTTACAAAGATACTCTATTCCATATTCCGGAATCTTTCATTGCCTCAAATTGATTCCGATCATTGAAAATGACATCCAATGTAAATCGGAAAGGGCCCGCATCCTTGCTGCGGACAATTGCATCGGCATTGAATAGCTTCATGATATCTCCTCACCTATTTCTGAATCCAAGTGATCGGAAATGGTTTTACCAGATCCTCTACCACCATCAAATGGTAGAGGGCGAACTCATGTAACATGGCGGAGCGGGAAATTCGGCCGGTGTGTACAAAAATGCCAGGTTTCCGCTGTTTGCTCGGCGGCCCACAAATCCCATATGCAGAATGGCTGATCGGGCAAGTGCGCAGACAGTGTCGGCAGTTTCCTGTTCCTGAGAGAGCACCTCAATCACCAATCCGATCTCCTTCGGCGTCCAAGTCTCTGGGTCGCGTTCCTTCATAATCTCCCCTGCCCCATAATGCCGGAACAGAATCTTGTACGCTTTTTCCGCCTCAAATTGCGGCAGGTCCCGTTTTATTTTGGCCCGTACCTTTTCCTCCACCTCAGAAAGATGCTCGATCACAAAGGGTCCCGAATCCCCGCAAGGCAGATTGTTCGATATCCAGTCCGCCGCACACCTTCCAGCTTCAGCGTGAGCCGAGCGGGTTCCACAAATTTTGTCCCTCTTATCCGAACACTTCGCCCTCCATTTTCACCTATAAAGCTGCTTTGGCTCATATCCAGGCCTCCCCCGAAACTCGGTGGTAATGGGCGTGCTTCTTTCATAAAGTGTATGGGCTGCCACCGTATCGGGCTTGCAAATCTTTTCGGGATCAGCAGGCGTCACGATAAACGAATCTCCATCGATGACCCCAGCATACCATCTGATTCCCGAGGCAGTGCCACCGCTGTGCCGCACTCGATGATCTTCCCCATATGGTAGCTCAGGCCGGGGTCCTCGCCCTTCCAAATGGGATAGGCCGCAATTACAGCTGCGTCATAGGCTCGTCCGCCTACAATAATGTCCGCTCCCCTTCCAGCGCTTTCATATAAGGTTGTATCCCCATCTGGGCTACGATATGAATGCAGTCGTCAATATCTTGTTCCGAAAGTCGATCTCTTGTTTCGAAATTTTCTATTTTCCCGTTGCGAAACGCCTGAATGACTTCCTGCTTGTCCAGCTCTGCGTCGATCCGCGCTACCTTAGGGTGGATATCCAGCTCTCTACGATTTCATCCAGTATCCGCATGGCCCAATCCAGATGAGGTGTGGCTCCCGAACCGCACGCCGTCCCAATCAAAATCGGAACATGTGCCGTTTGTCCTGCCTCGACGATCAGTTTCAGATCCCGTTTGACCATCGTCCGCGATGTAAAAGCTTTTCCCCGTCCCCAGATAATAAGGCCCCGGGTCTACCGACCCCGCATCCAGCGCAATGACATCGAATCCATGTTCCAGCGCCGCTTTTAAAGAACGCATCGGAAATCCATACCCTAACATCCCCAGCGGAGCATATACCGTGATCAAAGTGATACTCCTTTCTCCTCTTATGTGAATAGAGTCGTAGCTACTGCCGTGAGCCCAGGACAGAAAATGACCAGCACCCATACCGCCATCAGCAGCAGAAGGAACGGACAGCTCCCCGGATCACGGACGCAACAGATTCCTTCTGCATTCCTGCCACCTGAAACAGATTGATCCCTACGGGAGGCGTCAACTGTCCGACCTGGATTCCTATGGTCATAACAATTCCGAACTGGATCAAATCATACCCGAGCCCGCCCACAACCGGAACCATCAGCGGAGCTGCAATCAGCATAATGGAGACGCCATCCATAAAGCAGCCAAGAAAAATCAAGATTAGGGCGCATATGACTACCATTTGGATCGCCGAGAAGTTGGAGGCCGCTACAATCTCCAGTATCTGATGCGGCACTCTTGTGGCAGTCAAAAACATGGAGAACATCGAACACGCAGTAACGATCCACAAAATTGTAGCGGTCGATTTCGTAGCCTCCTTTGATCGTCTCAATGAACTGTCCCCATGTATATTCCCGGTAAATCAGCGTGGATACCAAAACCGCATAGACACAAGCAAACGCAGATGCCTCTGTAGCCGTCATAATTCCGGAATAAATGGAACCTAAAATGGCAACCGGTAGAAGGATCGCCGGCAAAGCTTTCAGCGTCTTTTCCAGCGGTCGGTATGCTCTGTTTCTCCGCCTCTCTGCTTATGAATAATACTAAAGATAACAATATAGATTGAGAACACACCTACCACGATCAGCCCGGGAAGCATGCCAGCAGCGAACAATTTTGATACCGATACTCCTGCTATCGTCGTATAGAGAATCATTGGGATGCTTGGGGGATCAGGATTCCCAAAGATCCCGCACTGGCTACCAGCCCCATAGAAAACGACTTCTGATAATTGGAGTCTATCATTGCAGGGATCATCAGCCCGCCGACCGCTGCGATGGTTGCGGAAGCAGAGCCTGTGATCGCTGCAAACATGGCACAGGCAAGAACGGTCGCAATGGCCACGCCCCCGGAACATGTCCAATCCAAGCATTCAGAGCATTCAGCAGATGTCTCGAAATCCCGCCTTTCGCCATAATCGCCCCCGCAAAAAATATACCCTGGTATGGTGATCATAGAGGTACTGGCTACCGCAGTATATAGAAGTGAACCAACTGTTGTAAGATTGTAGCCGATCATCATAAATCCGATCAGACTGGACAAACCCATGGCAACAGCAATGGGAACATGCATCATCATGAGTACTACAAATATAGCCAGAAGAATCCATACATTTTCCATCTTTTATTCCCCCGAACTTTCGCCTCTCTGTTCCACAACATCGTCAGTTGCTTTGTTTCTGAACAGAGCAATCATCAATCCGATATACCGTACGATTAGGACCGCGCCGCTGAATGGAATAATCAGATAGGAAATCCAAACGGGGAATTCAAAATCTGCGTCACACGGCCCATCTCATACTGCATCATCATGGCAAGATATCCGTATCGCATCATAAAGAAAGAGAAAACAGCCCCACAGAGATAACCAAAAACTCTATCCCGCGTTTCCATGTTTCATTCCGAATCGCGGCATACAGGATATCCATCTTTATGTGCTCATCTTTCCGTAATGCGATGGAATATCCGATCAGGGTACTCCAAACGATAAAAATCGGGCCTATTTCATCCACAAATGTCAGGGGATGATGGAAGATATAGCGAGCCACAACGCCGACAAACATAATCCCTACACCACAGACAAGTCCAATCCCGGCAATGATATCCTCTATTTTTTCGTAGACAGCAAGAAATCTCTTCCACATAACTTCACGCCCTCCGTATTTTTTGGAGATATCTGCCGGGAGGCCACATTCTCCCGGCAGATATCCAATCCATTTTATTGGTTTGCTTCCCTAAATTCGGCAATGGCATCAATCCATTTGCTGGAGACATACTCTTCCACGATCGGCTGCCACAATGCCTTCAGTTCTGCGATCTCCTCATCAGACGCTTCGTAAAAATCACAGCTGCTCTTAACCAGTTCAATGGCGGCAGCACAGGTCTCGTCTGTGTATTCCAGCTGCTTCTCCTTGCCATTTCCAGTCCTTCCTCGATTACATTCTGCAACGCCTCAGGATAGGAGTCCCCAGACAGCTTGATTGAACATAATGAGGTACGGGCGTATTGGATCTTGTAAGCAGAAACGCTCTCGAGCACTTCCTGTAGCTGGATATTTACAGCGGAGTCAATAGAGGTCACTGCAATATCCACCAATTTTGTCTGCATAGCCGTGTAAAGCTCATTAAAGGAGACCGTAGTCACCGAGGCACCCAGCGCATCATAGAGCGCCTGTGTCATCGCTCCACCGCCTTCCCGCACCTTTTTCCCCTGGAATCCATCAATATTTCGGATGGAATCCCCATTGCTCATAAAGTACTGTTCCCCTCCGAACATCACATCGACTACTTTCAGTCCCAATGCATTGATTTTTTCATAGAGGGGCTGTGCATACTCAGAAGTATAGAACGATTCCATCTCATACACATCATTGAACAGATAAGGAGCCAAACAATACTGTGTGTCAGTATCCACACTGGTCAGTTTGCTCATATAGGTAGATACCATATCAATATTTCCGCCCACCACTGCATCGATCTCAGTGGCGTCATTATACAGTTGTCCAGCCGGGAAGATTTCTAAGGTAACCCAGCCGTTGGACTGCTGCTCAGGTATTTTCCAAAGTCCTCCATCGCAAGATGAGTTGGAGACGACGTAGACTGCACATGAGAATAGCTGATGGTGATCTTTTCATCCAGCCCCAACGGATTGCTGTCATCTGTAACTGCCGATGTTCCGGTGGAGCTCACTCCAGAAGTCCCTGGCGACGTATTCCCACTACAGCCCGCCAACATAATCATCAGCATTGCAAGGGCAAGAATGAATGTGAATTGCTTTTTCATTTGTCTTTCCTCCTCATTTTATTGTTTGCTTTGCTTTTGTGGGCCTAGAGAGGTATTCCCGGTAAAAAACCGTTTTGCGTTTTCAGTTACGAGATTCCGAATATCCTGTTTTGTTGCTCCCCGTTTTTCAAGCTCAGGGATAATAGTGTCAAATAAGCGCACCGGGTCCCAATGTTCAAAGTTCCGATTTCCCGGAAGTTCTTTTAACAAAAAACGCCACAGAGTCCGTGCCAATAAAAAGGTGATCTGAATATCCCATATGAATTAACGCAGTCAATGTAGCCATTCGGAAGTAATCATCGCCGTGCCACTCGTTTCCAAAGCGGTCAAATCCGACATATACGCCTTCATCCAATATAGATTTCTGGTACCGA
>VOFB01000400.1_pt1 | contig 24922 bp, 22 predicted proteins | sample 5384141 | NCBI WGS metagenome assembly VOFB01 (sample SAMN12384721, study PRJNA508395) | human gut metagenome | isolation source: healthy gut A | host: Homo sapiens | reverse complement strand
CATGAGCCGACCGAATGTGATACCGACTTTCCGTCAACACCGCTGCACAAACAGGGGCAGGAACTTTGTTTGGAGCAAACGGTGACCCCACTACACCAGCAGATGCCGCTACACCACAGGACGATATTACTTAACATTTAGAAAATAATGTCCAGATATTTTTGGGCCTCATTACGAATAATCTGCAAGTCATCCTCGTATCTCATAACTTTGCAAATGTAAAAGGCCTCACGATATCGCTCTGCACTCTCTTCTTTTTTGCCAAGGAAGAAATCACACTCAGCTTCGATTTCCAGGCAAGAGTGAAGTACTTGATAATGTCCATATTTAATGCAAGCTTCTTTTCCATTTCTTGCAACTCTTGCGCTTTCTTCATATCTTTCCAACAAGTCCAGAGATCTGGCAAAATTGTAGAGAACCAAAGGAAGCATCCTGTTTGATGTGACCATTTCTTGGAGATGGCGTCTCATATACTGAAGCAACCGATAAAAAATATCGGCTGCTTTTTCATTATCACCAGCCAAGGAATAAGCATTTCCAATTTGATTGACTAGCTTCATTTCGTCCAACGTGTAAAGATAGTCTTCAATTTTACTCAGTCGAAAATTTGGTATAGTCATTTGAATAGCTTGCATAAGCATTTGGATTCGCTCGTCACTTGAATACCTTTTATCCAGCCCACCAAGAAGAACCTTTGATTGGAGAATAAATTGCTGTGTAATTTGATCATCTGGCTTTACAATTTTTTCAAGCTGACTGATTTTATCAAAGCCTTCATTAACGTGTTTCAGCGCATTGCATGCCACGATTTCCTTTTTCAATGCCTCAATTTCCAGCTCCTCTGGTGTTACAAGTGCATAATACCGATCATCTGGCAAGCCAAGGCGTTGTAGAATAGCATTGATCCTTGTACGACTGGGGGTCTGCCTTCCATTTTCAAATCTGGAGAGAGTAACAGGCTCGCAAATGCCTGCACAGACTTGCTCCTGCGTCAAATTCAACTCCTGCCGTCGCTGGCGGATATAATCACCAAGCCTATAGTTCTGCATTCTTCAGTACCTCAAAGAATCAATATTATAATTATAATAGTATGCCTTATGTCATCACGCAAGCACTTCTCTCGTTGACTTGTCGTCTTATGAAATTATTTATTACACCAGACGATATGGTCTTTCTGTTCTATGTGCTATATGATAGACTCATCAAAAGGAAAGGATATTCTGCCATGAAAAAATATTCACTATAGCTGTTACAGCTACACTTTGTCTGCTTCTCCTGTTAGCCACCCCTTCCTCTGTCAGCTTTGCGGAAAACTCCTGCGCTGAATCTCCGGTTTCATCATCCTCAACTTCTTCAAGCAACGAAAGCCAACCACCACTTAGTGATACAATTCCGGGCACTGATGAAATCACTTAAATCGGAACTCAAGTCCGATATAATTCTTCGCTTCCTCTTGGATTGCAAGCATTGACTCCTTTCGTCCGATAACTTTGCAAAGATAATACGCCTCGTGGTATGCCTCAGCACTTTTTTCATCCTGTTTCATGAAATGGTAGGACTCAGCTTGAATGGCAAGACATGCATATAACATCTGGTAGTGGCCGTAACGGACACATGCCTCAATTCCTCGCTGTGCATAGTCCACTGCATCCTTATAATAGCCACACAGATCCAGTGCTCTGGCATAATTTCCCAGTACCATCGGCAACATACCACTGGAGATGACGGCCTCCTGCTGGTGTTTTTGCACATATTTTAGCAACTGATAGTAAATATCAGCGGCTTTTTTATGTTGTCCCATATCCGAGTATACTCCGGCAATTTGATTGATGATCTTCATTTCATCAACGGTGTACAGATGAGAGCCAATTATTTCCAAGTCAAAGTCCGGAATCGTTAATCCAATAGCTTGGATAAGCATTCTCAATTTTTCTTCCTTTGTATAACGCCCAGCCAGATAACCAAGCAGTGCTTTAGAGCGCAGGATAAACTGTTTTTCCAAGTTATCATCTGTATTTACCAATTTTTCCAACTGCTCAACCTTGGAAAAGCCCTCTTTGGCACTATCCAGCGCATTGCATGCGATGATTTCTTTTTTCAATGCCTCTATTTCTAGCTCGTTCTTTGTTAAAATCATATAATAGCGGCTTCCGGCAACCCAAGACGTTGTAGAAGTGCATTGACTCTTGTCCGGCTTGGGGTTTGCCTTCCATTTTCGAGTCGGGAAAGGGTGACTTGTTCGCAAATTCCCTCACAGACTTGTTCCTGTGTCAAACCAAGCTTCTCCCTCTGTTTTTTGATATACTCTCCTAAAAAATAGACATTCATTCGTCTTTCACATCCTTTCCAAACGTAGTATACACTATTTTTCATCTCTGTGCTACATCAATTTCTGCAAGCTTTCCATACACAATCTATATATCGTTCTATGTATAAAGAAATATACATAAGACGATATGGATTCCTCAAATCTTTTATGATACCATTTGGACACGGAACAGACATACCGTCAACTTCCGAGTAAAACTAGATCGGATTAACACTAGTCCTTTCAAGGACACCGAATGTCGTAACTGCGTTGTCTTACCTCTTTGCATGGGCGGTTGTACCTACTGCCGCCTGAATAAAAATAAATTTTGTATTCCCGAAAAATATTTTCTTGATAAATACATTAACAAACTATACACTGAAGCTTTATCCCATAAAGGAGCATCACGTCCATGAAAAAATATCTTGAAGACCGTGGTATCTATATCACATATTCTCAGCTGGTTATGCGAATCATTTTTGACTTGGTGGGCTTTTTGCTTGCCTTGTTGCCTGCCTAAGCTAACTCTGTATCTTACAGATGTCTGGATTACCTCAGGCACTCATATGCCAACCTCGTGGATTTTGGGAATTATTGTTTGTGTTTTTTTAATTCATTTTTACCAGTTTTATTTCGTCAACTATAATTCTCAGATGAATGCAGATCGCATGGCGGGTAATTACCGCCAACATCTGGCGCAAAAGATTTTGAGTAGCAGTACCCCTGCTTATGAGAGCCAGAACAAAGCCCGTATTCAAAATATGGCTAGCGATGTCAGTGCGATATATACTGTAAGTAGCTATTTGGTCACAGTACCTGCAAACTTAGTTAAAGTAATGATCATCATTGGACTTCTGCTTTTCTATGCCAACCCATCTGTTGCACTGACGGCAATCATTTTGATTCCGCTCTACATGGTTCCCAGTTTTCTTAACAAAAGCGAACTGGAAAGACTAGTAGCCAAGGAGAGGGAAGCTGGAGATTTATGGTTTCAGGAATTTGATGTGATTCTCAACGGCAAGGTTAGCATTACTCTAAACAAGGTCGAAAATTATATGCAGAACCGCTATAATGAGGCTCTGAAGTCATATCTTGATGCTCGCAATCGTCAACACTTTCTTCTGCTGATCGTGCAAGAATTCCCTCTTTTTGTCACCACATTAGCACCTCTGCTTATTTTAATCATTGGAGGAAACCAAGTGGTGTTGCAAAACATGACCATCGGTCAGCTGTTATTCTCTATTCAGATAATTGCCTACCTGTTCAATCCTCTGTCAGAAATTTCTCAACTTCATGCCCAGATTATCAGCCAGAAGCCATCCTTCGATCGTGTGGCAGACTTTCTTGCCATGCCAGATCAGCAAAAGAATACAGAAACTGTAGCCCCTCCAAAAATCGAGGTTCATAATATCGACCTGATGCGATCGGAGAGTGAGGCGCTTTTCCATGTGAACGACTTTACTGTCCACGGGAAAGGTTTGGTGCTAATCCATGGAGAGAATGGCTGCGGCAAGTCATCTCTGTTCAATATAATTTCTGGTGTGTTTGCCCCGGACGCAAAGCATCTCCGTTTCAACGAAAACGGAAGATTTAACTGCGACCAATCAAAACCAAGTTATCTTTTCTATCCTAACTTCATTTTTCCAGGTACAGTCCGAGAAAACATTGTTTGTGGACGAAAGATTTCCAATACACAGTATCAAGAACTTGATACTGTTCTTCAGCTGCCTCCCGCTGACAAGCAGGTGACTATCAAACCTGAGAATCTTTCTCTGGGCGAAAAGCAAAAGATTTATCTAGCACGTACCCTTTTGGGTAACTCTTCTTGCATCTTGCTGGATGAACCCGGAAGCAACCTTGACGAAAAAACTGAACATAGCCTGATCAATTACTTATTAAAGCTCAAGGGAAAAAAGTTAATTCTCGTTATCAGTCACAATGCCTACTATGATGCCGTAGCAGATAGAACTTACGAGATTCGTAAAGGAATGATGCATCAGGTACAATCACATTAAGCTGTCTACGGATCGTCAAAGGAGCGTGCGTTTGAACAAAAAGAAAAAGTCCACAAACACTTCCCCCTACCCCGATGAAGTCATCGACCGTCTGGCACGGGCATTCTACCCGGCCATCCTTGCCTGCTGGAACAGCGAGGAAGGCCAGCGGTCACTTGTCGGGGCGAGGCCCCTCCATCTTGCTAACGCAAGACCGTTCGGTCGCTTAAAAGCCCCACTGGGGCTTTCATTGCTCCGCTGCGCTGCGCAAACGCGAGCTTGCCTATGGCAGGCGGAACAGGCTCATCACACCACCAGTAAAGAGAAACAGAGCGTTCCCGACGAGGAACGCCCTGTTGTACATATCGCTGTTGTCTGTATATGCTTCATCATTTTCCACGCGCAGCATCCGGTATCCGACACCAACATGGGTCTGGATCAGATGCGGCGCATCCGGGTATCGTTCCAATTTTTTGCGCAGGGATGCCATATAAACACGCAAGGAGGCAATGTCATTTTCCTGCGTACTGCCCCATACTTTCTGCGTGAGGGAGGTATGCGTCAGTACTTTGCCCACATTATGCGCCAGCACACACAGCAGTTTGTACTCGATGGGGGTCAAATGCAATTCATTCTCGCTCAACCAGACACAGCCTGCCGAGAAATCGATCTTTAAAGGACCATTGACAAAAACCGGGCTGTTTATGCCGTCGGAAGCCAGCAGATTCAATCGGCGCTGCGTTACACGCAGTCTTGCCAGCAGCTCATCCACGGAAAACGGCTTTGTCAGATAATCGTCTGCGCCGTTGTCCAGTGCCTCGATCTTATCAGTATCTTCGCTCCGGGCACTCAGGACGATGATGGGCAGGTTCGACCATGTGCGGACGCTGCGGATGACCTCGATGCCGTCTATATCGGGCAACCCAAGATCCAGCAGCATGATGTCCGGATTGTGGCTGGTAGTCATCATGATCGCCGTTTCCCCATTGGAAGCAGTCAGATATTTATAGCCGTGGGTCTTCAGGGTCGTTGTGATCAGACACCGTACAGGAACATCATCCTCTACGACCAGAATGGTCGGCTTATTCATGAATATTCACCTCGCTTTGCGGCAATGCAAAGGAAAAGACACTGCCATTGGGAATGTTGTCACGCAGGGTCAATGTTCCGCCGTGAGCCGTCAGGATTGCTCGGCAGAGGGGCAAGCCCAGTCCAAGGCTGCGGTGGCTGTCTGCGATGCGGCTCTGCCCGGTATAAAACATCTCGAACACCTGTGCTTTTGCGCGATCCGGAATGCCGGGACCGTTATCTGCAACTTCCACTTCGACCTGATGGTCTTTCCGGTAAGCCGAGATCTGAATGACCGAGCCCACGGGGGTGTATTTGATGGCGTTATCCACCAGATTGACAACGACCTGCATGATCAGCCGTGCATCCACATTGACCAGGAGGATCTCGTCCCCATACTGTGTTGTGATGGTGTGTTCGCAGCTTTTCCGGTTGACATGATGCAGTGCTTCTTCGATCATCTCATCCATCAGCTGCGGTGAGATCTGCAGATTCATCCGACCATCCTCAATGCGGGTGATAGAAAGCAGATTTTCCACCAGACCGATCAGCCATTGTGCATCGTCAAAAATATCGGTGCAGATCTTGTTCCGGGTCTCTGTATCCAGCGTTTCTCCGTTGGAAAGCAGATTGCTGGCATTGCCGGAAATGGAGGTCAGCGGGGTGCGCAGATCATGGGAGATCGTGCGCAGCAGGTTTGCCCGCAGCTCTTCATTCCTTGCCTGCAATGCAGCTTGCTCTTTTTCCAGCGCATTTCTGCGGTTTTCGATGGCCAGCGCACCTTCACCCAGAATGGAAAGCAGCACACTGTTTTCAAAGGCATCCAGCGGTTTTTCAGACAGGTCGATCCCAACCACTCCAAACACGCCGCCTCCGGTCCGAAGTGCAAGATAAAGTCCCTTTGCGTCCGGGTAGCTATCCGTGCCTGCACCGGAACGCTTTTTGTTGGCAAACGTCCAGTTTGCTGCATTCCGTTCTTCCGGTGCAGAAAAGATGTTTTGCACCGTTTTCCCGTCAACCCCAAAAACTGTTCTGAACCAAGACCTCCGTTTTGTTCCGGGTAAACGATCAGGCTCCGGTTCAGCAGCTTCATCAACTGGGACGCTGTCTGAGAGAGGATTTCTTCCTCGCTTTTTGCTCTCTGTAAAAGCTGATTTGTGTCAAAGAGTATTTTTGTACGGAACGCTGCCTGCGCAGACATTTTTGCATGATCCTTCAGCCGCGTTGTCAGGGTGCAGGTAATGATCGCAGAGGTCAGCATCAGGGCAAATGTGACCTGATAACCGGGGTCATACGCATGGAATGTCAGGCGCGGTTCCGTCAAGAAAAAATTGTATAGCGCAACACTGGCAATGGAGCCCAGCACACCGCAGGTGTAACCGCTGGTACACAATGCGGTGAACAGCACCCCCAGCATATAGAGCATAATAATGTTATAGCGCGCAAAGTCCAATTGTAAAAAAAGAAAGCCGATGAGCGTGATGCAGCTCAAAATGCCTGCGGTGATCAGTAGATCGCGGACAGAAGGCAGAAACGGACGGATGAACAGCTTTCTTCCTGAACCGTAGCCGTTCTCTGCAGAAGCATCCGGGATGATGTAAATATCCAGATTAGGCGCCGTCATCGTCAATTTTTCAGTCAGTGACGGTCCACTCCAGAAATGGCGGCGATGTACGCTGGAGCGCCCCAGCACGATTTTTGTAATGCCGGAGATGCGGGCAAACTCTGCGATCTGCTGCGGAATATCATCTCCGTAGATCGTAGAAATGTCGGCACCTGCCTGCTCTGCCATACGAATGTGCTGCTGCAAGCGCCGACAGTCTTCTTTTCCCATCTGATCCGAATCCGGAGTCCGGACATACAGAGCTGTAAAGGTCCCGCCGAACGCCTTTGCCATCGTTGCTGCCGTCCGCACGATCTTTGCATTGGAGGGAGAGGACGACAGACACGCCAGAATATGTTCAGTGGGTGGGTCGTTCTGATTCATAAAGATCACCTGCCTTGCCCACAGTATAGCACAATTTGATGGTCACGACCACCAGCCACGTCTTTTTCCTTCTTGTCGAAGGATCTCCCGTCGTATGTGATCCAGCGCATCTGCTGCCCAAAAACCACTCAACATGACTCCAAGAACCATCAATAACAAAGCGACATCCATATGATCTGTCCTATCTTTTTAGAGCCGGAAGCACTTCTGAATCGATGCGTATTTTCCCAAGACCAGCATACTTTCATCCCGGCACAGCTGCGTATCCGGCGTAATGTTCATATCGAGCTTTCCGTCTTTTTTCAGCGCAAGAATATTGATGTTATACTTTTTTCGGATATTGATCTCACCGATCGTACGATCCATCCATTCCGGCGGAATGGTCACTTCCATGATGGCGTGGTCGTCCTGCAGCTCGATATAATCAAGAATGTGTTCGGAGCTGTATCGGATCGCTGCCCACTTTGCCAGCTGCTTTTCCGGGTAGACTACTTCATCCGCACCGTTGCGCAGCAGGAACTTGGCTTGTACATCCCGCTCTGCACGCGAGACCACCAGCTTTGCGCCCAGTTCCTTGAGCAGTGATGTTGTTTCCAGTGAGCTTTGAAAATTGCCGCCGATGGTTACGATACACACATCAAAATTGCCGACACCAAGGGAGCGCAGAAAGTATTCGCTGGTGCTGTCACCGATCTGTGCATTCGTCACATAGGAAAGCACGGCGTTCACACGGTCTTCATTGCTGTCGATCGCCATGACCTGATGACCCAGCTCATTCAGTTCTGCGCAATATGGCGGCCAAAACGGCCAAGCCCGATCAAAAGAATCGATTTCATACTTGTCTCCTTTATCCGATTGCGATCTTCTCCTGCGGCAGACGAGAGTGGGCAGGGCTGCTGCCAAATGCCGCATAGATCAACGTCAATCCGCCAACACGTCCCAAAAACATCAGTGCGATCAGCACCCCCTGCGAAAGGACCCCCAACTGCGGCGTGATGCCCAATGTCAGACCCACCGTTGCCACAGCCGAAGCAGTCTCATACAGACAGACCGACATCGGCAGCTGCTCTGCCGCAGCAATGACAAAAGCTCCGAGGAAGAACAGCGTCAAATACATCCCTGCGATCGTGGCAGCATTCTTGACCGCGGAACCATCTATGCGCCGCCCGAAAAATTCGGCATCTTCTCTGCGGCGGAAGGTCGCCCACATATTGGCCAGCAGAACGGAAAATGTTGTGGTTTTCATGCCGCCTGCCGTAGAGCCGGGCGAACCGCCCAACAGCATCAGAACCACCATCAATGCCTGTGAAGTGCTGCCCATCGCAGCAAGATCAGCGGTGTTAAAACCAGCAGTACGGGGTGTGACGGATTGGAACATCGACAATAAAATGCGCTGCCGGGCAGAGCCTGCCGTGAACTCGAAGCAATAAAAGTACAGTGCCGGCAGTACCAGAAGAAATGCCGTTGTGACAAGGATCACCTTGCTCTGCATCCGGTAACGGTGAAGATTAAGGCGGTATGTACAAATGTCCTCCCATGTCAGAAAACCAAGGCCGCCAAAGACGATCAATGCAGCGATCACCGTGGTAAGCAATGGGTCACCTGCATACCGTGTCAGCGAAACAAATTTTGCCCCCTCTGTTCCCAGCAGGTCAAAGCCGGCATTGCAGAACGCCGAAATGGAATGAAACAGCGCGTACCAGATCCCGCGCAAACCATAATCAGCGCAAAATGTCGGCAGCAGCAGTGCAGCACCGGCCAATTCAAACAGGGCGGTGATCCGCAGAATAAAGCCTGTCAGCCGCACGATGCCGCCCATCTGCGGGGCAGCAGTAGCTTCCTGCATCGTGCTGCGCTGCTTGAGGGAGATCTTTCGCCCGGAAAGCAACGCAAAGGCAGCGCCCACTGTAATGACACCCAATCCTCCGATCTGGATCAGAAGAAGGATCACGCTCTGCCCGAATGCCGACCAGTAGCTGCCGGTATCCTGAACCACAAGGCCGGTCACGCAAAGGGCGGAGGTAGAGGTAAATAATGCCTCATGGAACGGTGTGACGCACCGCTGTTGTGTAGCAATCGGGAGCATCAGAAGCAATGCGCCCACCAGACCAACTGCCGCAAAACCTGCAATAATGACCTGAAAAGAAGAAAAACGGTGCTGCCTGTAACGAGGATATTGAATCATAAAAGCTCCTTTACCTATCCGTGTGCATAAAGATTAGCATGGAACAGATAAAGGAGCCGTAAAGAAAATTGTAGAAGTATAAAGATTCCATTAAAATTGATCGATCACCACCAAATAACAAATGCTGGACATCACCAGTTAAAAAACAGTAATGTCCAGCATTCATTTTAAGCCACCTTGGTCTTTCGCAGATACCCCCATGCTGCCAATCCAACGAGCAGAACGATCTTGATCGGTGCCGATGCCAGCAGTACATCTGCCTGAAAGAAGGCATGCCCGCCTGCATAGAGAAAATCAAAGCCGATCATTTTATACAGCAATGCGTTGGAAAGTCCAATGCCCCCTGCCGGAATCAGGGTGGACAGCCATTCTCCAAAGGAGCCCGGCACGACCATATAAACAATCAGCGGTGCCACCACACTGATCAGCGCCACAGACAAAGCGGTCAGGTTGTTCTTGGCCCATACGGATGCCATCAGCACAAAGGCCACCTCCGCAAAGAAGATCAGGAAGTTTGCCACCAGCATGACCCACTCCATCTGGCCAACGGTATACGGCAGCAGGCTGGTCACAGAAAACAGCCATTGCACGGAAGTTTGGGTACTTTCCCAGCCAAATAGAGCATTCGTGACCAGGATCCACACCACGCCGCAGAGCAGATACGCCGCCCCTGTGATGCTAAACGCCGCCGCTAGCTTTGCCGCTGCTAGCCGCAGACCGCCGTTTTTTGTGCACAGTTGGATGTCCTGCGCCCCGGTCTGTGCATCCGATGCAAACACCGGGGCCGCAATCACCGCGCACAGCAGGGTGAGCAGCAAGCTCAACAGGGTCTGGTAATCCATTGCGTCTGAACTGACCCCAAATGAATAGGTGAACGGTTTTTGTACAGCATCGAACTTTTTCCGTGCAATGGCCTGCGCCTGCTCATAGCCGGGCTTTCCGCTTTGTTCCAGCCAGATCACCGATTCCAGCCGTTTGGGGAGCTGGCTGTAAAAGTTCTGCATATCCTCTGCGGTCAGCCCCATCACGCCCGGTGCCATGCCGGTTTTCGGGTCGGCAAAGGCTTCCTTTGCGTTGTTCACAAGAGGCTGATACCGGGCAAGTTCTTTATAAAACACTTCGGTTGGGATATCGTTGATGGAGCTTGCATCATACTGCCGGTACACCCGCTGATAGGCTTCCAGTGCTTCCTGCATGACATCCGGCGTGATGGTACCGGATACCTGCTGCTCCTGCCGTTTCCGGATTGCTTTCAGACCCGTGTAACGCACTTCGTTTCCGCTGGCATCCAGTTCCGTCCAGCCGATAAAGGTCACCGGCAGATATGCCATGACCGCAGCCAGCACCAGTGCAATGGCCAGCAGAATAGCTGTCATACGAGTTTTGCACACACGTTTCAATTCCAAACGATACAGGTTCATTTTGCTTCCTCCATTTCCTCCGGGAACAGCCACAGATACAGATCTTCCAGCCGGGGCTGTGCCGGGACGCTGTCCGGCAGCTGCGGTGCATCCGCCAGATACCGCAATGTTACCGTTCCGTCCGGCTCGTTGCGCAGGTTCACTACCCGCAGCCGGTATTCCCACCGGGCAAGCTGTTCCACCGGGATATTTCCCTGCCAGACTTTGGCTTCGATCTGCTTTACCAGCCCTTCGGTGGTGTCCTGTGCAATGATTTTGCCAGCCTTCATCACGGCATTTTCGGCCGCAATGTATTCCACATCCGAAACGATATGCGTTGAAATGAGAACGATCCGTTCCTGTGCAAACTCCGACAGCAGATTGCGGAAACGCACCCGTTCTCCGGGGTCCAGCCCTGCCGTGGGCTCATCTAGAATTAAAATTTCCGGGTCGTTGAGCAGTGCCTGTGCGATGCCTACCCGGCGCTTCATACCGCCGGAAAGCTTTATGATCTTTTTGCGGCGCACCTCAGTGAGGCTTACCCGCTCCAGCAGTGCGTCGATCTGCCGGGCAGCCTCTGTGCGCGGCAGACCCTTGAGCGCCGCCATATATTCCAGATAGTCCTGCACCGTGAATTCCGGGTAAAACCCGAATTCCTGCGGCAGATACCCCAGCTTTTCCCGGTAGGCCGCACCAAGCGTCCCAATCTCCACCCCATCGCACAAAATCCGGCCACTGCTAGGCCGCAGAATGCCCGCCAGCATCCGCATTAAGGTTGTTTTGCCTGCACCATTCGCCCCCAGCAGTCCCCACACACCCGGCGTAAGAGTGATGGACACATCATCCACCGCCGTTTTATCCCGGTATCGCTTTGTAATATTCTGAATTTTCAGTTCCATGACTTGTTCCTTTCAGCCTTCTGCAATATATTCTGACCGGGCGGCAAGCCGGATGCACTGCAACACCATACAGAGCACCAGTACACCCGCCGCCAGCGGCAGACCTTTCGGCAGTTCCGATAATTGCACGAACCGCAGCAAACACAGCTGCCCTGCAAACAGTGGTACAGCCCCAGTCATCATCCATTCCGGGCGCACCCAGCGCAGCAGCAGAAGCAGCTCATTGTTTGCGGTCAGAAATGGCACGGTCAGCACCGCCAGCAGTTGCCCGATGCTCCATGGCACGGCTGCCCGCACATTGAGTACCAGCACTCCCAGCAGGATCGTTTCCCCCGCCAGCAGCAGCAAAAACCGCATCACCAGTGGACGACCGATTCCTGCATATGTGGCTTGTTCCAGTTCAAGCATCTTATATTGACTTGCCCGGTATAAAAACGGCAGACCGAGCAGGGCTGTCAGCATGGCAAGTGTGCTCAGACCAAACAGTGCATTGCGTAATGTCCATGCCTTCTCCCACAGGGCAAGTTCCCGGCCCACACTGTACAACGCCAGTGCCGCCATTGCTTCCAGCGCCCAGACCTTCCAGCCCAGCAATTTGAACTGGCAGTGCAGCAAATCACGCCAATCACTCCGTTGTTTTACGACATGTTCCGCCCGGCAGCGGCGCAGCAGCGTTTTCGGTGCGGCTGTGTCAAGCTCTGTCGCCAGTGCTCTGGACAGTTCTTTTTCAAAGGCTCGATTCATCTCCAGTCCTCCTTTTCCAATTGCATTTTCAAGGTTTTCAATGCGGCACGCAGGCGGGACTGCACTGTGCGCAGGGGCAGACCTGTAATCTGCGCGATCTCCCGCAATTTAAGCTGTTGTGCGAACCGCAGCAATACTAGTTCCCGCTGTTCCGGCTCCAGCTGGGCCGTCAGCGCTCGCAGGTTTGCTTTCTCCTCTGCCGCAGCAAAGCCGCTTTCCTGATAGGCGGGTTCGCCCGGCAAGCTCTCCAGCGATACCTCCGTCCGCTCCATAGTACGGTTCAGATCGATGCAAATGTTTTTTGCGATTTTGTACAGAAAGGGACGGAATGCCCCCTGAAATCCACCACAGGAATCCAGCCAGCGCACCGCTTTCAAAAAGGTTTCCTGTGCTGCATCCTGCGCCTGCTGCTCGTCCGCTGTATGCCAACGGCAATAGTTCAGAATTTGTGGATAGTACGTTGTAATCAGAGTGTCCAGCGCACCCGTATCTCCGCTCTGCGCTTTCCGCAGCAATAATTCTGTCTGGATACGGTTCACCCCCTTCCTGTCTATTAAAACGTTCCATATCATAAAAATGATTTCCGTTTTTTCAAAAATCTCAAATAATTGCCTTTATTATGTTCTTATAGCTTTATTATCATAAAGAGCCTTGTGTTTTTCCTTGTCAAGAGGGCTGGCACCATCCAGTCCTCTCTCTTTTTGCAAAGTTTCCATTGATTTTTCTTGCAAACTGCCGAAAGTGACGTGTTTTCAAAAGTTCGCGTTTGCGAAGCGCAGCGGAACAATGAAAGCCCCAGTGGGGCTTTTAAGCGACAGAACGGTCTTGCGTAGCAAGATGGAGGAGCCTCGCCCCGACAAGTTCACGTTGACACGGCTCGATTTTTGTGGTAATCTATCCCAACAATTTAATATAACATATTTACTTAGAGTTCCAGCTCGGCTCCCGAAGGAGCCGGAGCAAGTTTTTAACTTTCTTATCGCTATATAGCAAACTCGAACCAAGGCCATCCCAGAAGGGATGGTCAGGTTCAGGTTGTTGTGTGGCGATTTTTTATTGCCAAATCCAGCACCGCACCTTGAAAACCGCATGACCGTCTGCATGGGATACACGGCGATGACCCCGCAAGAGGGAGAGCCGGAAAACGCCGCCGGAAGGGGGCAGGAAAGCCATGCAGGGAGAACGGCAGGACGTTGATTTCCCAGTTGCGAAAAAAAAACGATGTACTCAAAATGAGCACATCGTTTTCCATAATGCCTGTCACCCAGTATCGGCAGCACGGCTTAGTTCAGAGGTCAGCCAGAACGCTGTCCGGCTGAATCTCGAACCAACCAACAACATTTATCTGCCCGGTGGCCGCAGGGTACGCGGATTCATGGGTATCGAAGCCCTTGTCCACCCGGCAGCATAAAATGATTTTTCGTAAAATACTGCCGCACGGTCTGTACGTACTGTACGCCGTACGGTAAAGTTTTGCAATCTTTCGATTCATCGTTATGTTTTATTTTCTGCGTACAGCGTACACCTCGTACGGCACTTTTTTCTCCGTACGCAATTTTTTCGCCGCATACGGAACTGACACCGTTCCCACGGTAGGAACGGTGTCTTAACTCTCCCGCAGGAGACATTCCCCCGAGGGGTAGATTCCCCCGCATTGCAGGGGGAAATGTCGCAAAAGCGACAAAGGGGGGAGCCGGTCCGGCAGGACCCCACTACACTTTGCAGCCCATAGGGATGAAAGTGTTATAGTGGGTTATTACACTTCCGAAGAAGTGCATCTCCCCACCGCAAACAAGCTGTTCGCCTAAAGAAAAGCCGCATAACGGAATGTACCTGTCCCGACTCCTTCTATGTTTCATCGTATTCTAAAATGTCTCCCGGCTGACAATGAAGCTCCCGGCAAATTGCATCCAGTGTAGAAAAACGAATTGCTCTAACCTTTCCGGTCTTTAGATTTGAGAGGTTCGCCATAGAGATTCCAACACGTTCAGAAAGTTCTGTCAAGGAAACCTTTCGGTCTGCCATAATGCGGTCTAATCGTAGTATGATTGCCATTCTTATCCCCTTAAAGAACTTCGTTCAATTCCTTCTGCATCGCAACAGCTTCTTTCAACAACTCAGCCATGATAATCAAAAGTACTCCGGGCAACAGCAATACTAAATCACAGAAGAAAAAGGTCGAACCAGACGCTTGATATCCCGGCAAAAGCGGAAATATTACAGATGCAACCGCAATAAGATAGCCTTCAAGACGAGTGCATTGAACCAGCGTTTTAGAAAAAGTTTTATCACTAAGCATCATCTTCAAAACAGAGATTCCGGCAATCGTCATTACAAGGAAATACAGTTCCTGCGATGCAATGGAAGTGACATTAAGAACCACTCCATGCCTTGCACCCAAAAAGCCATTGAATAGGAAGAATCACTGCACTGAACATTTGCGGAACAGTCAGTAAGAATGCCAGTCCGAGAAGTGTTTGTTTCTTTTTGAAAAACGTCTTTTTCTCGGAAGAAGTTGTATCAACCCGAAAATCATTCTTACCCATATTGCATCCCCTTTGATTTCACATTTAGAATAGCACACGTTAAATTGAAAATCAATATATTTTTATCGTTTATCAGCAAAACCATCTGCATTATGAGTAAGAGTGTTAAACAGTACCCCTTGAAAGGAGGGATGCCCTTTGGCAAGAAACGATGGCGTTGACCGCACCAGTGTCTGAAATCTCGCCGTTTCGGACAAGGCCGTTGGCAACACCCAGCAGCACAACGAGCGCGAAAAGGACAGCTATCGGAACCCCGATATTATCCCCCAGCGCGTTGCATGGAACGTCTATTTCAAGAAGCCTGCCGCCAGTTATACCGACCTGTTCGCCCAGATGGAAGCCAACGGCACGATCTCCACCCGTGGTTTGAAGCCGGATACCACCCACTACTGCGAGCTTATATTCGATGTCAACTCTGCCTATTTCGACAACCACGGCGGCTACGAGTTCGCTAAGCAGTTCTACGCAGATGCCTATAAAGCCGCTGTCCAGATCGTGGGCGATGAGCAGTATATCCTCTCGGCAGTCATGCACGCCGATGAGATCAACCGTGCCATGACCGAAGCACTAGGCCGCGAAGTTTACCACTACCACCTCCATGTGGTCTATATCGGGAAGCGGAAGGTGCAGGAGCTGCGCACCTACGACATTGAGAAGTTCTATGCCACCCTTGCCAAGACCCCCTGCGGGCAGTATGTGCACGGTGTGAAGCAGGACTTATCCAAGAAGCAAAAGAAGCGGCTGCTGTCCAGCACCTCTATTCACGAAGTCCACACCCTGCTGAAAACCGCCTTTTCCTATGCGGTGGAATGGGACTTGATCCACAAGATTCCCCTGCCCCGTGATGCCCCCAAGGTCAATATCGAGGAACGCACCATCTGGGACGAGAAAACCATGCTGGCAGCCTTGCAGACCATCGAAAACCCCGCCCTGCATCTGGCGGTACACATGAGCATGATCCTTTCGCTCCGTGAGGGCGAAATTCTCGGCTTGCAGCCGAGTGATCTGGACTTCGATGCCGCCGATGGGCGTGGCACCATCTCGGTCAGTAAGACCATGCAGCGAGCCAACAAGGACGCTCTGGAAAAGCTCGACCCCAATCAGGTCTACTACACCTTCCCGGACAGGCGTGAGGGTAGCAAGTCCTCTCTCATCCTGAAAAAGCCCAAGACCAAGAAGTCCAACCGTGTCCTGTATATGACGAAACCTCTGAAAGAGGAACTTCAAGCATGGCTTGAAAAGCTCAAACAGGACGAGCAGAGCGCCCCAGCGAAGTACAGCAACTGCGGTCAGCTGTTCCGGCTCCCGGACGGCCTGCCCATCGCGCCGGAGCTGCTGACAAAGTGGTACCGCCTGTGGAGAGCCGAGCATCCAGAGTTTGAACAGATCGTGTTCCACGGTCTGCGGCACTCCAGTGCCACCTACCAGCTCTTGCAGTCGGACGGTGACTTCAAGTCGGTGCAGGGCAACACAGGTCATGCAACGGCAGCCGTCCTGATGGACACCTATGCCCACACGCAGGACAAGCCCCGGTTGGAGCTGACCGAGAAGATCGAAGCGAACTTCTATTCCCAAGACCTGACCCCGGCAGCACCTCAGCCCCGGCAAAACGAAAAGCCGGCGGCAACAAAAATCTCTGGTAGGGAGATCCTTGAAGCCATCCGGCTGATGGACGCAGACGAACGCAGAGAATTGACGAGAGCCTTGTTCGCCTAAAATTTCTTCTTTTTATGCAAAGGAAAGCAGGCTGTGCAAACGGTGTGCAGAAAGTGAGCAGCCGCTTTCCTACATAAAGAAAGAACGTCAAATCTTACGATTTTACGTTCAATATCTGGTGCACCTCGCGCACACATATCCGAACTTTTCTCTGCTTTCACGGCTTCCCCGAAAGCGACCGTTTCTGTACCTTCCTTATAATTAAAGGTGATGAGTACCTTATCATCGTAGAGATAGATGGCATTGATGAAGGTGTCCACCAGTGCCTGCCGCTGCTCCGGCTGGGTCATGTCCAGCTTGCGGAAGCGAAGCAGCCAAAAGCGGACGAACTCTTCTTTCATCTTCGGCTTGGCAAGCCGTTCCTCGGCAATGCGGGCTTGCAGCTCCTTCCGCTGTTCTTCCAGCGCTTCCAGCCGTCCCTTGGTAGAGCTTGTCAGAATGCCCATCTGGATGGCATTCAGCATATTGGTGATGCCGACTTCCGTTTCTTTCAACTGCTTTTCATAGATGGGCAAATCCGTGCTTTCCTGATTTTGCAGCTCCATCACTTTGGCGATGATGGCATTCATGGAAGCGTCATCTTCCACCAGCTTCATGGTCTCGTTGACCACCAGATCTTCCAGCCACTGTTTCCGCACGGCCTTTTTATCGCAGGTCTTTTTCTTCTTGGCAGCAGCACACTTATAGTAGGTATACATTTTCCCGGTGTGGCTGACACCGCTTTCGCCAAACATCAGCGCACCGCACTTACCGCAGTACAGCTTGGTGGTCAGCAGATAGGTATCTTCTGCCTTATGACGGGCAGGGGCCTTTTTATTTTTCGTCAGCTTTTCCTGCACCTTGTTGAACAAGTCCTCCGACACCAATGCCGGGATCGCATTGGGCTGTACCACATCCCGCAAACGCAACTCGCCGATGTACCGGCGATTACTCAACATCCGCTGAATCGTATTGTAAGACATCTCCCCGCCCATTGAATTTTTGATGTTGTGTGCCTTTAACCAATCCCGCAGGTCAGTCATGGTCGCACCGTCCGCATACTTCTGGAACGTCTGCTCCACATACGGAGCCAACAACGGGTCGGGCTGGTAATGCCGGGTCTCATCGATCATGTAGCCGAACGGAATCGTGCCACCATTATAAATGCCCTTGAGAGCGTTCTCGGTCATGCCGCGCACGACCTTTTCCGACAGGTCAGCCGAGTAATATTCGGCATAGCCCTCCAGCACCGATTCCAGAATGATGCCCTCCGGGCCAGCCGAAATGACTTCCGTTGCCGACACCAGTTTCACGCCGTTCCGCTTCAGTTGGGTCTTGTACCGGGCACTGTCGTAGCGGTTCCGGGCAAAGCGATCCAGCTTCCATACGATGATGACATCAAAGATGCCGCGTTCGCTGTCTTTAATCATCTGTTGGAACTGTGGGCGGTTGTCCGTTTTTGCAGAAACGGCACGATCGATGTAGTGTTTGACCACCGTGAAGCCGTTCTTCTCCGCATAGGCGGTGCATTCCCGAATCTGACCTTCGATGGATTCTTCGCGCTGGCTGTCAGTAGAATAGCGGGCATAGATCACGGCGGTCATAGCAGGCACCTCCCTTTATACATCATTGAACGGTGGAGCGTTCTTTCAAAGCAATGTTTCGTATAATGTATAAAAATAGCTTTTGCTCATGTGCGCCTCTGCCAGCAGATCGGCAAGGCAAAGCTCTTTCTGGTAATTCTTGCTCAGGGTCTCTGCAGCCTGCAAAATGACCTGCCGTGCGCTGGTGGCTTCGGTCTGTGCAAGGATGCTCCGGGCGCACAGCGCCAGCATCTCATGCAGCGCCAGCCCCATGGTCACCATGCTGTCCACGGTGCTGCGCTCCATCTGCCCTAAAAGTGTTTCAAACAATTCCTGCATCTTGACCCCGGTGAGCTGCACCGGGGTCAGTTTTTTGCCCGGCAGCAGCAGCGGCTCCATGGCGGCGACCCCTGCGCCGTCCAGATGCACCCAGTAATGGTGCCAGCAGCTTTGCCCCGGGGCGGTGCAGTAGCTTTGGGGGGTGCGGCAGTTCAGCAGCAGTGCCTGCCCGGTACGGAGCTCCACATGGCTTTCCCCCTGCTCGATGAGCCCTGCCCCACGGAGGGTGTAGAACAGCAGATAGCTTTCTTTATCGGTCCGGGCGGTGGAAAAATGCTGCTGGGCATAAAACACCCCTGCCTCGGTGCAGTAATAGGGCTGGGTCAGCTCTGCCTCGCTGGGGGTAGTGCGCTTCCACAGGCTTTCCGGGGTCACATCCATATTGTAGGTCAGCATTCTTCGATTCCTCTCTTTCTGTGCCTAGTATAGCGCACTGCACTTTGCAACGCAAGAGTAGACTTTTCACAAAGAATGCGTCACCTTTGCGGATGGAATCGCCCGCATTCTACCGCTATACTGATAGCAGTCAAAGCCACACAGGAGGCCCATTATGCACAAAAACTATCTTGCCATCGACATTGGTGCATCCAGCGGGCGGCACATTGTGGGATGGATGGAGAACGGCGTTCTCCTCACCCAGGAAGTGTACCGTTTTCCCAATAGCGTCCGGCGGGTGGACGGTCATCTGGAATGGGACATCGACAGCCTGTTTTTCAACGTGAAGCAGGGCATCCGGGAAGCCTTTGCAAAGTACCCGGTCATTGAGAGCCTTTCCATCGACACATGGGCGGTGGACTATGTGCTGCTGAAAGACGGTCAGCCCCTCTCCCCTGTCTACGCCTACCGGGACAGCCGGACGCAGGCGGTGCTGGATGAAGTGCACAGCATCCTGCCCTTTGCGCAGCTCTACCGGCGCACCGGCATCCAGTTCCAACCCTTCAACAGCATTTATCAGCTGTATGCCGACAAAAAGGCCGGGCGGCTGGCCGAAGCCGAGGACTTTTTGATGATCCCGGAATATCTGCTGTGGAAGCTCTGCGGCGTAAAGGCACGGGAGTACACCAACGCCACCTCAACCGGACTCGTGAACGCTCAGACCAAAGAGTACGACCCGGAGATTTTCAAAGCTTTGGGCTTGCCGGAGGCGATGTTCCCCAAGCTGACGGCTCCCGGTACGGTGCTTGGCCCGTTGAAGTCGGACATTGCCACCGAGGTGGGCGGGCAAACCAAGGTAGTGCTGTGCGCCACCCACGACACCGCCAGCGCCGTGGAGGGCATCCCCATGGAGCAGGGGGATGCGCCGTTTCTCTCCTCCGGCACATGGAGTTTGCTGGGGGTCAAGCTGGCAACGCCCATCACCAGCCCGGAGAGCCGCCGCGCCAACTTTACCAACGAGGGCGGCGTGGGCTACATCCGCTACCTGAAAAACATCATGGGTCTGTGGATCATCCAGTGCGTGCAAAAACAACTGGGCATCTCCTTTGCCGAGATGGTGGAGCTGGCCAAGACCAGCACCTACACCCGCATTTTTGATGTGAACGCCGCCCGCTTCTCTGCCCCGCAGGATATGCGCGCAGAGATTCGCACGGCTCTCGCCGAGACCGGCGAAGCCCCTGCCACGGATGCCGACCTCATCAACAGTGTCTATCATTCGCTGGCGTACTGCTATGGGGAGGCTTTCCGGGAGCTGGAAGCCCTCACCGGCCAGCACTGGGATAAGCTCTACATCGCAGGCGGTGGCGCAAAGAACGCTACCCTAAACGAGCTGACCGCCCACTATACCGGAAAACAGGTAGTGGCGCTGCCCATCGAGGCCACCGCCATCGGCAATTTGAAAATTCAGATGCAGATTTAAGAAGGAGGACCCCTATGAGTTACGCAGAAGCAAAAGCCCGCTACGCCGCCATTGGCGTGGACACCGAAGCTGCCATTGCCCGGTTAAAGACCGTGCCCATTTCTCTGCACTGCTGGCAGGGAGATGACGTCCGTGGCTTTGATACCGACCCCACCAAGCCCCTGACCGGCGGCATCCAAACCACCGGCAACTACCCCGGCCGTGCCCGCACCCCGGAGGAGCTGATGGCAGATATGGACAAGGTGCTGTCCCTCTGCCCCGGCACCAAAAAGATCAATCTCCATGCCTCCTACGCCATTTTTGACGAGGAAAACCCGTGGGTGGACCGGGACAGGCTGGAGCCGAAGCACTTCAAAAAATGGGTGGATTTCTGCAAGGCAAGAGGGCTGGGCGCAGACTTTAACCCCACCTTTTTCTCCCACCCCAAGTGCGACCCACTGACCCTCAGCTCCCCCAACGAGGAGACCCGGAAATTCTGGGTGGAACACGGCAAGGCCTGCATCCGCATCAGTCAGTATCTGGCGGAGGAGTTGGGGCAGGTCTGTACCATGAACATCTGGACGGGCGACGGCTTTAAGGACGTACCGGCGGATCGCAAAGGTCCCCGCGACCGTTACAAGGCCAGCATCGACGAGATTTTGAGCGAGCCTTACGACTTCAAGCTGGTGAAGCCCTGCATCGAGAGCAAGGTGTTCGGCATCGGTGTGGAGGCGTACACCGTTGGCAGCGCTGAGTTTGCCCTGAGCTACGCCGCCTTCAACCGGGAAAAGTGCATTCCGCTGATGGATAACGGCCACTACCATCCCACCGAGGTGGTCAGCGATAAGATCCCCGCCCTGTTGGCCTTCTTCCCGGAGATCGCGCTCCACATCACCCGCCCCATCCGCTGGGACTCCGACCATGTGGTGCTGTTTGACGACGAAACGAAGGAGATCTGCAAGGAGATCGTGCGCTGCGGCGGTCTGGACGGCCGGGTGAACATTGCACTGGATTACTTTGACGCTTCCATCAACCGCATCTCCGCATGGACAGTGGGCTTCCGCAACGTGGAAAAGGCGCTGCTGTCTGCCCTGTGCACCCCGCATACGGTGCTGAAGAAGCTGCAGGACACCAACCAGTTCACCGAGCTGATGGTTCGGCAGGAGGAGCTGAAGACCCTGCCTTTTGGGGAAGTCTGGGACGAATACTGCCGCCGGAACGGTGTGCCGGTGGACGGTGCATGGTTTGAGGAAGTCAAAAAGTACGAGCAGAACGTGCTGAGCAAGCGCATTTGAATGAGAGAGGTTTTTGAAGATGGGTATTCTGGATATTGAGATCGTCAAAGGTTTTATGCGGATGTGCAACGATGGCTGGCTGCAGGGCTGGCACGAGCGCAACGGCGGCAACCTGACCTACCGCATGAAGGAAGAAGAAGTGGCACAGTGCCGTCCTTTCTTTGACCCGCAGCCCCGCGAATGGGTGAACATGGGGGTGCAGGCGGATAATCTGGCGGGGGAGTATTTCATCACCACCGGTTCCGGCAAGTTCTTCCGCAACGTGGAGCCGGACCCTGTTCACAGCATCGGTATTGTGGAGATCAACGACAAGGGCGACAGCTGGCGCATCGTCTGGGGCCTGGAGGGCGGCGCGAAGCCCACCAGTGAGTTCCCCAGCCACTTTATGAACCACGCCACCAGTGTCCGCCTAAGGCCGCCACGGGCGGCGCAAACCCGTGGTGTTCCCGGAAGGCGTCTATCACTGCCACGCCACACCGCGCTGAAATAATTGCGGGTGGCAAAACCAAGCTGTTCGGAAATTTCCCGGACGCTGAGCGGTGTACTTTTCAGCAGAACTTTCGCACGTTCGACCTTTGCAAACTTTACATAGTTCGTGACACTCAGACCCGTTTCTTCCTTGAATTTGTGGGTGAGGTAATATTCCGTGTAGCCCACCAGGGCGGCAAGATCTTCCGCTACGATTTTTTGTCCAGATTCATCTCGATATAATCCACACACTTCTGGATCTGTCTACTGAGGTTCGGGTTTGTCCGGTGTTTGTGGACACGTCGGATGAAATCATCGTACATCATCATTGCAAGGGGGCTCAGCTCATCCAGCGATTTTGCCGATTCTGCCGCCTGAATGTCTGTCCCCCAGCGAGTACGCCTCCTCCGGGAAAGACCACCCTCAATGGCAGCACGGCACACCAGCGAGGTGAACACGATGATGGAGGTCTTACTCTGGCGTAGCACCGCTGCTCTGTACCGGCACACCCGCACTCATACTCATACTATTGGAAAGTGCCTGCTTGTAATTCATATCTCCGGTGCGGACCATTTGCAGCATTCCCTGCTCCGCCATCCAGATCTTATGCCGGTCGTGGGGGATGGCAGAGCTTTTCAGCCGCTCCTCCTGCGCTGTGCTGCTGTTGACACAGCTCAGCTCCAGCCGCTGCCCGGTGAGGCAGTAGTGCATCATCAGCAGATAGCGGTTCATAATGGTGTTTTGCAGGGTAGGAACTTCTTCAAGAGCTTTGTATAGCTGGATCGTCCATGCCACACTGATCTCCAGCTTGCTGTAATATTTCAGTCCGTCCTCGATCCCGCGCAGCGTCACATCCTGATAGAACACCGGCCCGATGACCCAGACGCGCTTCAGTTTTCCCTCTTCCTTTTCAAAGGCTGCGCCCCACAAAGCCCCAGCGCCGTTCCCAAGGTAACGGGCACATCGTCCCGGTTCCCATGCTCCAGCATCCGCTGTTTGCAGCCGAACAGCTCAAATGCGCTGGCAAGGAATGCCTCGTCCGGGCAGTTGCTCCGCAAGAGCACACCTTGTGCATCATAGCACCATGTATAAACATTGCCGCCGCACTGGACAAGTTCGGAAAGCAGCATCATATTCTGGAGAACATCCATGTGTAACCCCTCCGGCTCATTGATAAAAACAGTATATCATACTTCCGCCGTTTTTTCCATCGAGGCCCGGAGCCAGTGCAGCAGGATGCCCGCAGAGATAGCCGCAGCGCCAACGTCTGCTATCAGGTGCGCCGCCGCAATGCCCTGCACGCCGCAAAGCGCATTCATCAGGTACAGCAGCGGGATCAGCAGCAGCCCCTGCCGCAAAAGAGAGAGCACCACCGCACCGCTTGCCCTGCCCACAGATTGCAGCAGATTGGTTGCCAGATAGGTCAGACCGATCACCGGGCTGCCCAGAACCAGATAGACCACCAGCTGCGTTCCCAGACGGAAAGTGCCTTCTTCCTTGATGAACATCCCGATCAGCGCATTGCGTCCGGCAAAGCTGGCAGCTCCGGCAAGGACGCCAAAAACAACGGTCAGCAGGATCAGGTCCTTTAAAAGCTGTTTCAGACGTTTTGAGTCGCCTGCGCCGTAGCTGTACGCCAGAAGCGGCTGGCAGCCCATGCAGATTGCCATGGCGATCATGCTGATGACCATGGTCGTCTTGCCTGCCGCTGCCATAGCTGCGACCGCCGCCGTACCGTGGGTCACCAACAGCCGGTTGCTGAAGGAGGATGCAAACCCGGCCAGCAGGCTGCTGATGCCGTTGGGCAGTCCAATGGCCAGCAGTTCGCCCAGCATCTGCGGCTTTTTCAGGGCAGGACGAAAATCAACCGTCAGCACCGTGCCGTGCTTGACGATGTAGCGCAGATAGCAGGCAGTCGCCACAAGGTTGCCCAGCACACTGGCGGCAGCCGCACCGCTGACACCGAAGTTCAGCACCAGAATGAACAGCGGGTCAAAAATGCAGTTGACCAGCGTGCCCAGAAGATTACCGATCATGCCCTCTTTTACTGCGCCCTCTGCACGCACCAGCATCGCCATGCTGTTGGACAGGATGAAACACGGTGCACCCAGTGCCAGAACCTGAAGATACCGCTCCGCATAGGGAAAAATTTCTGCATTGGAGCCCAGCATCCCCAAAAGCGGCACTCTGCCCACCAGCAGACCGATGCTGACCAGAACGCCCAGAAAAAGCTGGTCCAGAAGCAGAGCGAGGAGCAGATCTTGCCCTGCTCGATCTCACCCGCGCCAAAGCAGCGCGCGATGATGGCACTGCTGCCTGCGCCAAGCATCGTGGCCACCGCCGCAAGAATCGAGAACACCGGCTATGGTGTTATAATAGCACTATGCCGCAGGGGCTGCAATCAGCAGTTTCCGGCGTGTCCGGTGTTTAAGCAACGGATCACGTTCCAAGCGTTGGTTAAGCATCCTTTACGAAATACATTGACGGAGGAATTGTATGGATATCCGGGTCAAAAAAACGAAGCGTGCCATTCAGAAAGCGTTTATTGCGTTGCTGCGGGAGAAGCCCATTGAAAAG
>VOFB01001728.1_pt1 | contig 24927 bp, 41 predicted proteins | sample 5384141 | NCBI WGS metagenome assembly VOFB01 (sample SAMN12384721, study PRJNA508395) | human gut metagenome | isolation source: healthy gut A | host: Homo sapiens | reverse complement strand
AAGAAAATCAGCAGTAATTTTGTTGACAGCAGCAATGTTTGCCCAAGTTTTGGCAGGCTGCAAAGACTCATCAATGCAGCGGGTACAAAATCAACCACAGAGAACAAAGCTTCAGATGGTGAGAAGGTATTTCGTTACGGTACTACTGCTTATGGAGTGGAGATGGGAAATACAGGTCTGAATCCCCACGAGGATTATTCCGGATGGTCCGCGGTCCGCTATGGGGTGGGTGAGACACTTTTAAACTTAATGAGCACATGGAGTTGGAGCCATGGCTGGCGGAGAGCTATGAACAGATGGATGAGTATACGGTAAAAATCACATTGAAAGAAAATATTACATTTTCCAGCGGTCGTGTCCTTGACGGACAGGCAGTAAAGGAATGTCTGGAAGATTTGGTTGCAGTCCATGACCGCGCACCGGGAGATTTGAAAATAAAAGAAATCACTGCGGAAGGTCAGGATGTGACCATTATTTCGGAAGAAAAGTACCGGCATTATTGAATTACCTCAGCGATCCTTACGGAGCAATCATTGATATGGAATACGGTGTGCAGGAAGATAAAAATGTTGCCGGAACCGGTCCTTTTGTGGCTGTTAAAGTCACCGACACAGAGATTGATCTGGAAAAGAATCCAAATTACTGGGGCGGGGAAGTGAAGATGGATAAAGTCCAGATAAAAAGAAATCGTTGACGGAGATACGTTGACCATGGCGATGCAGTCCGGTGAACTTGATGCGGTTCAGGGACTTCCCTATGCCAGTCTTACGCTCTTCCAGGATAACAGCGATTACAAGGTAAGCTCTGCCGATACGTCCAGGGTCTTTTTGCACAGTTGAATTATGAGACTTTGGCGCTTCAGGAGGACAATGTCAGAAAAGCAATTGCCATGGGCATTGACAAGGAAGGCTTTACAAAAAATCTTTTGAGTGGAAACGGAACTCCGGCAGTTGGTGCTTTTCCGGATAATTTCACATTCGGAAACGCTTCCGTGACTGCTTTCGGGTATGATCCGGAGGAGGCAAAGGAACTGCTGAAGGAAGCTGGCTGGGAAGATACCGATGGAGACGGCTATGTGGATAAAGATGGACAGAATCTGATGATTCGCTGGCTGACTTATCCGGGACGGCAGGAACTTCCCCTTTGGCTGAAGCCGCACAGGCTGCATTGAAAGAAATCGGTATCGAGGTAAAGGTAAACAATACGGAAAATACCAAGGATTTTCTGGAAAAAGGTGACTGGGATATCTACGCCAGTGCCTTTGTTACGGCGCCGACCGGAGATCCGGAGTATTTCTTTACGACACATTGTCTGAAGGATTCAGCGAAGAACAGAGGAAAGTATTATAACGAAGAACTGGAAGAACTGGAAACCAGGCTTCATGCAGAATTTGATCCGGAAAAGCGTGGAGAGCTGGCGGTGCAGATGCAGCAGTTGATTCTGGATGACTGCGGATTTATCTTTGCTTCGCATCTGAAGATGTCCTTTGTTATGAAAAGCAATGTGGCAGGATTTGAATCACATCCGTCAGATTATTATGAGCTTACGGCAGATCTGGATTACGAATAAGAGGAAGAAAAGATATGGGACAGCCATTGCTTGACATACAGCATGTGGAAATCAGTTACGCCGGAACACCAGTGGTTCATGACGTGACATTGCAGATGCAGCCGGGAGAGATATTGGGAATCGTAGGAGAATCCGGCAGTGGGAAAAGTACAGTGATTAAGGCGGCCATGGGGCTGTTGGGAAAAAACGGTGCTGTCACCCGCGGAGACATTTATTACAGAGGTAAAAATGTCCTTGAGGCAAAGGGGGAAGAGTTACGAAAGATGCGGTGGCCAGGTATGGGAATGATTTTCCAGAATACCGGTGCATCGCTCTGTCCGATCCGGAGGATTGAAGAGCAGTTGTATGAAAGTGTTCTCCAACATGAGAAAATCAGCCGCTTCGAAGTCCGCAGGCGTGCTCTGGAACTCTTTGAAAAGATGAAGCTAAGGGATGGAGAGCGGATTTTGAAAAGCTACCCTTTCGAACTGTCGGGGGAATGAATCAACGTGTGGGGATTATGATGGCTATGATTATGAACCCGGATCTTCTTTTTTTGCAGATGAACCAACCAGTGCTCTGGATGTTACCGTCCAGGCGCAGGTAGTGCGCGAAATGGTGAAGCTGCGGGAACTGTTTGGAACCGGTATCGCCATTGTAACCCATAATATCGGAGTTGTGGAATACATGGCGGATCAGATAGCTGTCCTGTATCAGGGAAAACTGGTGGAATACGGAACGAAAGAAGAGGTATTATATCATCCCCAGGAACCGTATACCAGGCAATTAATCGGCGCAGTACTGCGGATGGACAGGGGATAAGAACATGCAGACGATTTTGGAAGTGAAAGACCTGAAAAAGTATTTTATAAGAATAAAGTGGCTTTTGCTGGCGGTAAACAGGATCAGTTTTAAAGTGGAGAAGGGAGAGTGCCTGGGACTTGTGGGAGAGAGCGGCTGCGGAAAAAGTACCGCGGCAAAGCTTATTACCTGTCTGATGAAACCGGATTCGGGGAGCATTCTTTTGAACGGTGAGGAGATCTTAACTGCAAAAAGAAAACAATTAAAGGAGATTCATGGACGGATTCAGATGGTATTTCAGACCCCTCAGGACTCTTTTTTGATCCCCGCTGTACGCTGGGAGACGGAATCATGGAAGGTATGAGAAACCTGGGAATGAAAAGAGGAGAAGCAATAAAGAAAATGTTGGAACTTTTGAAGATGGTAGAACTGAATCCGGAGCTTGCAAACCGTTATCCCCATCAGGTGAGCGGAGGAGAGTGTCAGAGAGCGGCAATTGCCAGAGCGCTGGCTGTAAATCCGCAGTTGATTATTTGTGATGAGGCTACCAGTGCATTGGATGTTACCGTTCAGGCGCAGATTGTGGAGCTGCTTAGAAAATTACAGAAGGAGATGGGAGTATCACTTTTGCTGATCTGCCATGACCTTGCATTGGTACAGAAGCTTTGTGACAGAGTTTTGGTGATGTATCAGGAAGTATCGTTGAAGAAGGGATACCAGATCATATAATCAGGAATCCCCGGCAGGAATATACAAAGGTATTGATTGATTCTGCGTTTTAAAACAATTCTTTTATTCGGTTTCCACACGATACTGCCGGAAAATTCCTTTTACTGTTTCATACAGATGAGGTTTTAATTCATCCAATGGAACCGGCTGCCGGTATAGAATTGCATTATAACTGGTTCCGCTCACAACTTCCAGAATGGTATACATCATAAGCTCCGGTGAGCGGTAAGTGCATCCTGATTTTGAGAGAAGGGAATCATAGATGGTATAGATTGCAGGCGTGTCCTTTCCGGGAGTGAAGAACAGGGAGTTCTTAAAAAAACCCCAGCTCAGATGCTTGGATAAGAGCATGACCAGACTGAGATTTGAAGCAAGCTGGTTCAGGATATGGTCGATGATAAAAGTACCTGTTCCTCAAAATCAGTCAGCTCAGGATGGGACTGCAGTTCCGTATAGGCTGCCTGAAAGACCTGACTGGCCTTATGGGCAATCAGATGATTTCGGATATCATATTTATCTTTAAAATACAGGTAGAAGGTTCCTTTTGCCACACCGGCATGACTGACGATGTCAGAGATAGAGGTTTTGCTGAACCCATTATCAATAAAGAGAGAAAAAGCGGATTCCAACAGGGAATCCCTTTGTTTGTTGTTTGTTATGATCTATTTTTCCCATGAGAGCCGGTCTCCTTTCGCAATCGCTTATTACCTGTCGTTTATAACGTCTATTATAGAAAAAGAAATTTCCATAAAAGTCAAATGGAAATAGCGGCAGTTCTAAAAATTTAACAAAATGCATAAAAATAAAAATGACTATCAGTCAAAAATTTGCATATAAGATATTGACTAATGGTCAATTTTGATGTATAACATTAAATGACCAATGGTCATAAATGAATTGAAATGGAAAAGGGAGGAAGCAACATGATAAAACTGGGAAGGAAGATTGTAAAATTACGGATTCCGATTTTTTATTATCAGTCTTGTGCTGTTGATTCCGGCAACAATCGGTTACATCAATACCAGGGTGAATTATGATATCCTGTATTATCTGCCGGATGATATTGAGACGATGAAGGGGCAGGATATCCTGGTGGAGGAATTCGGAACCGGGGCCTATTCGATGTTTCTCTGTGAAGGGATGGAGAACAAAGATGTGGCATCATTAAAAACACGGATAGAAGCAGTGGATCATGTATCCAAGGTGGTCTGGTATGACAGTTTTGCGGATATCAGCATTCCGATGGAGATGCTTCCGGAAAAGATCCGGTCGGCATTTAACTCGGATCATTCCACCATGATGTTTATTATTTTTGAAACCACGACCTCGGCAGATGAGACGATGGCTGCCATTGAGGATATACGGGATCTGGCAGGCAAACAGTGCTTCTTAAGCGGTATGTCAGCAATCGTGACGGACACCAAAAATCTGGCGGAATCGGAAGTTGTAATCTATGTAGTGATTGCGGTAATTCTTTCTTCCATTGTTTTGGCGCTGACCATGGAATCTTATTTGATTCCGCTTTTATTCCTGCTCAGTATCGGTGTTGCGATTCTCTATAATATGGGAACTAATTTCCTGACCGGAGATCTCTTATATTACGAAAGCCTTAAGTGCGGTACTGCAGCTTGGCGTTACTATGGATTATTCGATCTTCCTGTGGCACAGTTATCAGGAGCAACTGGAAGTACAGAAAGAAGATCATCAGGAGGCAATGGCGCAGGCGATTGCAGCTACGATCAAATCAGTGGTGGGGAGTTCCATCACCACAATTGCCGGATTTATCGCTCTGTGCTTTATGAGTTTTACGCTGGGCATGGATTTGGGCATTGTCATGACAAAAGGCGTTGTATTTGGTGTGATCTGCTGTGTTACCGTACTTCCGTCCATGATCATGATTTTCGATAAAGCGTTGGAAAAGACGAAGCATCGTCAGTTGATTCCGGATTTTCCCAAGGTTTCTGATTTCGTGGTAAAGCATCACGTGTTTTTTGCAGTTTTATTCTTGGTGTTGTTTGTTCCGTTTGCATATTTTCAGGCAAACACTGAGGTGTATTATAATCTGGATACTACCTTGCCGGAAGATCTGGAAAGTATCATGGCAAATACAAAAACTTCAGGAAGAATACGAGATGGGAGCCGCCCATATGATCCTGTTGGATCAGGAGATTTCCGAAAAAAAAAAATATGCCATGATCGATGAGATGGAGCAGGTAGATGGTATCAAGCAGGTGCTTGGTCTGGAAAGTATCATAGGGCCGTCTTTTCCCCAGAGTATGATACCGGAAGACATCAAGGAGGTTCTGGAGAGTGAAAATTATGAATTGATGTTGATTATGAACGAATATCTGGTAGCTTCCGATGAGGTGAATGAACAGCTGGACGAATTAAACGGAATCTTGAAGAAGTATGATCCAAGCGGAATGCTGGTAGGAGAAGCTCCGTGTACAAAGGATTTGATTGAGATTACGAACCATGATTTCAATGTAGTAAGTTCCGTGTTTATATTGGCTGTATTCGGTATTATCCTGTTCGTATTCAAATCCATCTCGCTTCCGGTGATTTTGGTGTTGGTAATTGAGGGGGCAATTTTTATCAACATGGGTATTCCCTATCTGACGGGAACTGAACTTCCGTTTATCGCATCCATTGTAATCGGAACCATTCAGTTAGGAGCAACGGTAGATTATGCGATCTTGATGACCAGCAGATATGAAAAAGAACGCGGGGAAGGAAAGAGCAAGAGAGAATCCATTCAAATTGCACACCAAAGCAGTATGCGTCCTGTTATGGTATCTGCATTCAGTTTCTTTGCGGCTACGTTTGGCGTGGGGATCTATTCCAAGATTGATATGATCAGTTCCCTTTGTCTGCTGATGGCAAGAGGCGCGCTGATCAGTATGTGTGCAGTATTATTATTCCTGCCGGCTATGTTCTGGCTGTTTGATGGAATTATTTGTAAAACCAGTAAAGACTTTCATATATAAAAACAGGAGGATTGATTTGCGATGAAGAAAAAACATGTTCAGGCGATGATGGCAGGTATGGCAGCGATGCTGTCAATTAGTTTACCGGTAACCAGCGTATACGGCGCTGTGCCGGAAAAAGAGCAGACCGTCTATGTAACGGCCGATGAAAGTGGTAAGACACAGAAGGTAATTGTCAGCAACTGGCTGAAAAACACAGAGAAAGAATCTTCTCTGACGGATAAAAGCGACCTGGAGAACATACAGAACGTAAAAAGGAGAGGAAACATTTAAAAGAACAGTGACGGAACCCTTATCTGGGATGCAGATGGGAAAGATATCTATTATCAGGGAGAGACCCAGGAGGAACTGCCGGTATCTGTAAAATGACGTACTATCTGGACGGCAAAAAATTGAACCGTCCAAACTGGCAGGAAAGAGCGGAAAAGTAAAGATCCGTATCGATTACGAAAATCATGCAGATCAGACCGTGGAGATTGACGGAAAAAAGGAAAAAATCTATACCCCTGTTTCTGATGGTGACCGGTATGATTCTTCCGGCAGAGAAATTTACGAATGTAGAAGTAACCAACGGTAAAGTGATCTCCGATGGAAATAATGACATCGTCCTGGGAATCGGTTTTCCGGGACTGGGAGAAAGTCTGCAGCTTTCTGATATTGAAGAACTGAAAGAAAAAGAAGTTCCGGATTATGTGGAGATTACAGCCGATGTTGAGGATTTTTCCCTGTCGCTTACCGCTACAGTAGCAACAACCGGCACCCTTGAGGAGCTAGGGGCTTGGAGAGATTGACAGTCTGGATGATTTGAAGGAAAGCATGGATAAATTGGCAGATTCTTCTGAAGCACTGGTCAATGGAAGCAAGGAACTTCAGGACGGAATTGAAAAGTTGGATACTTCTGCCGTTACATTTGCGGATGGTTTAAAAGTGCGGATCAGGGAGCCGGACAATTAAAAGCCGGGATTGATACCATGAACAACAAAAAGGGGAATTGCTTAACGGAATTAACCAGTTGGTAAATGGTATGAATACTCTTGGGGGCCAGGAGCAGGTGAGCTACGGTCCGGGGTGAAGTCCTATACGGATGGAGCTTCCACACTTGCCGGCGGAATTTTGCAGGCAGATCAGGGAGGCCGGAAGTTTGAAACCGGAATTGATACTTTGAACAGTAAAAAAGCAGCATTGACAGATGGAATTGCAGCTCTGGTACAGGGGTGGGCAGCAGCTTCAGGCGGGTGCAGGTACTTTGCAAAGCAGCGTCAAGATGTATACAGACGGGGCAGCAGATCTGAAAGACGGCATCACAGCACTGGATCGTGAGCTGCAGCAGAAATTGGGGCAGGCAGAGCAGCTTCCTGCCGCAATGGATGCTTTGATAACAGGCGCTGATCAGATGATCCGCGGCGCTGATGATCTGAAGGCAGGAGCGAATCAGGCGAAAAATGCAGCTGCAGGTTTACAGAACCGTGTGGCAGAATTTAGCGGAGCAGTAGGAACTGCACAAGGTCTGGTAGGAATGCTGCCGCTGCGTTAAGTGGATATACGGTGGATACAGGTGCAGTCAATCAGTCAGCTTCTTCACAGGCGCAGCAGGCGGTGGAAGCAGAAAATGCGGCTGTGAATGGAGCGGCTACGGCACAGCAGACAGAAAATGTAAGGGCAGCACTGGAAGCTGCAGGTGTTTCACCGGAAGAGCAGGCAGTTGTATTGGCAAATCTGCAGGGGATTTCTGTTCCGGTACAGACTTCTGTTTCCGTAGACGTATCCGGCAATATTCCGGATAATTCTGCGGTTGTCGATACCTTGAATCAGGTTCAGTCCGGATTGGTGCAGGTAAAGGCCGGTGTGGATCAGATGGATATGAATGCAGTGCAGGCTCAGATCGGTCAATTGGTGGACGGAGCACAGAGTGCAGCCGATGGGGCGGCAGATTTATCCTCAGGTTTAACGACGCTCAAAGCTTCTGCTGCACCATTAAAAGGCTTCTCTGCAATGGCAGGAGAATTGCAGGGGCAGTCGGTCAATTGAAAGCCGGCAGCGAGAAACTTTGCAGCAGCAATGCCAAATTGAATGGTGGTGCACAGGTATTAACCGATGGGGTGAAGAATCTGAATACCGGAATCGGATCTCTGGAGGATGGTGCTGCAGCACTGGGAGACGGGGTTGCCAGGCTTGCGGCAGGAGCAGCTGCTTTGAAGGACGGTACCAGTCAGTTGAAAGCAGGAGCAGGTCAATTGACTGCCAATAATTCTAAGTTAAATGCGGGCACAACACAGTTAGTTTCCGGTGCCAATGCTCTGATTTTTGGAGGACGTTCCCTGCAGTCGGGAGCCGGAACATTAAGCAGCGGCATCCAGCAGCTTTCCAGTGGAGCCGCTTCATTGAAAGAGGGAACCGGGAAACTTGCAGCCGGCAGTACGGAATTGAAGGACGGTACGAAGAAACTTCTGGATGGTTCCAAAGAACTTGCGGAGGGATGAAAAATTTGATGAAGAAGGTATTCAGAAATTAACAGATCTTATGGAAAAAAGATATGCAGAAGGTATTGGACCGTCTGAGGGCAGTCGCCGATGCAGATAAAGCATATACTGCATTTGACGGGTTAGATGAAGATATGGATGGCAGTGTGAAATTTATCATAGAAACTGCCGGGATTGAGGCAAAAATAGTTAAAATTTGGAGAAGTAAAATGTGTTATTGCAAAACAGCCTGGAGGTATTCCAGGCTGTTTTGCATGTTCTGATGGTTTCGCTTAGACAATTCTGTGGGGAAGATGTTTTAAAAAGTGACAAATCTCTCACCTGAAAGTCACGGAAATGTAAGGATAACGTTCTATTATGAGAGAAGATATTATTTGAAAACTAAGAAATTGAGAAATCAGGCAGCACCAAATCATGTGAGGAGGATCGTTATGGTAAATATGGGGGATGTACCGGGACTTGCAGCGGAGTTGCAAATGGTAGATGCGCATATGAAACATTTATGTCAGTCAAAGAGTGAGTCTATGCAGAAAATGTTGGATTGGGTTCTGGAAGCAAAGGGAAAGCAGATTCGGCCTGTTTTAACACTTTTATGTGCAAGGCTGAAAGGCAAAAATGTCGATGCCACAGAGATTGCTGCAGTAATCGAAATCTGCCATACGGCTTCATTGATTCACGATGATATCATAGATGAGGCCGATATCCGCAGAGGTCAATTATCTGTACAGAAAAAGTTTGGAAAGGAGATGGCGGTTTATGCAGGAGACTTTATGATTTTTTCTACGATCAGGCGGACAGGTTTAAAGAATAAGCCATGGTATGGTTTCTTGTTTGATAAACTGGAAACGATGTGTGATGGAGAGGTCAGCCAATTTGATAACCGTTATAATACAGAAATTACGGAGGAAAATATATTGAGAATATTATTGGAAAAACCTCAGCGATGTTTGGTATAGCATGTGGAGCAGGGGCTTATGAAGGAAAATGCGATGAGCGTGAGGTTTTGGCGATAGAACAGTTTGCTGAGAAATTTGGATTATTGTTTCAACTGAGAGATGATCTGCTGGATTTTGCTGTCACAAATGATTTATCAGGAAAACGATTCATAATGATTTTTGGTCCGGATATTATACGCTTCCGGTTATTTACTCATTTTCGCATGTCAGGAATGGTTCTAAATTGAAGCAAATAGCAAGGAATATAAAAGAGGGTCTGTATCATGAATTGGCGGACAAAAAAGAATAACGGAATTGATTCGTGATTCTGATGGATTCCGGTATACATTAATGAAGATTGATCAATATGCCGGGGAAGCGAGGAAGAATCTGGATGTATTCCCAAATTCTGTCCCGAAGCAGAAACTGTTGGAATTCGTCGATGATATTCAGTTGAGCGCTCATAAGATGACAGCAGATCCTTGCTATCTGGGAACTATTTCGGAGGAGGATTATGACAAAAAGAGAAAGATGGAAATCAGCTGTACAAAAAGTTGGAGATGATTGTGAAAAAACAGTGAGTCCCTTTGCTCTATGGTCATGATATTTTTTTCTATGAGTCTCGCAGGATGGCTGTGGGAAGTAGGTCTTCATTTGATCACAGACGGGAGTTTCGTAAACCGTGGATTTCTTCATGGTCCCTGGCTGCCGATCTATGGTTCCGGGAGTGTCCTGATTTTGGTATTCCTGAATAAACTGCGGAAAAGACCATTATTAGAATTTTTGTCAATCATCCTTCTGTGTGGGTGCATTGAATATTACATATCATGGTTTTTGGAACAGATTTATGACGGAAAAAAATGGTGGGATTATAGTGACTATTTTCTGAATCTTAATGGAAGAATTTGTGCAGAAGGGCTGCTGGCTTTTGGGTTCGGCGGTATGCTGTTCGTTTATCTTCTGGCGCCGTTTCTTGATCATGTGTTCAGACGTATACCGAAAAAAGTGCTTGTATCAGTATGTCTGATACTAATACTGCTTTTCTGTGCAGATCTGATCTGTTCAAGTCAAAATCGAACAGTGGCAATGGGATTACCAGATAGAGGGATTTAGCGATCTAAAAAGTAAGGAGAGGAATGATGCTGTTACGTAAATGGATTCTTGCAGTGGTTTTTTGACATTGATATTGATGACAAGCGTTACAGGATGTGGGATAGAGTTGGACCAGTATATCACAAAGGAATTTGAAGACGGTATAGACAGTATCAAACGTGGGGTTAACAAACTGAAAGACGGTATTGAAGATGTATTAAACAATTGGCTGGAAGCTTTCAGCAAACACGATCTTACCGAAGACAAAGCCCTGAAAGGAGAACGAAAATTCCGTATGGATGATTATGTTGGAAGCTATAGAGCCGAGTACAGTCGGTTTAGCGGAGAGAACTTCATCGTTCTTGAAGGGGATGATTTTACCGGAAAGCTATCACTTAAAAATTGAAAGATGAAAAACCAGAGTGTGGCCATAGAATCGAAAAAACAATAGCTTGCAGATGAATAAAAGGAGGGCCGGCAACTTGTTGTTATTATTGATATTATTTTTGGTATTGATATGTATATTCGTATTTGTAATTGGTTTTCTGTTAACCCGAAAGATAATGCTTTGGCTGTTAGTCGCTATTCTGATCGTTCTTTGCTTGAAAAAGAGAGTTAAAAAGCATTGAAAAATGATTGCTATAGCAGTCGTGAAGTGTGTTATAATACAATGGAAGATAATTATACGAAAAAAGAAACAAAGCAATAGATGATGTCATGGGTAAGATATTTTCTTTTTATCGGTTGTTATAGGGTTCTGATATTAAGCGCATACTAAGTGAAGCAGCGAAAAATACAATACTTATAGGGTGAGAAGTGGAGTTGTTTTTCGTTGGAAACAGGAGGGAAAAACGTATGGCAGAGTCAGAATTTGTATATCATTATTGCACAGTGGAAACGATGAAAGATATCTTTGAACAGGGAACCCTTCGCCTTTCTGATATTGAGAAATCAATGATTATGCGGAACGAAAGTGGATTCAGAATATGATTGATGAGGAGTTTTTTGCAAAGCTTCCTCATAACCATGTATTGTTTGGAACCTATCAAAAGTGCAAAAAGAATTTATTGAGAGCAGAAATCTGTATGCTGCCTGTTTTCCGAGAATCCGGATCTTTTGAGCCAATGGCGTGCTTATGCGATGGATGGAAGAGGTGTTGCCATTGGATTTTATAAAAGCTATCTGAAGCAATTGGATGAACAAAATCTGAATCTTCATTATCTGAAAATCTGTTATGATTTAAAACGCCATAACCGATATGCCTGTGAGAAGGCAGAGAAGATGCGATACCTATGGGATAGGGGAGAAACATTGGAAGACATAGTAAATATGATTTTCAGTGAGTCGGAAATTGACCTGGGTGAAATGAAAAATCCCGCTTTTTCAGAAGAACAGGAGTGGAGAATCTGTATGACAGCCGTACCGGCAGTAGAGCAAGACCTGAGATGTGATGGAGCCGTAAAATCATCTGCCGGAGTTTATTACAAGAATCATCGTCTGATCTCTTATTATGATTTGAAGTTTTCTGAAGAAGATACAAAGCCCATAGGAGAGATTGTGCTTGGACCAAAATGCCGTATGGAAATCCGGGATGTGAAGACCTGTTTCAATATCTGGGGCTATGACACTTCTTCTATAGAAATCAGGCAGTCCTGCGCAACATATTGTTGAGTCCAGTATGTTCAGATGGGAGAAAAGGGCAGGGGAGTCTGCAGCGAAAGAACTGACTGAACCTGTAAATGATCGGGATGAAGATAGAGTTGATGGAAAGGTTATGGTGAAAAATGCCTGAACAGGAAGTATCAAATTATGAAAAGTTATGTGAATTTTGGCGGGAAGGTTTTTGCAGATGAATCTGCAGGAGTTGAAGGAGAAGATACCGGGACTTAGGGAGGATGAAGAGAGCCTTCGGATTACATATTTTGGTGAGGAATACTGCATCGGCAAAAAGGATGGTTCTATCAAAAGACTTACCGGAACAGAGGAAATACCAAGAGAGAGAAGGATGAATATCTATAATCTGTTCTGGTATTCCAAAAGAGAAGCAGGTTTTCAGGATCGTTGGGTTCCTTTTCGGAATGTTAAGAATGCCAGCCCCTTTGCTCCCGCCTTTGAAAGCGCATGTGTTGAAGCCGTTTGCCATGACTTTCAGCGGACACCTGGAACTGCTTCATCAGGCGGCGCAGAGATTAGGCGGGAAACCGCTTCCACAGGGGATGCCGGGTATCAGGTGGATTCCTTTGCATGTATTCCCATGCGGTTTCTCTTCTGGGATGCCGATGATGAATTCCCTGCACAGGGAAATATTTTGTTTGACTACAGTGTGACAGATTATATTCATGTGGAGTCTACCGTATCTTTGGCGGTGGATGGACTTTGGCGGTTGGCCAGGGAGGCTGGACTGACCGTAAAAGGAGATACCTATGGTATGTAGGTATCTCCTTTTAATAGGCTAATTACTTTTTATATCTCTTATGATTTTGAAAATTTGAATGATAACTGTTGGGATGAAAGCCAGCAGGCAGATCATAGCGATCTGCTGTCTGGTCAAAAGCGGTAACGGAAAACAGTCTTTGCAGGAAAGGTACGAATAAAACCAGACCCAGCAGCAGAACGCCTGCGGCAAAATGCAGCAATGCTGTACCAGTTTGAGGAAAATCTTGTCTTAAAGATGTTATGTCTGCTGCGGCAGTTGAAGCCGTGGAATAACCGTGCCAGTGTAAGGGTGGAAAATGCCATCGTGCTTGCCAGAGCTTCGGTTTGGGTGCGCAGTCCAAGGTGGAAAGCAATCATGGTACAGACGGCAATCAGCCCGCCCTGAAGCAGAATGGAAAGCATAAAGCTGCGGGTCAGAATTCCGATTCTGGGATCTCTTGGAGGTTCCGATAATACATCGTTTTCTGCAGGTTCCATGCCGATGGCAATCGCCGGCAGGGAGTCCGTCAGCAGGTTAATGAACAGCAGATGAACCGGTGCAAATGGAACAGGAAGCGCCGCAAGTGAAGTATATAGAACGGACAGGATACCTGCCATATTACCGGAAAGAAGAAACTTTATGGCATTTTTTATATTGCGGTATACATTGCGGCCATTTGCTACAGCCTTGACAATTGTCGCAAAGTTATCATCGGTCAGAATCATGGAGGCGGCATCTTTGAAACCTCTGTCCCGGTGATGCCCATGGCAACACCGATATCTGCCTTTTTCAGTGCGGGTGCATCGTTGATACCATCACCGGTCATAGCGGTAATAGCCCCTCGTTGCTGCCAGGCATCTACGATACGAATTTTATTTTCTGGTGAAACTCTTGCATACACGGAAATATCGGTGAGTTTTCATCAAGCTCCTGCCTGGACATAGCATCCAGTTCCTGTCCTGTGACAGCCAGATCACCCTCTGAGAAAATTCCGATCTGTCGGGCAATTGCAGCAGCGGTAATTTTATGATCGCCGGTAATCATAATCGGTTTGATCCCTGCATGTCTGGCATCGGCCACTGCCTGTATGGATTCTTCACGGGGCGGATCCACCATGGAGATCAATCCAAGGAAGGTAAATCCGGTTTCATTGTCCAGTGATAAACGATAGTCATTGGTGACCTCTTTGTACCCGAAAGAAAGAACGCGCAGTCCCTGTTCTGAAAAATTCCAGATTTTTCTGAAGGATCGTTGCTCTGTCATTTTCTGTAAGGGGACGTATGCCTTCGTTGGTTCTGATCTGTGTGGGTACGGTCAAGCATGACATCCAAGGCTCCTTTGGTCAATACGGTAGGAATCCCGTGGAGCTGGTATTTCGTGCTCATAAGTTTCCGGTCGGAATCAAAAGGAATCTCTTCCAGACGCGGCATTAGTTCCCGGAGCAGTTCGTCACTGACTTTGATTTTACGTCCCATTTCTACTAAGGCAAATTCTGTGGGATCACCGATTCCTTTTCCGTCAACGATGGTAGAATCATTGGTCAGAATAGCATCATACATCAGGTAACGGTGAAGCTGGTGGTGCAGATCCAGTTCATCGATCGTCAGGGTTTCGTTGTTGATGTAGATGTTTTGAACGGTCATTTTATTCTGAGTCAGCGTCCCTGTTTTATCAGAGCAGATAACAGATACACAGCCCAGACTCTCCACCGCCTTCAGATCTTTGATAATCGCATGTTCTTTCGCCATTTTCTGGGTTCCCATTGCCTGAACGATGGTTACGATGGAACTCAGAGCCTCCGGAATGGCGGCTACCGCAAGTGCAACCGCAAACATCAATGCATCCAGAAGCGGCATTTTACGGTATAAACTTAGCAGAAATACGAGAATACAGATTCCCAGAATGAGGATGGCAAGCTTCCGGCTGAATTGGTCCAGGCTGACCTGAAGAGGGGTCTTTTTTCTTTGGTTGCGTTCATCATAGCCGCAATCTTACCAATCTCCGTAGCCATACCAGTTTCCGTAACTACAACGACGGCACGTCCGTAGGTAACCAGACTGCCGGAATAAACCATATTCGTCCGATCAGCCAAAGCGAAATCTTCATGAAGGATACCGTCCGCCTTATCCACGTTCGTGGATTCGCCGGTCAGTGAACTTTCATTGACCTGAAGGGGAATAGTTTTCCAGAAGTCGTCCGTCTGCTACAATCAGGTCTCCGGCTTCCAGAATCAGAATATCACCGGGAACAATCTGGATGGAAGGAAGTTCAATTTTTCTGGCCATCGCGCAGGACTTTTGCACTTGGCGCGGAAAGGGACTTTAAGCTTTCAGAGATTTTTCCGCTTTCTTATGCTGAACGGTTCCAAGAATTGCGTTTAATACAATGACCGTCAGGATGACAATTGTACTCTCTGCATTCTTTGAGATCAGGGAAATAACAGCGGCAATGATAAGGATGATTACCAGAAGATCCAAAAACTGCTCGGCAAATACGCGAAGCGTACTTTTTGGCCAGGCTTCTTTTAATGCATTCTCACCTTTTTCCTGCAGAAGTTGTGCTGCTTTTCAGAAGACAAACCGTTTTCCTGCGTGTGCAGAGTTTTCAGCACTTCTTCCTTTGTCTGTTGATACCATGCTTTCATGTTGTTCCTCCTTAAGAGTATGGGTATAAAAAAACACAGCCGGATGTTTTTTTTTTGAGGAAGAGAAATTTTTATAAAGCAAAAAGACTTTTAATGTATGATTTGCAGAAATAGAAAAATCATTCTGTAAATCACACATTAAAAGTCTTGTACCCATAAAAAATACGGTATATATTACCAGATACCTATTCGCGGAATCGGATTTGTTGATAATATACGAAAACTACTCCCTTTTAATGACAGGTCATCTTGCGGAATCCATCAAAGCATTTTTTGTCAGGATTCTGCTTACTGTCGTCCGACTATGAAATTTTATTAAAGTGTACCCCATTTTCCGATATCTGTCAATTCTTTTTTTGGAACAAATTACCGGAATAACAAAGTGGAAATGGTTTGCTATTATAAAGAATTTAGAGTATAATTGAGAAAACAGTGTTGATTAGTCGAAAAATTCAGAATTAAGAAACAGGTAGACAAAAGATGAAAATTATGATATCACCGGCGAAAAAATGAATGTGGATACGGACAGCATGCCAATAGTGAAATTACCGATTTACCTGGAAGAAACCCAGATATTGATGGCGTATCTTCAGGGACTGACCTTCAGGGAGGCAAAACAACTCTGGGGATGCAATGATAAAATTGCGGAATTGAATTACCAGCGATTCCGACAGATGGATCTGAAAAATGGACTGACTCAGGCGGTCTTATCTTATGAAGGTTTGCAGTATCAATCGATGGCTCCAAAGGTATTTGAAGAGAAACATTGGTCTTACATAAATCAAAATCTGAGAATCTTGTCTGGATTTTACGGCATTTTGGGTCAAGTGACGGTGTAGTTCCCTATCGTCTGGAGATGCAGGCGAAAGTCCGCCTGGAGGAAGGTGACATGCAGCAATTTGTATGAGTTCTGGGGAGAGCGTCTGTACCGGGAACTTGTAAAAGAGGATGACGTGATTTTGAATCTGTCTATTATAAAAAGAAATTTAGAAGGAGGAAAATAAGAAAAAGCAATGCATAAGAAGAAATGGCTGAAACGGATTATAATCATAGGATTGCTTTTGCTCATCAGTTTGTATTTTGTGATTTGTAATATTCTGGTGGATGTGGCACTCGTTCCGGAGAAGATGGAGCAGACGGAGGCGTTTGGAGAACTTACCGAACAGAGTGTGGAAGCATTGGTACATACAGATGATATTCAGCAGAATCATGGAAAGGCGTTAGAAGAAACAAATGCCTGGCTGGAACAGGCAGATACAGAAAAAACTTTCGGTAACTACAGAAGATGGTTACCAGTTGATTGGAAGGGTTTTCTTTCAGAAGAGGGAAAGTCATAAGTGGGTTCTTCTGCTTCATGGATATACCGGATGGAAAGAAGAATTATATCCGATTGGCTGTCAGTATGCGAAGCAGGGATATCAGGTGCTGTCCCCGGACCTGCGCTGCAGCGGAGAAAGTGAAGGGGATTTTATCGGTATGGGATGGACAGACCGTCAGGATAATCTTCTCTGGCTGGATTATATCCTGGGACGCGATCCGGATGCAAAAATCGTGATTCATGGACAATCCATGGGCGGGGCATGTGCCTTGATGATGACAGGAGAAGCGTTACCGGAACAGGTAAGGGCGGTGGTTTCTGATTGTGCCTATACGGATGTTTACAGTATTTTCCAAAAACAACTGAAGGAATGGTTTCATCTGCCGGGTTTTCCAATCATTGACGGAGCGAATCTGGTGCTGCGGCTGCGGGGCGGCTAAATATACGGGAGGCTTCAGTACTTGAAGCAGTGAAAAAAGTGAACTTCCGATTCTTTTTATTCATGGCGATCAGATGCATTTGTTCCATTAGAAATGGCGGAGGAGTTGTATAAAGCTGCAGACTGTGAGAAAGAATTGTTGGTTGTCGAGGGAGCAGGACACGCCCAATCTCAGGATAAAGATCCTGAGAATTACTATGGGACAGTTTTCTCATTTCTGAATACATATGTCGAATGATGTTGGGGTCAAAAGGTATTTTGACCCCTATAATACACGGATTGCTCCGCATTTCATGCTCCCACAATCCTAAAAACATTCGAATATTAGGAAGGGCTTGAAAAAGCGGAAGATTTGGTGGATAAAAAGTAAAGCAGGCAAAGCAAAAGATGAGCAGAAGGATGCCCAAGAGCGATAATCGGACAGCCATTTTCGATGACAAATATCTGGTGGGCAGCAGTTTCAAACTGAACCAGAGAGAAGCGAGGATACCCAGCAGAAAAGTGCCGATGTCGGCCCAAAGGCAGTGGGTTCCAAGGATGCCTGTGTAAGTATAGAAGGTTATAACAATCACAGACATACCGATCAGGATGGAAAGAAAGCGAACCGGAAGATAATTTGAATAGTTTTTACCATACAGCAGATATTCCGGAAAAGAAACAGCAGCATGGGAATGGCGAGTAGTTTCAGGTGCTCCCAGGTGCTTTCGCTGACAGCGCTGAAGATACCGATTACAGGGTTTCTGCCGGACCACTGATAGGTAAAATGCAGAAGCGTTCCGAGAATTACGGTTGCCAGGGCGGACAGATACAGGTAAGCTTTTGATTTCATAGCAGGCGCCTCCAGGGAATGATAGAATAGATATAGTATATGTAAAATTTATAATAGATATTCGGATTTCGTCCATTAAAACAGCGTTGCTTAAAGGAAAACAATTGATGAAAATTTTTATTTTGTCTGCAGCAAAATCAGGCTGCGCTGACACTATTAAAATGAGAGTGAAGCATTCATAAAGTCAGAACAGGAAAAGGAGGGAAACTCATGAAAAAAGAATGACAGCGTTACTGATGGCAATGATGTTGGCGTTATTGGCAGCCTGCGGAAATTCCGATAAGGGTATGGCACAGTCAATGCCGGAGCGGAGGAGAAAAGTGAAGTGTTTATGGATACCTTGGACAGCGAAAGTGCAGAGGCAGCGACAGAGGCAGAGCAAGGTACAGGGGACAGTGGAGGTGCAGCCGTTCAGGTTACAGCTTCTGACCGGAAACTGATCAAACAGCAGGAATATTCGGTAGAGACGAAAGCGTTTACGGAGTTTGTGGATGCATTAGAAGGAGTGGTAGCAGATTCCGGCGGTTATGTGGAGTATTCGGATATCTCGGGGAAGAAAGTGAATATGGAGACTATCGGTATGCCAGATATACCCTTAGAATCCCTGCGGATCGACTGGATAATTTTAAAGGCAAGATGAAAGAGATGGCAAATGTTACCCATATTTCCGAACAGGTGGAAGATGTTACCCTGGATTATGTGGACACGGAAAGTCATATTTCTGCATTGAAAACGGAACAGGAAAGTCTGATGGCGATGTTGGAAAAAAGCAGAGACGCTGGAAGATATTATGCTGATACAGCATGAGCTGACAGAAGTTCGTTATCAGTTGGAGAGTTACGAATCCCGAAAACGCACCTACGATAGCAGGATACAGTACAGTTCCATAGAAATGACTGTAAGAGAGGTGGAACGGGAAACCAAAGTTTCGGATTCTTTTGGGGCGCAATTAAAAGAAAGACTGATTGGAAACCTGTATGATGTGAAAGAAGGTTTTCGGTCACTGGCATTGATGGCTGATCGGTGGGCTGCCGTACTGGATTTTGTTGGCAATCATGGCGGCAGTCGTTGTCTTTATTGTCAAAAAAAATTAAGAAAACAGAACGAAAAAAGCGATGAACCGGCAGCGGTTCATGCAGCAGAATATTCAGCCGGAACAAGTGCAAAGTCAGGTCTCCCAGAATTCGGAAAACAGCGGAAGCAGGCAAGCAAGAAAATCAGAAATGATAAGAACTATCGTGCGTCAGAATAAAAATATGAAAATTACACAGGATAAAATGGTCGGAAAATGTTTATTTTGCAAAGAGGGAAAAAGAATATGATAAATAACGAGGAACTGCCCATCGGCTTCACTATGGAACTTGCGCAGCATTCTGATATACTCAATCAGTTTTCAAAGTTAGATGAGGCGCAGAAACAAACACTGATTGAGGGAGCAAGAAATGTCAAATCCCGGGAAGAAATGCGTGCATATGTGGAGCAGATGAATATGCAGTGATTTGCTTACAAAGTATGCGTATGTGAAAAAGAATCTGTCAGAATTAAAGTCTGGGCAGGTTCTTTTTTTCTGTGATAAAATGAAAAAATGTGTGGTTTTTGGGAGAAACATGGAGAGGATGGAGAACGAAGATGAATGGAAGGAGATACATAAGGAACTTGCTGAGTGTGTTTCTAAGTGTGGGAGTGTTTTGGAATATGGTATCCTGCGGTTTTCCGGGCAGGGGAGAATCAGAAGCAAAATGAGACGCGTACGACATTGGAAGTTTGGGCATGGGACAATAATTTCAATGTGAAAGCTGTAATGCTGGCGGCAGAAATTTATGAAGAGGCGCATTCGGATGTGGAGATCCGGGTTATTTCTAAGGAAAAAAAAACGAGATTATACAAAAGCTATCAATGATCTTTCAGCAGAGGTATATGAGGAATTGCCGGATATTGTGCTGATTGAGGATTATGAGATCAGAATCTGTTGGCGGCTTATGAAAAGGAGTTCCGGGGCTGGATGATACAATCGATTACAGGAAGTTTCAGGACTATAAGACAAAGCTTGTGGCAAAGGATGGGATTCATTATGGAGTCCCCTTTGACAGCGGAGTGGCAGTGATGTTTTACCGTTTGGATTATCTGGAACAGGCTGGTTATACGGAGGCAGATATGCAGGATATCACATGGAGCCGTTATCTTGAAATCGGCCGTCAGGTGAAAGAAAAAGTCAGGGGTCAATATGTTGACTGTTCAGCCGGACGATGTGGGAATTATTCGGATTATGATGCAGAGTGCAGGCAGTTGGTATGTGAAGGAGGATGGAACCACGGCGGATATTGCCGAAAATGTTCCTTTGCAGGAGGCACTTGAAATTTACCGGAGTCTGATCGAGTGCAATCTGGTTTGTACGGTCAATGGATGGGAAGGATTTGTGCAGGCCTTTCAGAGCGGAAAAGTGGCAACGGTGGTCTCGGGATGTTGGATTGCTCCTACCATTCGGGCAAATCAGGAGCAGAGCGGCTTGTGGAGAGTTGCTCTGATCCCCAGGATGGAAAATATACCTGATGCTGTCAATGTATCCAATATCGGGGGCAGCAGCTGGTATGTGCTTAAAAATAAGGAACACGGGGATGAGGCTGCCGCTTTCTTAAAAAGAAACGTTTGGAGAAGATCGTGGATTTATCGATCAACTTGTGAAGGAGATTGATTTGGTAAGCAGCAGAAAAGATGCCGGGGGAGCTGCCGGCATATGAAAAGGAAGATGAATATTTTGGGGATTCCAGTATCCTAAAGGTATTTGCCAATGCTGCGGAAGAAATTCCTGTTGTGAATTATGGCAGTGAAACATATGAAATTGAGACGATTTTGTGCAGAGAGATTCAGTTAATATTAAAAGGTGAGGAGATAGAGGAGGGATTGGAAAAAGTACAATTGAAGGCCCAGGCAACGATTCAATAGAAAAAGCACCTTAAAAAAGTGAAAATTTCCAAAAATGTCCAAAAACAATCAAATACCCGGAAAAAGTGAAAATTTTGATAAACATATTCCTAAAGAATCCGCGGGGTCACATGCTACAATATGTTCAGAAAGCAAGAGAAAACCCTAAGGAGGATAAAAGCATGAAAGTGAAAAAAAAGTATTTGCATTATTACTTGCAGCAACGATGGTATTAGGCATGACAGCCTGCGGAGATTCTGATAAGGAAAGCAGTTCTAAGAGCGGTGCAGACAGTTCCGCTGTATCGGAAAGCGAAGGAAGCCAGGGTGAAGCCGAAGATACATTGACCATCTGGGCGTGGGATGAGGCATTCAACATCAAGGCAGCACAGGTTGCCAAAGAGATGTACAGTGAGGTGAATCCGGATGTGGATATCAACATTGTAACTATGGCTCAGGATGATATTGTTACAAAGCTGAACACAAGCCTTTCCTCAGGCTCCTATGAAGGTCTGCCGGATATTGTTCTGATCGAAGATTACAAGGCACAAGGATATTTGACATCTTATGAGAACGAATTTGCGGATTTGTCCGATTTTGTGAAAGTGGAAGATTTCGCCGGATACAAAACGGCTGTCAATCAGATCGGTGGTAAAGTATATGGCGTTCCTTTTGACAGTGGTGTTGCAGCTACGTTCTACCGTACCGATTATATTGAGGAAGCAGGATATTCACAGGAAGATATGCAGGATCTGACTTGGGAAAAGTATATTGAGATCGGTCAGGCGGTGAAAGAAAAATGCGGAGTTGATATGTGTACCCTTGATCCAAGCGATATCGGACAGATCCGTATGATGATGCAGAGCGCAGGCGCATGGTACAGCGGCGAAAATGGTGAAGTGACGATTGCCGACAATCAGGCGCTGAAAGATGCCATTGATGTTTACAAGAAATTAGTGGAATCCGGGTGCGTGAAGCAGATTTCCGGTTGGGATCCATTTGTCGGGGCATTTAATAATGGCGAGGTTGCTTCGGTAGTAACCGGATGTTGGATTGCTCCTTCTATTCAGAAAGCAGAAGATCAGAGCGGTAAATGGGCAGTTGCACCATTCCCGAAAATGGAAGCAAATTCAGATTCTGTAAATGCGTCCTCCATCGGAGGTGCCGGATGGTATGTACTGAAAATGTGGGACATGAAGAGGCAGCCAAAGACTTCCTGAAGAATACATTTGCAAGCAATGTGGATTTGATGAATCAGCTGGCTGTGGATATTACCCTTGTAAGTACAATGAATGCGGCAGCCGACGCGGAAAATTATAAGAAGGAAATGACTTTTCGGCGGTCAGGAGATTTTGCAGATTTTGCAGAGTGGACAAAGGATGTGCCGTCTGTAAACTACGGAATGAATACATATGCTTTGGAAGATTTAATGACAGAAGCTGTCCAGGCAATTGTGGGCGGAGCCGATGTAGACAGTACATTGAAGGATTATCAGACACAGGCTGAGGCGGCTATCGCACAGTAAAATCAGACAGGAGCTGCTGCAGGGAAACTGCAGCAGCCCTTTTTAGAAGGAGACGAAGACTATGAAAAAACACAGCGTTCACAATAAACTGGACCGAAAAGCATGGTTGTTCATCATTCCAAGTCTGGTTTTAATTGTCTGTTTTGTATTTTATCCGATGATTCAGGCATTCTTTACATCCTTTCAGTCAGGTATGGCAAATAACCTGGAATTTGGAGGCGTAGTAAATTATAAGCGAATGTTGACGGATTCCACCTTTAAGAAAGCATTGTTCAATACCATGCTGTTTCTGATCGTGCAGGTGCCGGTGATGATACTGCTGGCATTAATTATTTCATCGATTTTGAATAATAAACGGCTGAAATTCAGGGGATTTTTCGAACAGCAATTTTCCTTCCGTGCGTAACATCTCTGGTTGCTTATTCCATTATTTTAAGAGTCTTTTTTGCGAATGATGGATTTATTAACGGAATGCTGATGAATCTGCATGTGATTTCAGAACCCATTAACTGGCTGACCAACGCAACTTTTGCAAAATTCTGATTATTTTGGCAATTACCTGGAGATGGACCGGTTACAATATGGTCTTTTATCTGTCCGGACTTCAAAGTATTGATGACTCAATTTATGAAGCGGCATCCATTGACGGTGCGAATGGTTTCAGAAATTTTTTCCATATGACGCTGCCGTTGCTGAAACCGATCATTTATTTACTACGATCAATTCGACGATCGGTACGCTGCAGCTATTTGACGAACCAATGAATATTACCCAGGGCGGTCCGGCGAATGCAACAATTACCATATCACAGTATATTTACAATCTGCTGTTCAAATATCAGCCGAATTTTGGATATGCGGCTGCGGTATCTTATGTAATTGTAGTATTAATTGTGGTACTGTCCTTTGTTCAGATGAAAGTAGGTGATAAGGATGAGTAAGAAATCAAAGATGATGAATGGGGTGCAATATATCATATTGTCGGTCCTAGCAATTGTATCCATATTTCCATTCTTCTGGATGGTAGTAGCGTCAACGAACAAGTCCGTAGATGTTACGAAAGGAACCTTGGTTCCGGGTACTTATTTATTGGAAAACCTGAGACATTTGCTGGAATCGGATCTGCAGTATCTGAGTGCATTTAAGAATTCTATTGTGATAGCAGTTGTGACGACAGCGTTAGCGATGATTGTTTCGTCAGCGGCAGGATATGCCTTTGAGGTTTTTAAGTCTAAGGGGAGAGATCGTGTTTTCAGCATTGTGCTGCTTTCCATGATGGTGCCCTTTGCGGCGTTGATGGTACCCTTGTTCCGCTTATTCAGTAAATTTAACAAAATTCCGGTTCTGAAGTGGATTGGACTGAATACTACCGGATCCGTGGTAATCATTGCAATTGCAACGGCATTCCTGATTTTCTTTTTCCGGCAGAATACAAAGACCTTTCCGAAGGAGCTGATTGAAGCAGCAAGAATAGACGGAGTGGGAGAATTCGGAATTTTTACAAAAATTTATATGCCGACGATGAAGTCCACTTATGCGGCAGCGGTGGTTGTAACTTTTATGACCAGTTGGAATAATTACCTTTGGCCTTTGATTGCATTGCAGTCGGAAGACAAAAAGAACATTGCCGCTGGTTATTTCTGCACTGGGCTCGTCCTATACACCGGACTATGGAATGATGATGACTGCTGTGGTTATCGCAACCTTGCCGACTGCATTGATTTTCTTTCTGATGCAGAAGCAGTTTGTAGCAGGTATGACAGGTTCCGTCAAAAGGCTGACGACAGATGAAGGGACAGGAGAGGACGTGAAGAATCGGAACCGTCCTCTTTTTCTGATAAGAAAATAAAGGCGGCGAAGAGAGGAGAAAGAAAAGGAATGAAAGCGAAATTGAGTGGCTTACTGATCCGGAAGTGTTCCAGGTGAATCGGTGCGAAGCTCATTCAGATCACAAATTTTATCTGAACCGGAAGAGCTGAAGAAAGGGAAAAGCCGGCTGGTGCAATCGCTGAACGGCACCTGGAAGTTTCGGTATGCCGTAAACCCTTCCGGGCGGGCAGCAGATTTCTATGAAGAACAAGTGTCTGCAGAAACATTTGAGAGATTCAGGTTCCCGGTCACATACAGCTTCAGGGCTATGACCAGTGTCAGTATATCAATACGATGTACCCCTGGGATGGAAAAGAGTTTCTTGCGTCCGCCGCGTATGTATCAGAGAATATAATCCGGTGGGAAGTTATGTGACTTATTTTGTACCGGAGCAG
>VOFB01001874.1_pt1 | contig 24975 bp, 46 predicted proteins | sample 5384141 | NCBI WGS metagenome assembly VOFB01 (sample SAMN12384721, study PRJNA508395) | human gut metagenome | isolation source: healthy gut A | host: Homo sapiens | reverse complement strand
GGCTTGACCAAAAAGCATGGTTAAGATTCAATTGCTTAGTCAACATGTATGTGGTTTTGAAGATACGATAATGAAGCCGGAGCGGACAAAATCTGTTCCGGCTTTTATGTTTTCTAAAAACAAGCATATAAAGGGGTGAACATATGGAATTCTATCAGTTAAAATTACAAGAAAAGGAACAAAACCTCCGGTATGGAGACGCTGTCTGGTACCGGCAGACACAGACTTTGCGAAACTTGCTGCAATGTTGGAAGACATTCTGGAATATGCAGACACTGAGAACTATGAATTTGAATTTTCCAGAAAAAACTCAGACTGCAGAACCTGGAGGCACAGACTGCAGAGGCTACAAAGGCAGCTATGAATATGCAGAAGCAAAAGGCAGACAGATAGCAGAACTTCTGGATACAGAGGCATGGTTTACTTTCAGAGTAAAAGGAATGAAGCTTCCGGAATATCGTACTGATATTGAAAAGAAAATAACAGATGAAGAAAAAGCAGGAACTCCTGAGATTCTTAAAGAAACCAGAAGTGCAGAAGATGATTTCTGGACAGCAGATATGCAGACGAAGAATACAGAGCTGGAAAAGAAATATGGTGCTCTTGGAATTGCTGATATAGTTGCCAAAAAGGTTGCCGAAATGGAAAAGAAGATGGAACCTGAACAGCAGGAAAATTCGTTCAGTAGAAATCCAAAAGTCAGAGATTACCTGAATTCTTATAATAAGGAAGATCTTATTGCCAGTGCAATTGAGCTGGATATTGAAATTGATGGTTTAAGTAAAGAAGAACTTGCAGAAAACATTACAGAAAAGTTTTGAATCCGGAAATCATGAAGGAGATTTTTCTTCAGGCAGATGAATGGGAAATTGAAGCATTTGATCGTGCAACTGAGAGAAAATGTTTTCCGGCTACTCATAAAGACTGGAAAGAACTGGAATGGTTCAGTAATAAAGGATATATCGTAGCTTATAGTGATAATCATGCAGAAGTTCCGCAGGAAGTTATTGCTGTTTATAATCAGATCAATACCCCGGAATTACAGGAAAAATGCCGTCAGCTCAGCTGGATGCGTTCCTGCCAGAGTATGATGGGACTGATTTATGCAATCGCACCGCTTAAGATCGTATCGCATGTACCGCTGATGGCTTCAGAGTGAACTATGAAGAATTTATGGATATTCTGAACGAACTTGCTGAAAAAGATGGTATGTGTATCGTAAAGGAGATAAACTGATCTGGAAAGCTGTGTTACAGGATAATCTTTATGAGAGAATTGAAGAATTTCAGGGAGAAAGAGATTTCTATATTCCGACAGTAGATGAAATTCTGGATTATGCAAAACATGGATATCCTTCTCAGGATGTTTCTTATCGCAAATTATCGTCCTTCCTGAGAGATGAACTCCATCTTGAGGAAGAAAAAAGACAGAAGAACTTCTTTACATTGTATACAAAGAGTTTTCTATGGACGGGATGCTTTCTGATATCATGGAAGAATTCAATAAACGTGATATTGTTTTTGATTCTGATCGCCAGATGGAACGTTTTGCTCCAATTATGATGGAAGTAAACAATAACACAAGAATGCTTGATTTCCGTGGATATACGCCAAATGAGATCAATCGTGTATCTGAGCAGAAGACAACACCGGTAGCACCGGCAATGCAGTCTTTTGTTCCGATGGGAAATATTCCGACAAACAATATAGTAAATATGCAGCCTGAAAAAGAAAATTGCAATGATCCATGTCCGTGGGAAGTGGTAAAAAATATAAAAAAATGCTGCGGAAAAATAAATAATTTTCTTTAATTTTTTATAAAAAAACCAGCGGTTTTGCCGTTGGTTTTTTTATGAAAAATCAGAGAAAATTATTTTGCAATTTCGTACTATAGATGTTTCTGCTATAATAACAGTGTGTTGAATAAAAAGAAGAAACTCAAAGGACGGGATTAAAATTCATACAGACAAGGAGTAAACATTTGATTTCAAAGACAATGCAGACAATTCTGCACGCACTATCTTATGGAAATATTGAAGTGGAGGCATCGCGACGGCTGGCAGATATCAAGAAGCTGGATGCGATGCGGATATTTTTTAAAACATTAGATACAAAGGTTTATAACGGAAACCATGAAGTTCCGATACGACTTTATTTTCCGTCGGAAGAGGCCATGAGCGGAGAGCCGGTAGAGGGAGAAAAGTATCCTGTTCTGCTCTTTTTCATGGTGGTGGCTGGGTGACAGAGAGTGTAGAAAATTATGACCGTGTATGCAGCAGAATGGCACAGTCTACAGGTCATATCGTGATGTCTGTGGAGTATCGCCTTGCACCGGAATATCGTTTTCCCGGTTCCGCTGGAAGACTGTTATGCGGCGGCAAAAGCACTTTATACGGGACATCTGGTCCTTCCAGCTGATCCGGACAGAATCACGATCATTGGCGACAGTGCCGGGGGTAATCTGGCAGCGGCTGTATGTCTCAAAGCACGGGATACCGGAGAGTTTATACCGAAGAAGCAGATACTGATCTATCCGGCACTGAACAACTGCTATACAGAAGGATCTCCTTATAAATCCGTGCAGGAAAACGGACAGGATTACCTTCTCACAGCAGTAAAAATGGAGGACTATCTTAAATTATATGAGAGCAGTCCTGAGGACAGACAGAACCCATATTTTGCACCGATACTTGCAGAAGGATCTTTCACATTTGCCTGAAACATTAATTCTTACAGCGGAATATGATCCACTTCGCGATGAAGGCGAAGAGTATGGGAAACGTCTGAAAGAAGCAAATAATTATGTGGAAATACATAGGATTCCGGATGCGCTTCATGGATATTTTGCACTTGGGATCGTTTTCTGCATGTACAGGAAAGTTTTGAGATCATGAATTGTTTTTTGAACAAAAGTTGAATAAAGGAAGCGAATAAAACGTGGAAACAGGATATTCAAAATGGCGAAAACTAGATAACGCGGCACTGGCATTTCCTCTTGTCACAGACAAAAATGACACCAGGGTATTTCGATTTTATTGTCAGCTAAAGAAGAAGTAAACAGGAGATCCTTCAGGCAGCAGTCTCTGGATCAGACGATGGAGAAATATCCATTGTTCCAGGCGGTTCTGCGTAAAGGGACTGTTCTGGTTTTATCTGGAGAGAAGGGATATACATGCCATCGTGGTAAAGAAAAAAAAACCGCCATGCAGCCGTCTTATATATTCCAGATAAAAGACGTTGCTTTTTCAGGTGAGCTACTATAAAAATCGAATTAATTTTGAGGTATTTCATGCATTGACAGATGGCACCGGAGCAATGAATTTCCTGCAGTGAACTGATGCAGGATTATCTGATCCTGGCGCACCCATCACGGATCTTCCAAGGGTTGAACCTATGGAAGGAAACAACTCCGGGAGCACAGGAAGAGGACAGCTTTTCTCAGTATTATTCTTCAGATATACCGAAAGATAAAGAGAAGAAAAAAGCCAGCTGTTAAACTGAAAGGGGAGAAGTTGGTTCACTCAGATATGCATGTTACGGAGGTTGCTCTTTCTGTAAAAGATATCCACCGGAAAGCCCGCTCCTGTGGAGTTTCCATCACTGTTTTACTGACAGCAATGATGCTGTGTTCTATTCGGGAAGAGATTCCAAAGAATCAGCAGAAACGACCGGTAGCATTGATGATTCCGGTGAATCTGAGAAATTATTTTCCGTCTCAGTCTATGACAAATTTCTTTGGATGGATTGAGGTTGGGATATATATTTTCTGATGAAACAACCTTTGAAGATGTACTTTTGAATCTGTAAAAACAGTTTAAAGATAAGCTGGACAAAGAAAAAGTTGCCATGCATATGAGCGGATATGTGCGTTTGGAGAAGAATCCTCTGGTACGTGCGGTTCCGTTGGAGATCAAGAAATATTTCATGATGATCGGAGCAAATCTTGGAAGCAGGAGTGTTACGGCGGTTTATTCTAATATCGGCATTCTGAGATTGCCGGAGGAGTATAAAGAATATATTCAGCATTTTGGAATCTTTGCAAGTACCAATTCCCTGCAGCTGTGTTCCTGTTCTTACGGGGATGAGATGGTACTGGGATTTACTTCCAAGATACCGGATGACAGCATTCAGAAAAACTTTATGCGTATACTTCATAAATGCTGAACTGGTTCTGGTTCGCGAGCAGGATGCCTGTGCATGGCTGGTTGTAAATGTGGCATATTTCAAGCGGAGAAATATACTGAAAAATCTGACCTGGCAGCTTCGATCATAACTATTTTATGTGTTTTGTTGGGATCATTTTACCGGATGGAAGGGGCTGGTCGATTGACTTTGTCTTTCCGTTTGGGACGCTGACAGTTCTGGGTTCGATCCCTGTAATTGCCGGAGTCAGCCACCTGGAAACAGAAGAATACCTGTATTATCTGTTGCAGGCAGCGATGATCGGATGCATACCGGCAATCCTTATCTGGATCGGAATCGTGCATTATACGCTGCCGTCTGTACTGTGCACAGGAATCAGTTTTCTGACTTTAGCAGGGATGTTTATCTTTCAGAAAAAGGATACCTTGAGAGAATTCAGGAAGAAATTAAGAATGTAACAAAATCAAGATTACGAGAAAGGAAAATACCGATGTTAGAATGTGATTATGAAGTGAAACAGATTGATGGAGATTATGCACATCTGCAGAGAATCGACCGCCCAGAGGAGGAACTGAAGCTGGTTGCGAGGGCGCTTCTTCCGATGGAAATCTATGAGGGCTGTATCTTACATTATGAAATGATGCAGTATTCTATGAAATAATCCCCAGGAGAAGTACAATGGAGCAGTATTACTACAACCATATGGATAAACAGAAACAGGCTGCTTATCATGGCATCCTCCAGGGAATTACCAGCCTGGCAGATGAATTCCAGATTCCGGCACTGGACGGAGAAGATTTATACAATGTTTTCTTTCAGCTCCGGCTGGATCATCCGGAGATTTTCTGGGCGACAGGGATATAAATATCGTTATTATAAAGATTCACCGAACATTATTTTTACCCGGAATATCTGTTTGATAAAGGGAAAAATAAAAGAGCATCAAAGGCAATGAAATCCAGAGTAGAGAAGCTGGTGCGCGCCGGCACAGAGCTTTCGGAGTGGGAAAGAAAATATGTACATGACTTTATCTGTCAGAATGTACATTACGATAAGCTTAAAAAGGCGTATTCCCATGAGATCATTGGTCCTCTGGGACAGGGCGTGGTCTGTGAAGGCATTGCAAAAGCAGTGAAAGTTCTTCTCGATGCGCTGGGAGTCTGGTGTGTGATCGCAATATGCGGGAATAATCCGGAAAAAGGAATTAAATACCGTCATACCTGGAACATTGTCCGGATCGGCGGTGCATATTATCATCTGGATACAACATTTGATAATACACTTGGAAAGAGTGATAAAGTCGAAGATATCCGTTATGATTACTTTAATCTGGATGATGGACATATTTTTAAAGATCACGAACCACTGATCGCAGCAGCACCTCATTGTACAGATCACGATCACTTTTATTACAGAGAAAAGAAGCTGTCTTTTACAAAGACAGAAGATGTATAAACGTTCACTTCAGGCAGCCAAAAAAGGAAAAACACTGACCTTTCACTGGAGAGGCGGTTATCTGACCAGAGAGGTTCTGAATGAACTTCTTGGACTGATCCGCAAAGCCGGTGAAGAGAAAAATAAGACGGCGGTTGTCAATATCAACTGGCCGCAGGCTGTACTGCGTCTGCATTATACAGAGGCACAGATGCAGGAATGCATCACGATGGAAGATGCGAAATGAAGGAGAAAAGAATAACACAGAAGTCTGATATTTTTGTAATAAAGGAGATATATATGCTTGAAACATTCAATGTTTTACGTATCGATGAGCCTGATTTCGGATGTGAGGGCGTCCGGACGGGATGGAAGTGAAGGATAATGTCCTTCTGAAAAGCAATTATACAGGTCAGAGATGACCGTTCAGGAAAAAGATGCCCGGTTATATGAGCTGGACATCAATGAGGGAGACAAAGTATTTGATTGAAGGGGAATGCGAAAGCTCCGCTGAGAGCAGAGGATTAGCTGATGCAGCTTTAAAAAAGGGTGCAGACAAATATATGCAAAGGACACTAAAAGATGGGATTTGAATTAAATATACTTTGACTGGTTCCAGACATTGCATACGCCTGTGCTGGACAAATTTATGACATCTGTTACGAAGCTTGGAGAATGCAGGGATTTTCTGGATCATATTGACGGTCCTATTTCTTTTGATACCGAAGATGAGAAAACAGGTGTAGTCATGGCGTGCCTTGATCATAGATTTATTATTATGCAACGTATTGTTAAAAAATCTCGTGGCGCGGACCAGACCGTATGATGTAAATACAGGCATACAGCTTCTGGTTGCAAAACTTCGCGATTATTCATTTCCGTCTGGACACAGCGGCATCGTTTGCTTCTGCAGCTGCACTGTATTTTGCCGGGGAAAAGAAGGATTGGAAACCGGCACTGGTGCTCGCCTGTCTGATCGCGGTATCCAGATTATATCTGTATGTACATTATCCAACGGATGTCCTTGGTGGTGTGGTAATTGGAATCATCGCTGGATATCTTGGATATCGGCTTGTGAAGGTTCTGGAAGATAAGTTTTCCAGGATGAAGAACGGAGAATAAGATGGATATGGGAGGTAACGACATGCACAAGATCAGAGTATCCATATGTTTCTATGGAAGAGTCCAGGGAGTCGGATTTCTGCCAAGCTGAGATATCTGGCAGACAAATACAGCGTGACCGGTTGGGCGAGAAATGAATATGACGGATCAGTCTCAACAGAATTGCAGGGACTGGAAGAAGATATTGACAAGATTCTTCAGGCACTTTACAATGACCGTTATATAGAGATTGATGACATCCGAAAACGCAGTCTTCCGGTTGATGAGGAAGAGTATGGATTCGGGGTCAGATACTAGAGGAGGACGTACACGTGGACGAATTATACCAGGCAATTGAAGAGAAGATCAAGGCAGCAGGATATCCTAGAGAGATATCCGGCAGGCTGTTTACGAAGATATCTGTGACCAGATTGAAGGAAAAGAAAATGGCAGTTATGTATTACTGTCCAAGTTTGAAGATGATGTGATCTTTGAATATCACATTACTATTATGGATCATGAATTTAATCTTGGAATCCTTACCATGAGACTTCCGGAAGGCGTATACGCAGCAAATTTTGATGAGGATTGAGGGCTACTGTTTAACGATAATATTCTGTGACAGTAAAACGAACTGAGCGGGTGAAAACCTGCTCTTTTACATAGAATGAGAGAGTTTATCTCTGTAAATCTAAATATCAAAAATACACAGGGGATTACTATGTGGATTCTGTATGCGGTGGGATCTTCGTTTTTTGCAGGAATCACATCAATTCTTGCAAAGTGTGGAATTCAGAAAACGGATTCTGATGTGGCAACAGCTGTGAGGACGATCGTGGTGCTTTTGTTTTCCTGGCTGATGGTATTTGTAACAGGAACAATGTCCGGAATAAAGGACATAAGCGGAATGACTTTGCTGTTTCTTGTGCTTTCCGGTCTGGCAACGGAGCATCCTGGCTTTGTTATTTCCACGCATTGCAAAAAGGAGACATCAATAAAGTTAAAATTGATTGACAAATCAAGCACGATCCTGACGATTCTTCTGGCTCTGATTTTTCTTCATGAAGGCCTGTCCTGGGCAAAAGCGGGCTGTGTTTGTCTGATCGGAATCGGAACGATGATGATGATAACCAGAAAGGAAACGACAGATGAGACAACTGCGAAAGATGGGGAGCTGGCTGATTTATGCGGTACTATCAGCAGTCTTTGCCAGCCTGACGGCCATCCTTGGAAAGATTGGTATTTCCGGATTGATTCAAGCCTGGGTACTGCGATCCGTACCACAGTTGTTCTTGCAAATGGCATGGCTGATGGTATTTATGAAAGGAAAACAGCATGAGGTTCGGGAAATTGAGAAAAAGAACTTTTTTATCGGACTTTCCGGAATTGAACAGAGCATCATGGCTTTTTTATTACAGAGCATTGCAAGAAGGTCCGGCGAGCGTTGTTGTACCGATCGATAAGCTGAGTATCCTCGTGACGATTGCTTTCTCGTGATCGTATTCCACGAAAACTGACACGGAAATCTGCAACAGGGGTTGTCCTGATCACGGCAGGAACTGTACCATACAATGATATGATCGGCAACCGTTCACACGGCACTATCCCGCGAGGTGTTTTGGCATGCCTACAAAATCCTGAGAGCATATATGGGGACTTGATTTTTGAATATTGTAAACCCGCATGTGGTGTAAACCAACGCAAGGCGCAGGTTTTGCCTATTCATCTTCTAATGTTACAATGTTTAATGTGAGATTGGTTTCCATTAACACAATATGTTTTTTCATATTTCACGTTCTGCTTTCTTTAAGAATCCTTTGTTATAATTAAGCTTAAAATTTTTTCGTGAGGTCCAATAGTATCTTTGACATTTGTTTAAAAAGTATTATTTCTAAATCCTTTAATCCCATATTTAATCGTTCCATAACATCAATCATTAAGTTATTTCACATCTTTTATAATTTCAGAGGAATTTTTCGTCCATGAGGGCAAGATTATTAGCATCATTTTTGCAGCAGCATCGCAAAATTCCTTATGAATATTTTTTAAAACATATGATGCCTTCTTCACCAATTTTTTCTCAGCAGTCATTTTGCAGCAATGGGGTTCAATTGCATATCTTAATTCGAAAACATTTAAGATCAGTTTCGTTAGCTACAAGCCAGTTGATGGCAGGAGATGGTTTTTCTGCCTTTTTTTTCTGCAACAAAAGCGCCCCTTTCCTGTCTTTAATTCAACAATTCCCTTTAGCTTGAAGAAAACGAATGCTTCTCGTACAGTTCCACGACTGACATTTAAGTTCGTACAGAGCTCCTTTCTGTAGGTAATTTTTAAAATTAGGCCGTAATTTTTTCCAATCAAATCTTTAATTGTTCTTTTACTTCAGAACGAGTGGCACACGTTTAATTGGTCTCCAGTACATATGGCCTTCCTCTTACATTTTTATTAAAACCATGAGATACAGTTTGAAAAAATATGTCAAGTACATTGTAGACATTATACAATATTTTTGGCTGATAAATGATTGTAGAATTATGCAAATGCATAAAAAATGTGACAAAAAAGAGACATTATGACAGAAAATGATATCATGTTGACAAAATGAAAGAAAAGACTAATATACAAATTGTAAGACAATCCTACAAACAAAACAATCAAACATAAGACAATATAACAAAGAGAGGAGAAACATATGAGTGTAAAGTATGAAGGGATACCGATTGTTACTCCATTCACGGCAAGTGGAGAAATTGATGAAGAAAAAATCAGGCGTGAAATGGAAATCTGTCTGATGCAGGGATGGAATCAGTGTTGGGGAAGTACCGGAGAAGCGACATTACGCTGATGAAGAGCTGACCAACTGATTAAAATAGCCAGAGAATACGCCGTAAAAGAAGGATCAGATAAAAACGGTTGTCTGCGGAATAATGAGAACTTGTACAAGAGATAAAGCTGTCAGAGCTGGAAAAACTGCAAAGGAAGCAGGGGCAGATGCAATTATGGTTACACCTACTGCTTATAAATGTCCTGGTACCAATGCAGAAGGTATTTTGATTTTTATACTACAATTTTGAAGAAGTTCAACTTCCAACAATTATTTATAATGTGATTCCACAAACATGATATATCCTTGATTTGTTCCATCGGTTGTTAATTAAAGTCTGAAGAGAATAAAGCAGAGTGAGGAATAGGTCACACAGACCTTATGAACCTATTCTTGCTTTGATCTGGGGGCCAAAGGTAGCATTGTATTCCCAGAATCAGTAAATGAAATGCGCAAGACAGATCATTTACGTGACCGGAAGTCTGTCAGTCTTTATATAAAAGGAACCAAAATGAAATATGCATTGAAGTGTTCAAAAGATTGTATATTGTGGGAAGTCTAATTGAAGTTTACCAGAAGAAGAAAAGAAAGCAATTCGTGAAACATTCACAAAGTAAAAAATAAATGTAGATTAAAGGAGAAAATGAGTTATGAACAAATTTGTTAAATATGAAGATATCCATAATGGCGATAATCTAGAAATGAAGAAGTTGATTAAAGGCACTAGTACGAAAAATTATTTATAATTAATAATACACAAATTAGGAGATTCTTTTGATCGTTAAGCAGGAAACAACAGGAGAAGCAAGTCTTTTAACATTTGATGAAAGAAGTCAAGTTGATGGAAACAGCTAAAATGCGGAAGAGGACGAATGCCAGTAATTGCAGGAACTGGCTGTGCAAGTACTAAAGAAAACTATTGCTGACACAGAAAGCAGAGGAACTTGGAATAGAAACCTGTCTTGTAGTAGTTCCATTTTATAATAAAAAACCACCATAGGAAGGTATTTATCTGCACTATAAGAAATTGGCTGAGAATACAAAGGTAAATATTATGCTTTATAATATACCTATTTTTGTTGGTGTGAATATGGAACCGGAAACAGTCAGAAGACTTGCAGAAATTCCTAATATTATTGGAATTAAAGATGAAGCTGTGAATCAATCCAACACAGGTTACAGACTTCTTTCCTTGCAACAAAAGATGTTGATCCAGATTTTGCAATTTATAATGGAGACGATGTAATGCTTCTTCCAACGATTGTGCAGGAGCTATGGGACTTGTGTCTGGTGGAGCACAGATTTTTGGACATGAAATTCGATGCAATTTTTGATGCGTTTGAGCTGGTGAGAATGAGAGCAAAAGAAACTTTTGAACCGCTTTACCGTTTCTGCAAGAGTACAGGTCAGAATGGCCGTATTCTTCCGAACTCGATTATGCGTCCGGCAATAGCAGTATTGGAATCAAACTTGGAAATGCAAGACTGCCATTGGCACCGCCGACGGATGAAGAAATGAAAGTAACTCTTGGTATTCTGAAGATATTGGAAAAATTTGAAAAAATAGTTTATAATATTGAATGTATTCTGTAAATACATGAAAGGAGTAGGCAAATGAAGAAAAGGATTAGCATTACTTACTACATTAGGATTAGCAATAACAGGATGTACGACAAATGTTTTTGCAGCAGATGTTGTGATTAAACTTGCAGATGTGCAGGCCGAAAATGATGTTGAAACACAATTTGAATATAAATTTGCAGAATTAGTTAATGAAAAAAGCGATGGTCGAATTGAAGTCCAGGTATATCCGGCTGGACAGATGGGAGAAATGACAGATATTTTGACGGCAGTACAGTCTGGATCTATGCAGATGACCAGAACAAATCCATCATGGCTTGCAGATGCAGGTGTTTCTTCAATGAATCTTCTTGCGCTTCCTTTCGTGTTTGATGATCTGGATAGTGCTAACAAGGTTCTGGACAGCGATGTTGGACAGAAAATCCTTAATCAGGTAGAAGAAAGCGACACAATGGTAAAAGCACTTGGTTATCTTGAACCATCAGGACGTTATTTTTTCTTTAAAAATAAAAAAGTTGCGAATCTGAAGGATATTGCAGGATTAAAAATTCGTGTACAGACGAATGATCTTGCGACTAAAATGGTAAGTAGTCTTGGAGCATCTGCAACCCCTATTTCTTACAATGAATTATAGTTCGCGCAGACTGGCATTGTTGACGGAGCAGATAATCCGCTGAAGGAATCTTAAATATGAGCTTTTATGAGGTTGGTTCATATGTGTTGGATATGCCTATCATCAGTATGAAGCAAGTGTCATCATTATTAATTCTGATTTCTTCAACAGTTTAAGCGAGGAAGATCAGGCAGTGATCAATGAGGCTATGGAGGAAGGCGCTGAATACTTTAAACAGATTCCGACGAGGCTTTGGAAGGATATCGTTCGCAAAGCTGGAAGAAAAAGGAATGGAATTTGTTACACCTGATGATCCGCAGGAGTGGAAAGATGCGGCAGACTATCTATTCGGAATTTACAGAGGGAAATGAAGATCTTCTTCAGGAAATTATAGATTGTCAGAAATAATCTGTGAGTGCAGCCCGGGTGAATCAGAATGTGAACTGAGTCATCCGGGCTGTTTCAGATAGGCAGCAAGGCAATGGAGGTATTCATATGGGGAAAGAACAGGTAGATGAAAAACATGAAATTAAATTTTTCGAAATAATTTATAAATTGATTGAATTTGTCAGTGCGCTTTGTTTATGTGGACAGGTAATTATTATTTCAATTGCCGTTATTGGAAGATACATATTCAGTTACACTCCCACGTGGTCTGGAAGAAATTGCCAGAGTTTTAATGGTGTGGATGTCTTTTCTCACAGCCAGCATGGCAATTAAAGACAACTCACATGTAAGAATTTCCGTGTTTGATAAATTTTTTTGGAGAAAAAGCACTTAAAATTCGAGATATCATATTTTCAATTTGTAATATTGCTTTTAGTTTAATACTTTTTGGGAAGGATCTAAATTAGTCATACAGACTTCCAGAACAAAACTTCCAGGCAGTGGAATTTCATCAGGTATACTATATGCATCAATTTGTGTGGGCGGATTACTTATGGCAATTATGCTAGTTTATAGAATGGGGCGAAAGTATGTCAACGGAAACAGTAGGAACGATTATTCTTCTTGCAAGTTTTTTTATTATGATCTTTGCAGGAAATCATATCATTTTTTCAATAGGTATTTCTACATTATTAACTTTGTTATACTTAAAAGTTCCACTTATGACAGTTGCCCAGCAGTCAGTTAAAGGTTTAAACTCTTTTTCTCTGATGGCTGTCCCATTTTTTATTCTGATGGGTGACATTATGTCGGCAGGCGGCATAACGGATCGACTGGTTAACCTGGCAAATGCACTAGTCGGGTGGATGCGGGGCGGTATGGCAATGGTGAATGTCCTGGCATCTATGTTCTTTGGAGGAATTTCAGGATCACCTACTGCTGATGTAGCGTCATTAGGACCGATTGAGATAGAAATGATGGATAAGTCTGGATATGATAAAGCTTTTCTACAGGACTTACAATGAGCAGTGCTATTCAGGGATTACTAATACCACCAAGTCATAATATGGTTATTTACTGTATGGCAGCGGCAGGAGGCGTTTCTGTTGGACAGATGTTCATGGGGCATTATTCCAGGTGTATTTCTTGGAATCGTGCTTATGGTATTTTCCTATTTTGTGGCATTGAAAAAAATTATCCTAAAGGTGAAAAGTTTTCACTTAAAATTGCAGTAAAAGCATTTGTTGATGGAATTTGGGGAATCCTCACAATTCTTATTGTAGTAGTAGGTGTAGTTGCGGGGTTTTTACAGCGACAGAGTCTGCAAAGAATTGCATGTGTCTATTCTATTATTGTCGTATTGTTTATTTTACAAATCTGTTTCTATAAGAGAAGAAGAGTCTTAAAACGCTGGCAATGGTGGCTTTAATCGGGGTATCATCAGCTTTTGGATGGGTATTTCTTATTTACGTATACCGATGAAACTTACTAATTTTATGATGAGTATATCTTCGAATAAAATAGTTTTGTTGTTATTAATTAATTTACTGTTGCTGGTTATGGGTGCGTTGATGGATATGATCTGTAGCATTCTGATTATTACACCGATTATTCTTCCAATTGTAGCAGCCGTTGGTGTTACACCTCTTCAGCTTGAGTAATCATGATTTTTAACCTTGAATTGGTCTTATGACACCGCCGTTTGGTGTATTACTCTATGTGTGCAGTGCGATAAGTGGAAGAAATATTGAGCAATTGGTAAAAAGCAAGTGTACCATTTTATATTGTAATGTTTGGTGCTCTGTTAGCGATTACTTTTATTCCACAGCTTACAACTTTTCTTCCTGGAATACTATTTGGCTGACAGGAGGGAATGCACATGATTATAAGACGTACAAATTGTCAGAAAAAATAAAGAGATTACATATGATACGGTAGTAGTTGGTGGAGGGCATTGCTGGTGTATCAGCTGCAGCATCAGCTGCTAAAAATGGAAGTAAGACATTATTAATTGAAAGTGCTACTTTTTCTGGGTGGCGTTGTAACAATGGGACCGCTAGAGGCATTAATGACGCAGTATGATGCTGATCGGAAAGTTATTGGCGGAATTGCTGATGAATTACTTGAATTAATAAAAGCGCAGGATAGGCAGGCTGAAAATGTAGATGATACAACAGGATATTGTAATAAAATTATTCCGTACCAGTCGGAATGTATGAAATATGCAATGTTATGTCTACTGGATAAGTATCAAGTTGATCTTATGATGGAGACAATGCTTGTAGAGGCAAATGTTAAAAATCAGGTTCTTGTCAGTATAGAAATACAAACGAAAAGAGAACGGCTTACAGTATATGCAAAGTCTTTTGTAGATTGCTCAGGGAGCGGAATATTGGGTTATTATTCTGGCTGTGACATTTTATTTGGAGATGAGAATGGAGTCAGTCAGCCAGTTACGGTATTAACAAAATGGGGAAATATAAATAAAGAACAGTTGAGAAATATGTTCACTCATATGGATGAATTTACTTCTTTTAATAATGAACTGGATGTGGAAGCAGAGTTTTTACATCTATGGGGATTTGGCAAAACTTTGACTGAAGGATACGAAACTGGAAAATTAAGTTTAAAAGAAAATGCATCTAATGGAATCAATACAGTACCTGGAGAGGTTATACTCAATTTTTCCAGAATGGGTGCGAATCCATATGATGCTTTTGAAATGAGCAAGGCACAGCTTGATGGCTCCAGGCAAGTATATGAGTTGTTTCAATATTTTCGAGAGAAAATTCCAGCATTTAAAAAATGCCAAAATAGTTCAAAATGGTATGTGGGAGTTCGAGAAAGCGGACGTGTCAAGGGAAAATATGTATTGACTAGACAAGATATTATTTCAGAAGAAAAATGCAAAGATAGTGTTGCAATAGAGCTTTTTCCTATGGATATACATCAACAGGGAAGTGGAATGAAATATGAAAAGAGTTTTAAGGGGGAATTCCAGCATGTGCTTTGTGGTCAGAACATATAAAAATTTGTTTATGGTGGTAGATATAAGCTCTACATTTGAAGCCAATGCATCTTGCAGAATTTCAATTACGTGTATGGCAACAGGGCAGGCAGCAGGAGTTATGGCCTCTGAATATCAGGAAGGAATAAACGAAGAAGTTTTTGATTCGTAACTCCAGATATACTTGTAAGTCAAAAATGCTATCATTTAATAATAAGAGGTCATGTTTCTGTGAAGAGACATGGCCTTTTATGTGAGACAAGAATAAAACAATTTAAAGAGACTTGGAATATCAATCAATTAAAACTGATATAGTAGGCTGAGCTCAGCTTTTGTTTGTAGGATAATTCTATATTGTACGCTCTGGGGCGTTATGCTATAATACACACTAGGTTAATAGGTTAAAAAGGAGCATTTTATAGTGAGTATCCATGATAAATATAAAGTATTACAGAAAGAATCTGAAAGATATGGGAAGTGTCGCAGTTGCGTTTTCAAGCGGTGTAGATTCAACCTTCCTTCTGAAGGCAGCACTGGAAGCACTTGGAAAGGATAAAGTAATCGCAGTGACAGCCAGTTCCTGTTCATTCCCGGAGAGAGAATTGAAAGAAGCGACGAATTCTGCAAAGAAAATGGTGTTCGTCATATTATCTGTAAATCAGAGGAGCTGGATATCGATGGCTTTCGACAGAATCCGAAGAATCGCTGCGCTATCTGTGCAAGCATGAACTGTTTGAAAAAATCTGGCAGATTGCAAAAGAAAACGGCATGAATGCAGTAGCCGAGGGCTCCAATATGGATGATAACGGTGACTACCGTCCGGGACTGATCGCGGTTAAAGAGCTTGGTGTCAGCAGTCCGCTTCGTCAGGCTGAGCTGTATAAAGAAGAAATCCGTGAACTGTCCAAAGAGATGGGACTTCCTACATGGGACAAACAGTCTTTTGCCTGTCTTTCTTCCCGTTTCGTTTATGGAGAGACAATCAGTGAGGAAAAACTTGGAATGGTGGACCAGGCTGAACAGCTTCTTCTGGACATGGGCTTCCATCAGATCCGTGTACGCATTCACGGAAATATCGCCAGAATTGAAGTTCTGCCGGAGGAAATAGCAAGACTTGTAGAAGAAGAAAACAGAACCAGAATTGCGAAGCAGCTTAAGGAATATGGATTTGATTATGTGACTCTGGTCTTCTGGGATATCGTACAGGAAGCATGAATGAAACATTAACTAAGGAAGAGAAGGAGATTAAGAAATAAATGTTAAATCAGTTTTCCAGAACAGAACTGCTATTTGGTAAAGAAGCAATGGAGAAACTTGCCGGTTCCAGAGTTGCCGTTTTTGGAATCGGTGGAGTTGGCGGTTATACAGTAGAGGCGCTTGTGCGAAGTGGAGTAGGTGCGATCGATCTGATCGATGATGATAAGGTATGTCTGACCAATCTGAACCGTCAGATCATTGCGACAAGAAGTACGGTTGGTAAATACAAAGTAGATGTGATGAAGGAGGAGTCGAATCCTTGATATCAACCCGAAGGCAGAGGTTAAGCTTGTTCACAAATGTTTTTTATCTGCCGAATGCAAAGAAATGCTCTGTGACCTTGCAGAAGAATATAAATTTCAGATTCTGGCAATGGAGGTGATGCCGGATCATATCCATCTGCTTGTAGACTGCAGACCACAGTTTTATATTTCAGATATGATCAAGATCATGAAGGGGAACCTTGCCCGCCAGATGTTTCTTGCGCATCCAGAGTTAAAAAAGGAACTGTGGGGTGGGCATCTGTGGAATCCGTCTTATTGTGCAGTAACGGTCAGTGACAGGAGCAGGGAACAGGTATGTTCTTATATCGAAGGGCAAAAAGAAAAATAGTAATCCTGAAAGCCTTCGTTTTTTATATTTGTGAGAAAGAGGAAAAAAGATGAGGACAGTATCCAGTTATGGCGTAGAACTGCGAAAACAGAATATTCCGATCCGCCAGACACTGGATATTTATCGTTCTGCGGTCAGCTGTCTGATTGAGATCTATGCCCAGACATGGGATGAACTGGAAGCGATCACGGAACCTAAAAAACGTTTCAATACTGCAGAACATCTAGTACATACCACAAAAAGAATGAGGCAAGGTTTGATTTTGACCTGCGATTTCCAAAGATGCCTTCTTATCTCAGAAGGGCTGCCATCCAGCATGCACTGGGAAGCGTATCCTCATATAAGACAAGGCTGGGACTGTGGGAAAAAAAATGGATAAGAAAGGCGGCAGGCCGAAGCTGGTGTGTGGTAATCATGCTATGCCGGTATTCTACCGTGATGTGATGTACCGTGAGGATACTGAGGAAAAAGATAGAGCGTGCCTGAAACTTTATGACGGTCATGACTGGAAATGGTTCCGGGTCGGCCTCAGCCATACAGATATGGAATATCTGAGGAAGACTGGGCAGGAAAAAAAGCTGCAGCACCCGTGCTGGAAAAAAGGCATCGTAAATACTTCCTGCGCTTTTCTTATACGGAAGAAGTGCCGCTTACAAAGACACCTGTAAAAGAACAGATTATCTGCAGTGTGGATCTCGGACTCAATACGGATGCAGTCTGTACCATCATGCGTCCAGACGGAACTATCCTGGGAAGAAAGTTTATTAACTTTCCCAGTGACAAAAGACCGGATGTACCGTGTGCTGGGACGGATAAGCAGATTCCAGCGCAAGCATGGCTCCGCACAGGTGAAAAGCAGATGGGCCTACGCGAAGCGTCTTAACACAGAACTTGGAAGAAAGATTGCAGGTGCAGTCACAGGATATGCAGAAGAAAACCACGTGGATGTGATTGTGTTTGAGTATCTGGAAATAAAAGGAAAGATATCCGGAAGAAAGAAACAGAAGCTGCACCTGTGGAGAAAAAGGGATATCCAGATAAGATGTGAACATCAGGCGCATCGCAGAGGGATGCGGATTTCCAGGATCTGTGCGTGGAATACCAGCAGGCTTGCCTGTGATGGGTCGGGAACGGTTGCCCGCGACCCGGGCAATCATAGTTTATGTACATTCCAGAATGGAAAAAGATATAACTGTGATCTGTTCAGCATCGTATAATATCGGAGCAAGATATTTTATACGTGAAATCTTTTAAAACCCTTACCGGCAACGGAAAGGTCTTTGCTGGAGGCAAAAGTTCCTGCTGTAAAGCGTAGGATCTCATGTGTATATGCGGACTGAGGAGAACTATTTTTCAGAAATGGAACTCTTAAAAGCAGCATAGATACAGGCAGATATACAGCGGATTACCTGTAGTGTGGGAACCTGCCATATCTGGCATGGAAAAAAGCGCATGACTGCGCATAGATATTTAGCCTTGTCGCTTAAAGCGACAGAGGAGCATGTGACTTTAGTCATGTGAGATCCACAAAGCATAGAATCAATGATAAGATAAATCTGTTTTATTGACTCCATATTTTGCACAAAGGAGAGAATGTGTATGAGAAAGAAAAGTAAAAGTGCAGCGATACTGGCCGTGATCATGGCGATGACCCTGGCAGGAAGTTCTGCGGTATATGCTGAGGAGAATTCTTCTGCGAAACAGCTGAAACGGATGATAATGAAAAGGAAGACACGAGAGCAGAGAAATGAACCTGCTCCATGCAATGAAGGCGAGCATGAGCTTATAGAAAGTAAAGTTGTTCTGCCAACCTGCACAGAAAAGAGGTTATACGATCTACAAGTGTAAAGTGGATGGCTGTACCTTACGAAGAAAAGAGATGAGACAGCTGGCCGCGCTTGGTCATGAACTGAAAGAAGTTTCTATGCAGGAGGCGACAGCAGATAAACCAGGTGTGATCACATATAAATGTCAGAGACAGGGATGCGATTATACAGAACTGGCTGGAGATTCCGGTCAAAAATACAAATACTGTTGATGGTAAACAGACGATGCAGATACAAAGACGGATGAGAAGCCGGAACAGATGCTGACGGCAAATCAGAAGATGGCAAAACAGATGCTTCTGAAGAAGATAAGAATCCTAATACAGAAAATGCTTCCGTAGATAAAGACAGTACTTCCGGAAAACAGATCCTGCTGATTCAGACACTTCTGCCGATAGTAAAAATGAAGATGCAGAGGAAGACCTGCAGAGGAAGACCTGCCAGAGGAAGACCTGCCAGAGGGAAGACCTGAAGAAGATATCGATGAAGAATATGCTTCTTTTTGCATCTTCCACTTCGACTGATATTGTGACGGAGTATGATCCGGAAACTGCAGTTGGTACGATTTGTGTTGCAAAGAAAGATTCGGATGATCCGACGGAAACAGAGGAAGTTACCGGTATGACAGTTCCAGCGGGAACGACAGAGATCAAGAAAGATGCCGATGGAAACATCACGGATCTGGCATTTCTACAGCTATCAATGAGATCAAAAATGGATTTTCACTGACAAGTGAGAATAAGAAACCATTCAATCGCTATCATTGATGAAAAAGATCCAGAGAATCATTGGATCACACTGAGAGCAAAGAAACTGCATCTGAGCTTGGAATTCATATTTATAATGGAAATAATAAAATTATTACAACACTTACGGAAAATGAAAAACCATTGAATATCATCAAGGTTTCTGACACAGAGAAAGATGTGATTTTGACGACTTCCACCGATGGAACCTGTGTGATCAATAAGGGATTCAGAATATTTCGGTGGATAAAGATGGGAAGTATTCAGATAAGAAAACTCTGGGCAGAAAGAACCAGATCATTCTGAATGATGTAAATGGAAGTGCTCCATATCTGGAACTTGAGTATGTGAAAGACGAGGTTGCAACGACATCTGCATCTGAAAAAGACGAAGATGCTGCAAGAAATTTGGAAACTAAAAATGCCAAAGCAGGAGATTCTGAATCCAAAGGTGCTGAAGCGGAGAAACAGAAAGATCCGATGAAGAATTGTACTGGATTCAGCCATATGGGGAGGAAAATCAGAACCGATCGTAATCACAGTTTATAAGAAATAAAAGTGTTTTTACAACAGATATGTCTGGATTTTTATGTGAGTAAAAAACAGGTCATTATCGTCCAAAACAGGAGATAATGACCTTGTTTTTTGCATACGATTTTACAGAATGGTTAATTCTGATGCAATAAGCAGATTAATACTTACCAACAACGGTTGCTTTGAGCAGATTTGTGTTGCCAGGATGTCCAAGAGGAACACCAACTGTAAGAACAACGATATCTCCTTCTTTGACATAACCTTTTTCTTCAGCTGCTTCTGTAGCGTGAAGAAGAAGAATCTCCATGCTGTATTCCTCTTTGGTCAGGAGTGGTGTTACACCCCAGATCAGGTTCATCTGACGCCAGGTACGCTCATCCGAGTACATGCAATGATCTGGCATCCCGACGATATTTGGAAACCATGCGTGCAGTATTTCCGGAACGGGTAACTGCGATGATGGCTTTTGCATTCAGGTCGATTGCTGTCATGCAGGTAGCATGAGAAATAGCGGTAGTTACATTTGTAGCATGATCTTTTGAAGAAGTGCTGAACTGTTTATTGTAGTCAACATCAGCTTCTGTACGAACTGGCAATCTTAACCATTGTCTTAAGTGCTTCACAGGGTATTTACCTGCAGCGGTTTCACCAGACAGCATAATCGCACTGGTAACCTGATAGATCGCGTTGGCAACGTCAGTAGTCTCGCACGGGTTGGACGTGGATTCTTGATCATGGAATCCAACATCTGAGTAGCTGTGATAACCTGTTTGCCTTAAGACTGTATACCTTTTGCAATGATATCCTTCTGGATAACCGGTACGTCTTCGAGTGGAATTTCAACACCCATATCACCACGGGCGATCATGATACCATCTGCAGCTTCAATGATGCTGTCGATGTTGTCAACACCCTGCTGGTTCTCGATCTTTGCGATGATCTTGATGTCATGTCCGCCGTTTTTCTCAAGGATATCACGGATTTCTTTGACATCGGCAGCAGTTCTGGTAAAGGAAGCCGCAATAAAATCATAGCCTTCTTTAATACCAAACAGGATATCATCGTGATCTTTTGGGCTGATAAACGGCATGTTTACTTCTACACCAGGGAGGTTGACGCCCTTCTTATTGCCGAGAACACCACCGTTTACGACTTTACAGATGATGTCCTGACCTTTGATCTTCTTGACTTCAAGTCCGATCAGACCATCATCGATCAGAATGCTGTTGCCTGGTTTGACATCTTTATATAAATCTTTATAGGTAACAGAAACGATTTTTTTTTCGTTTCCTACGATTTCTTCTGTAGTTAAGGTAAATTCTTGACCTTCCTTCAGTGTGACCTTTTTCCATTTTCAAATTCGCGGATACGAATTTCAGGCCCTTTTGTGTCGAGAAGCGCAGCTACCGGTTTATTGAGTCTTGTACGAATTTCTTTTTAATTTATCAATACGACCTTTTTGTTCATCATGTAAACCATGAGAGAAGTTAAAACGTGCTACGTTCATTCCTTCTTTAACGAGTTCTTCCAGAACACCGTCCTTATCAGTAGACGGACCAAGGGTACAGATAATTTTTGTTTTGCGCATTCAAATTCCTCCTACTTTTCCTAAAAAATACACCTTTATTCTAACACATTATTTTCAATGCACAAGTAAAGTTTTTGATAAAATACACGTTAAATTTCTAACATTTTTTACGTTATTGTGAGAAAAATATATGGGAATCGAAAGTAAAATAAAAAAAAATTCTGATGCCTGAAACTATTTATGTTAAAAAGTAGCAGACATCGGAATATGTAAAAAATTAAATTTTATAAATTTAGAAACGAGTATGACGATTGATGTACTTAGCTTTATATTTGAGAGTATACGATCGTCTGATCTTTGTACAGACCATAGTATCCGGATACGGCATAACTGATCGAAACGGCAATCAGATAATAGGATGCACCGCGGAAGCCAAACAGCTCAAATGCGATCAGGATGGAAGTGATCGGGCAGTTGGTAACGCCACAGAAAAGGGCTGCCATTCCGGCGGCTGCACAGATGGATGGGGAAAGACCGATCAGGTGTCCCATGATACATCCGAATGTTGCTCCGATGCAGAAGGAAGGAACAATCTCACCGCCACGGAAACCGGCGCGCATGGTCAGGGCAGTGAGTACGAGCTTCCAGAAAAAGTCCAGCGGGCGAGCCTGACCATTCTCGACAGCAAGCTCGATCAGGTTATTTCCGGCACCCATATAATCAGAGGTGCGCAAAAAGCGTGTGATCACAATAATGATGGCACTGGCTGCGACGATACGGATATATGGATTTTCTGAAAATTTCGCATAAAGTTTGCTGACACCCTGAAGTGCCATACAGAAAATAATACTGATGGCAGCACAGGCAACGGCAACAAGAACCATCTTGAGTCCTGTTTCGATGGTAAGTTCCGGATATTGACTCCATGAAAAGATTCCGATTGATGCCAAAGCCCGCCGCAAACTTTTGAGGCAATAATGGATGCGATCACATGGAACCAGTGCGGCATAATACATAATGCCAACGCTCACGACCTCCATAGAAAAGACTGCCGCCGCCATCGGTGTTCCGAAAACTGCGGAGAAAGCAGCACTCATACCGCACATGACCATGACATGACGGTCTTCTTCATCGAGGTGAAACCAGCTTCCAAGCTGATTGCCGATGCTTCCGCCGAGCTGGATCGCCGCGCCTTCACGACCGGCAGATCCACCGGCAAAGTGAGTCAGGATCGTAGAAACGAAAATCAGCGGAGCAGAACGAAAAGGCACATCATCCTGAGAACGGATCGTTGATAAAACCTGATTGGTTCCGCCATCTTCCTGACCGAATTTCTGATACAGAAAACAATGATCAGACCGGAAACAGGAAGCAAGAAGAATATCCAGAAATGCTCTGTACGATAGTTGGTTACGAATTTCAGTACTCTGGCAAAAAGGCTGCTGATGAAGCCTACGCTCAGTCCGGTCAGTACTGCCAGAACCAGCCATTTAATAAGACTGGTCATATCATATCGAATGTGATCGATATAATAGTGCAGGTTATGGATTTCTTCTGGTTTTTTTTTTTATCCTGTGTTGTTCATAGCTTCCTTTTATTCCTGTGTAATTCCGGTTACTTCGTATCCGGCATCTTTGATCGTCTGACGGATCTTGTCCTCATCAACCTTTTCCGGTGCTGTGAAAACGGTTGTGTTATTTTCGTGAGAAGATACAACGTCTTCAACGCCGAATGCTTTCTTAATAGCTTCGTTTACATGTGCTTCGCAATGTCCGCACATCATTCCCTCAACATTAACTGTAACTTTTACCATAGTTTTTTGCTCCTTTTCTTTTTTATTATAATCATTTTTTACTTCAATGGAAGTAGCTTGTTTAATTTTTTTGTCCTTTTTGTGTCGTGGATCTTAAACAGGTTCAGACGAAGGGCATTGGTGACAACGCAGAAGCTGGAAAGACTCATTGCGGCGGCACCGAACATCGGATTCAATGTCCATCCGAAAATCGGGATCCATACACCGGCGGCCAGTGGAATGCCGATCACATTGTAGAAAAATGCCCAGAAAAGAGATTTTTCGTGGATATTTTTCAGGGTTGCACGGCTGAGACGTACTGCAGCAGGAACATCGCTTAAACGACTCTTCATCAGAACGACATCAGCGGCATCGATCGCGATATCAGTTCCGGCACCGATCGCGATTCCGATATCTGCGCGGGTAAGTGCAGGGGCATCGTTGATTCCGTCACCGACCATGGCTACTTTGCCCTGTTCCCTGAGTGAACGGATCACACTTTCTTTGCCATCCGGGAGAACACCTGCGATGACATCATCAACACCGGCCTGTGCACCGATCGCTCTTGCGGTGCGTTCATTATCACCGGTCAGCATGACAACACGGATTCCCATATTCTGGAGTTCTTTGACCGCCTGTGGGCTGTCTTCTTTGATAACATCGGCAACAGCGATAATGCCGACCAGTTTACCATTCCGGGCAAAAAGCAGGGGCGTTTTTCCTTCTTCTGCAAGTTTTTCTGCCTTCTGGGAAAGGGTGGCAGGAACGTTTACCTGGCTGCTGATGAATTTCATGCTTCCACCGATCAGAGTTTCCTGTTCGAGCACTGCAGAGAGTCCGTTTCCGGGAAGAGCATGGAAATCAGTAACCTCCGGCGCTGTAAGATGTTGTTCTTCAGCATGTTTAAGAATCGCTTTCGCGAGCGGATGTTCACTTTTTTTCTCCAGGGCAAATGCCATGGTGAGGAGTTCCTGTTCGGAAATCCCGTCTGCAGGGGAGCAGATCAGTAACTTCCGGCTGTCCGCTGGTGATCGTACCGGTCTTGTCCAGGGCAACAATCTGAACCTTTGCCGGCCTCTTCAAGAGAAACGGCAGTTTTGAACAGGATACCATTTCTGGCTCCCATTCCGTTGCCGACCATGATCGCTACCGGAGTGGCAAGTCCGAGAGCACATGGACAACTGATAACGAGAACGGAGAATACCGCGGGCAAGAGCATAGCCAAATTCATGTCCGGTCAGAAGCCAGATGATCGTGGTAACGATTGCAATCGTAATAACTGCCGGAACAAAAATACCGGAAACACGGTCTCTGCGATCTTGGCGATCGGAGCTTTGGTAGCGGCAGCATCAACCATTTTGATGATCTGGGAGAGTGGTGTCTTCGCCGACACGGGTTGCTTCGCATTTGATAAATCCGGACTGGTTGACGGTTGCGGCGGAAACAAGATCTCCGGCTGCTTTGTCAACAGGGATGCTTTCGCCGGTAAGGGCAGATTCATTGACGGCGCTGGTTCCTTCAATGATCACATCGACCGGGATATTTCACCAGGACGTACGACAAAGATATCACCCTTGTGAACCTGTTCGATCG
>VOFB01002658.1_pt1 | contig 24976 bp, 33 predicted proteins | sample 5384141 | NCBI WGS metagenome assembly VOFB01 (sample SAMN12384721, study PRJNA508395) | human gut metagenome | isolation source: healthy gut A | host: Homo sapiens | reverse complement strand
ACTCCCGGCCATACGCCAGAGGATGGCCGCAAGCTGGGCGCGGGTGGCCTCGGCGTTCGGGCTAAAGGTGTTCGGGCCTGTGCCGCTCATAATGCCCCGCTGGTAAACGTCCATCACAGCCGCGTAAAACCAGTCGCCCGGCTTCACATCGATAAAGGGGCTTGTGCCAGCGCCCACCCAGGCAAAGGATGCCTCGATGGTGTGAGGGGCCCGCACATCCTTAAAGGTGTACTGCCGATCCACAAGCTGGTGCTTCACGCTTACGCCGTCCACCAGCACATCGGCAACGATATAACCCTCGGCGGGGATGATGGTAAAGGTCTTATCCCGCCCCTCACGAACACTGACATGGCCGGATGGGGAGATGGAGCCGCCCGCCCCCGCGCTGGCGGAAATGGTGTACTCATTGTAGCTTGTATCACCGCCGCCTCCACCGCCGCCGCTGGAAATACAGCTAAATGCAGCGGTCAGGCTGCGGTCTGTGGTCAGGGTAGCGAATAGCTCGCGTCGGTGCTTACCTCCTTGCCGTCCTCCGTCCAGCGTACAAAGCGGTAGCCGCTGTCCGGCGTTGCCGTCACAGTGACGGTAGAGCCGCCCTCAAACGTCCCGCCGCCGCTCACGGTGCCGCCGCTTCCGGCGGTCAAGTTCACTGTCCAGAAGTTATAGGCCGGGGCGGTGATCTCGCCGCCCGTAATATTTACGGTAGCCTCCGCGTAGGTGCTGGTGGCGACGCTCCCGGTATTCTCACCCTTGGAGAGCTTGACGGTAAAGGCAAAGCTGCCGTTTGTGCCGTCCCGATCTTCGGCGGTTCCCTCGGCTGCCGCCGTGAAGCTCGTCATGGTAACGGTGTAGCTTGCGCCGTTCAGCTTCATGCCCGCAAGCTGTCCTCAATCCACGCCTTGGCCGCTTCCTCGGTCTTGGCTTCAGCCTGGGGCACTGTCCAGGAATGACTTTCAACGACGGTCTTGGCCGCGTCAATATCCGCCCGGTTTCCCGTGGCGGGGTCGGGGGCTATCGTTACGGTAACGGTGTAATTTGCCGTAGTCGTCTTATCCTCGGCGGTGACGGTAAAGGCATAGGTCACGCTGTCTGCGCCCACGCTGATCGTCAGGTTGGAATAAACCGCCCCCGTCGCTGGGGTAATGGTAATATCTTCTGTGCCGTCCGGCAAAGTGGAGCCGTATGGCAGCGTGACGGTGATTTGGGTGCCGCCCACCTCGCCTGCCGTGTCGCCCACGACCACCGACGCAACACCCGCATTGGTGGAGAGCCACTTGGCGTAGAGGGTCGTGGCAGCTGCCACGATGTCGGTATCAAACTTCCATTCTGTCGTCAAGCCGCTGTCGCTGTACCAGCCCGCGAATGTGCAGCCCTCTTTGGCCGGGTCTGTTGTCGGCTCAGTTGCGTTGCCGCCGTTCTGGACAAGCTGCATGGGGATTGTCCCCGTCCCTCCTGCGGTATCAAAAGAACGGTATGCAGGGGCGGCGCTTTTTTCGCTCTCTGCGCTGCTCACAAAGTTGCTGCCCTCCTCCGCAACCGCCTTGACGGTAAAAGTATAGCTGCCCGCCTCCGTGATGGTGAAATCGCAGCTTGTCCCCGTGACCGAAACGGCTGCACCCTGCGGCTCTCCGTCCTTATAAAGCTGGACGGAATAGCTGAAAGCGTTTTCTACTGCGCCCCAGGTGGCCTTTCCGGGGCTGTGTTGTCCCATTCAAGACTTGATGGGACAGCAAGTGATGTCATTTTCGCAAAAACCGCCGTAATGGCAACATCATTTTCCGGCATGGTAAAGGCGTTATCGCTGATCGTTACTCCGCCAGAAGTAACCTGCCACTCCTTAAAACGGTAGCCTTGATTCGCCGTAGTAGTTAATGCAACCTTAGTTCCGGCGGATGCAATGGCATTGCCCGCATCCACAGCGACCTTAGTTCCCGTTGCTGTGACTGAACCGCTTCCTTCAGGGATACACTTAAAGTAATGTTTTGGGGTTGTTGTAATAACTCGGTCTTGAATGTCTGTTTCACTGCATGTGCCGGTACATACGATTGTAACGCCATTTTCAACCTTTGAACCTTGATTGAAGTCATCAATATTTCCGTTGACATATAATATTCAGACCCTGTTACTTTAAAAGAGGTGACCCCACTTTGGGAAATATTCCCATTGACTGTAAGTGGAGCTCTTAAACGGGCATACTGAATCTTAAGATTTCCGTATATTGTTCCCGGTCCATTAAGATAAGAAGGGCTCTGGCCCCACCCAGGAGCAAAGTAGAGTCGCCGCTTATGGTATGACCGTTTAGGTTTATCGTAACAGGGTTATTAGACCACGATGAAAATTCATAGTTTCCACTCAGGGATGTATCCTTTAATATATCGCAGGTTTGATTTCCTGCATTGTTTAATGCTTCTGCCAGGTCATCGTAATAAACGTTCCCCACCTTCGCGACACTGCTTTCCGTCTGTGTGGTACTACTCGCCCGCATAGCAGAATCATTCTTCAGGACAGGTGCATTAGACGGCGTGGCAAGTTCGTCCCCTGTCACGGCTTCCCCCAGTTCTTCGTCGTTCTCGCCGCTGTCCTGGGGCTCATACAGCCCGCAGTCCCCCCGGCCCCGCACCCTCGGCCCCGCATACGGGGCAGTCCTCGTTCATTTCCTCCGCCGCGCAGGGAGCCTCACAGGTGCAGGCCGGGCCGCTTTCCCCTGGGTTGGCTCCTCCGGCTTCTGGACACTTTGTCCAGAAGTGGGATCGTCGTTGTCCTGGGGGGCATACAGCCCGCAGTCCTCCGGCCCCGCGCCCTCAGCCCCGCATACGGGGCAGTCGGTGTTCATTTCCTTCGCTGTGCAGAGAGCCTCACAGATACAGATGGCCTCTGGTTCTGATTCGTCTGTTTTGCCCTCCTCCGGTTCGGTGGCGTTGGACGGGGTAGCAATTTCTGACTTCTGGACACTTTGTCCAGAAGTGACCCCGCTGTCCTGGGCTCCGCCGCTTTCCGCCGCCCATACCGTTGTGGGGATGCCATCCCCAAGGCCAGCGATACGGCAATAGCCATTGCCAAAATCCTGTGCTTTCCTGTTTTCACTTGCAGTCCTCCTCATTCTCTCGGAACGTGCCAAACCTTGTTGACCGCGTAATTCCCGTTCTGTGGTGGAGGGCATGAAAAAGGCCACAACAGACTTCCCGTTCTGTTGTAGCCCAACTACTTAAAATCAAAATATACATAACTATTATACAGGAAATGGCTGATAAAGACAAGTGTTTTCCTGTTTCCAGGCATGGAAAAATAGGCGGGACAGATCAAATTTTTGCCCCGTCTGCTTTCCTGCGCCCTTATGGGAAAAAGAACACGTTGTCATATCAGGTCAAAAATCAGGTATAATGGCGTTGTATTCAGATCAATTCTTTCACTGGCTACAACAGAACGGGAACTATGTGATAACAAGGCCCATGCGCTCCACCTGCCGGGCGTGGGCAAGGCCGCCTCGGCGGTGTAAATGCGTGTAGTGGCAATGCTGGAATGGCCCAGGATGTCCGCCAGCCGGGAGAGGTCGCGCCCAGGCTGTAAAAGGTGCGGGCAAAGAGATAGCGCAGGTTGTGGGGAAAGACTTTCCCGGCTCCACCCCGGCGCTCTCACAGAGCTTTTCATATCCCGCCAGATATTAGAACGGTCAAGGGGCCGCCCGGTCTTGGTCACAAAGACGGGCCCCTCCGTTCCTTTTGCTGTTTGAGGTAGTTTTTCAGCAGGCGGCGGAGCCTGCCGGGGAGGAACACCACCCGGCGCTTTCCCTTGTTGTCGATCTCCGCCCGCCCCTGTACCACAGCCTGGGCGGTGATAAACTTTAGCTCCGATACCCGGATGCCCGTGGCGCAGATAGTCTGGATCACCAGGGAAAGGCGCTGGTTGCCCTCCTGGTCGGCGGCCCGCACAAGGCGGGCGTATTCGGCGCAAGTCAATTCCTTTCCTCGTCCCGGAACAGGGTCTTTTGAATTTTAAGGGCTTGACCGTCAGCTCCCGCCAGCTCATAAAGGCAAGAAAGCCGTTGACGGCGGCCAGCATGGAATTGACGCTGGCCGGGGCGTGGGTGGCGGCAAGCCCGGCTTTCCAGGCGATCAGCGCCTCCTTTGTCAGCGGCCCTCCGTCCAGAAAGCCCCGCAGGCGGCCAGGTCGTGGAGATATTTTTGATGGTTGCGGCGGCCCGCTCCTGCTCATACAGATGCAGGGCGTAGCGCCGGATATGCTGCTCGGTCAGTTCATATGATTTTTTACGCATAACGGCGTCCTCCTTTTTGTCAGATACCGTTATTGTACCGAATGACCGGGGCTCTATACGAAAAAACGGGGCAAAGCCCCGCCGCCATATATAGGACGTACCCCAGGAAAAGCACCCATTTTCGGGGCCGCACGTTTCGGCAAGCAGGGCAGGGTGTGCCCACACTTCTGCTATTTTTGCGTGGCCGGGGGCCCCGCAAAAATGCTTGTTGGGGAGCTCCCCAAACCCGCTACACCTTCTGGACTCAGTCGTCACAAGCTCCATATCATTCGCAAGCGGCAAAAGCCGCTTTCTCATTCATTCCGCTGTTCCTCCTCTCCCCACAAAGCATCCGCTTTGCGGGGGCCCCTCAATCAGAAGTCCCTTGTTGTCTGCGGCCCCGGCGCTATCGCTCCTGGGCCTTATCTTCCCGCTGATTTCCAGCGTTGCTTATAATAAAAAGAAAAGGCCATCATGCGAGAGTACAGCTCGCACAATGGCCTCTGCTTATTCGTTTTCCTTTTCCCCGTCTGCCCGCTCCGGCAGCGCCGCCGCATCTTCTATCACATCGGTTATAAGCTGTTTTAATTCTTTGGCATTTTGAGATGTTACCACTGGCTGGCCCGTCCGCTGTTCAATCGCCCGGCGCGTGTCACCAGCAATCTCACCGCCAGAACGCGCCACCTTTAGATTTTCTTGAAAGTTCATTGGCTTCTCTTTCTTGGAAATTTCTGTAGTCGTTGCTTCTGAAAGCATTGTCAACACAAGTTCCAAATCGGTCATGTTGTCCCGGAGATTTTCTTTTTCAACCCTTTCAGTTTTTTATACTGCCGAGTGGAAAGTCCAGCCCACGCCTTTGTGATTTCATCTGTAAGGATAGCGAACTCCTGACTCCGTTCCACACCTCGTTTTTGCCATTCAGCAGTCAGATCATTTCTAATGCGAATCGTCAGCAGGCGCTGACGCACCCAGTTTTCATCATAGCCTTTTTTTCAGATATGTTTCCAATGCCCGGTCAATGGCCTGTTCTGGATCAATGGTTTCTTCGATCCGTTCCCGGCCTACTTTGGCGAGCCAAACACGGAACGGCTCCGCTTTTGGAGAGGGGATTGACTGGATAAGGCGCAAGATTTGCTCCGTATCCGCAACATCAGTTAAGCGTTTTTTACCGTCCTCAGCAGTCAATTTCAACTGCCTACAATTTGTAGTCAGTTGACTTCCTTCCTTTTTTAGCCGTACTTTCAACACACTCCAGTATTTTTTGCGGCATGGCGTGTGTCAGGCTGATCCGTCAGTATAGCAACCACATCTACAATGGAAAACAGCCATTCTTCCTGTTCCTCATCCCAAGCTGTGCGGATCTTTTTATCTTCAAAAAGTTGAATCGCATTTTTTAGATTTTTCTTCTTTCATCCTATAATCCTCTCTTTAATCTGCGCCTGTCTATATCATAGCGTAAAACACGGGAAAAAGCCACTCGTTTTCACATTTAATTTTAGCGGTTCACCCTTTGCCATGTGGAAAGCATCTCACAAAAAAAGAGCAGGCAAAGGTTTTATACAGCCTACCCCAGTTTCACGTCTGCAAAACCTTGATACAAGCGGCTTTTTCCATTCCTAATTTTCCACATATCCCCCACAGTCAACCCTATCCCCCCGCCCTTTTTCCCTATCCAGGGAAAGGGGCGGCTCTGAGGATATACCCCGCCGCCCGCCGGGGAATAGCACAGCCGGGGCAGACCGTAAAGGGCAAGCCGCCGCAGGGCGGCGGGCGTTCCGCCCTTGACGGTCTGCTCCCTCTGCGCCTAAAAATATCCGGCGACGGGGATATATCACCACCGAGCCCATCCCACAACGCGCAGCACAACCTCTGGACACTTTGTCCAGAAGTGGGGCGCAAGGCTCTACCGGGCCGCCTTGCCAACCATGGACGGGCGGCCCGGCAGGGCTTTGTGCTCTCTGGGATGAAAAACGCCGCCTTTTGTTAAAAAGCGGCGTTTTTGTGTAGGTTGGCTCGATTTTATTGTACTGTTATGATTATACCCTTGTATAAGAACCTTATTCTTTAAACAATATAGTACTTATAGTACAAGCGAATTCCGTGCTAAAAATTTTAGACCAAAGAGGAAATAAATTGCCACCCCCACACAAAAGAAAGGACGATTGTTTTGGCTGACAAAGGACAAAACATGGAATTAAACCTTGAACTGGGCCAGCGGGTAAAAGAGCTGCGTGAAGCACTCAATTTATCTCGAAAAGACTTAGCTGAATTGCTTGATATTTCCGATTATTTTTTAGTTGAAATTGAACTTGGCAGACGGGGCGTTTCAAATGTAACTTTTATGTAAGTTAGCGGATGCCCTATGTACCACAACGGATTATTTATTAAGGGGTATCCATGGGCCTTCCGATATTAAGTCGATAACCGCTCTTCTGGAATCTGTTGATGAGCCGTTGTTGCATAGTGCCGAGCGATTGTTAAAAGAGTATATCAATGGTATCCACTACTATATAAGAGCAAAAGAACGGGATATTTCTTATTTGGGACCGGAAATAAAGTAGGCCATGATTCAATATAGTTTCCCACCATGTAACTGAGTGTATCCCCTAATGGGATACACTTTTTGCATCCTATCAAGAGTTCTGTTGTCTTTTTTTATTATCTCTCATTTGAGTATTATACTGCAGCTCTTTATAGTTTTATTTTATATCTTATTTGAAGGTCAAAATAGTTGTGGCCAGGAGGTGATATCTTTGGATACTATTCTTCGACTCCGTGAGCTTATGAACAGCCGTGGATGGTCCGAATACCGCCTAGCAAAAGAATCCAAATTGTCCATGTCTACAATTTCAAATATATTTCATCGCGGTTCCATACCTAGCATCCCTACCCTGGAAACTCTTTGCAACACTTTTGAATCAGTCTGGGTCAATTCTTTTCAGACGGAGATGAGCCGATTTCTCTCACTCCTGAGCAAAAAGAATTATTGGATAACTGGTCCACTCTTAGTGATCAACAGCGTCATCTGGTGAAGGAATTACTTAAAAACATGTAGTCTCTGGCTGTTCTGAATAAAATAAAGTGTTTTCCAAAATTTATGAAATTATAGCACAGCTTATAGGTATAAGCAGGCATCCGCAAAATTCTTGATAACATGAATAAAACTTTTGTAGGTGGTTATTTATGCCAAAGCTGTTGGGTAGCACATTAGGGGCAAATATTAAAAAAGAATACGGCTTCGGTGTGGACTGACTCAGGAAGAGACAGTTGCCAATTGCAGACCTTAGGGTCTCCGCTTAGTCGAAGCACATATTCCCTTATAGAGTCAGGCAAAGGAAATCTTTTGGTAAATAATCTCTGTTGGACTACAAATTGTATTTGCAGTTACATATGAAGAATTTTTAAGGATATCTCTCCTTTACAGGAGGATTCTACGATGCCGCCCTTAAAAGGAAAAAGATTGAAGCTTGACACCCCAAAAGCCTTCGGCTGAGTAAAGTTGTAAGATAACGGCAGACACATGGAGAACCACCATGTTCTCTACCTTTTCTTTATGCTAAGGTAAAGTCGGAGGTGGCAATCATGAAGGCGGGGCAACGTAAGCGTGTATGGACGGCAGAGCAGAAGAAGGAGCTTGGATATAAACATATATAAATATAGGAGTCCAGGCCCGCCGTAGCCGTAAAGAACTACTGAGGGCCTGGCTCCTGTTCAATTTGCTATGCGCCGGGGGATAACTAAGGTCCGGCCCCCGTAGATTTTGTCGGGTAGTGTCAACAGTTTTTTGCACTTTGGTTTGCCACTCTGGTATGAATAAATTCAGCCGGCAATAGATGCCTCCTCAGCGGCAGCCTCCAGGTGCTTCATGTTCATGTACTTTTGTTGCACCACCGGTGCCAACCACATGGGTGCGACAGCGGATTTCGGTTGAGCATCTCAATGACCTTGCCGCCCCACAGAGCCTGGGGTAATATCCTCCATGCACCTGACGGATCACGTCTCAATGAGAGCTTTCTCCATCTTGCCGCAAACAAACTCCTTGGGCTGCCCCCTTGATTGCTTCCTCATTTAGCTGTACAATTTTCAGACATAGTTTGCTGTCTCCTTTAGAATGGTGTGTCGCGACTTCATTCCACATGAGTTCTGCAAACCATGTCTCTTTTTATCCATTTCTTATTTGCGAAAGTTATCCTACCTTATCCACCAAAGGGAGTATCCTTCAAGTGGTCAAAACAGAAATTTGTCTGTGGTAAAATATATGGTCAAACGAAAAATCACCGCCAAATTGGCGGTGATTTTCCTTAAAAATGGTGGACCTAATCGGGATCGAACCGACGACCTTACGGATGCGAACCGTACGCTCTCGCGAGGTGGTAAGTTTTCTGCCCACGGACTGCGGCATGTGGGGCGCTTATATAATGTAAGAATGGACTATAATTTCTTAGCAAAAACGAGAACTGCGAATGACGCTTTAAAAGTGTTGCATATCAGATTCATACAACTCTGTTTGGAGTAAAGGTTGAAGAATAACAAGTCTATCAATATGCCCCAGCACACAAAGCCCGCAACGAAAAATTCCGTTGCGGGCTTTGTGTGTTGTGCTGTTTTTTAAAAGTTTCCGCCGTTATGGCACCTCTTTGCGGAAGCACATGAACCAGTCCAGGCAATACTGATTTTCGTTCTGGTTGTCCATCCGCTCCTTGGCTACGCCGCAGCTGCCGGCGGTGGGTACGATGACATCATCGCCGGGCCGCCAGTCGGCCGGGGTGGCGCAGGCATCGGCGTCCGCTTTCTGGAGCGCCAGGATGATGCGCTTGATCTCGTCAAAGTTGCGACCCGTTGACAACGGATAGTACAGGATGGTTCTCACCACGCCGTTGGGGTCGATGACAAACACCGCCCGTACCGCCTGGGTATTGGACTGCCCCGGTTGGATCATGCCGTACTTGTTGGCCACCTCCATGCGGATATCCTCGATGAGGGGAAGGTCACATTGATGTGTTTCTACCGTTCCACTCCAGCTCCTGGATCTTCCGCAGCCAGGCAATGTGGGAATAGATAGAGTCCACCGAGAGCCCCACCAGCTCAGTATTGAGCGCCTTGAACTCGTCGATCATGGAGCCGAAGGTCATAAACCCGTGGTGCAGACCGGGGTGAAATCCGCAGGATGGGAGAAGAGGATCACCCATTTGCCGGCGTAATCCTCCGGAAATTTGATAGGACCCTGCGTAGTAACAGCCTCGAAGGACGGAGCCTTGTCGCCAATAAGAGGCATTCTGTTTTCCTGATCCATGGTAAGTGCTCCTTTCGTTAGTAGTCAAGTTCGATGAATACGATATATAAGTTCTTTGGAGAAAGGTCGTAATACTCTATCTGAAACAGTGTTAACCCAGCAGCTCGCTCTCCAGATCCTGAAGCATCACGTCCAGCGCGGTGATGCCGCCCTCGGCGGTGTACCACACGGCGGGGTGAGCCAGATAGACGATGTTGCCGTTCTTGTAGGCGTCGGTGCCCATTACCAACTCGTTTTCCATAATCTCCCGGGCCAGTTTGGCACCGTCGGTGCCGATGGCGGCATCACGATCCATGACAAAATGTAATCAGGGCCTTCTCCACAATGAAACTCGAAGGAAGCCTCGTTGCCGTGGGTGGAGGTGTCGATGTTGGCGTCCACGCCGATGTTCTCAAAGCCGAGCTCCCGGCCAATCATGGAGCAGCGGCCGTCGTTGCCAAGCACGTTGAAGCTGCCGCTGGTGCACATACCCACGATGGCGGTCCTACCGGCGGCAAATTCGGACAGGGCGGTAATACGGGCATCGAAGTCAGCCATCAGCTCGTCTACCTTCTCTTCCAAGCCAAACATGGAGGCAATGGTAGCAGCGTTCTTGCGCACGCTCTCCACCACCCCCAGATCGCTGTCCGTGGCCAGGTAGACCACGGGGGCGATCTCGCTCAGGGCGTCATAGGAGGAGGACAGCCGGCCGCCGATGAAGATCACATCCGGCTCGCAGGCCATGACGGCCTCCAGATCGGCCTCCTTTGATGGTACCCAGATTGACCAATATCATTGTTGATGTAATCCTGAAGGTACTCCAGGCTGGTATCGGCAGTGCCCACTACTCGTTCGCCCACGCCCAGGGCGTCCAGAATGTCCAGGGACGCCATGTCCAGAATGGCGATGCGCTGGGGATCGTAAGGCACCTCCAGCTCCGCCGCCTCCTTGTTGGCATTGAGGCCGGTAATGGTCACAGACTCAGGGGTTCTCGTTGTTCTGGGTTTCCTCACCGGACTGGCTGCTGCCGGGCGAGGAGGTATTCTCGGAAGAATCGCCGCCATTTTGAGCGGAGCAGGCCATGAGGCTCAGGGCCATCACACCGGCCAGAGCAAGAGAAAGCATCTTTTTCATGTTCATTTTTGGTTACTCCTTTTCTGAAAAAGTACTGAAAATAGTGGGGTCAATAGTAGATGGACAGCGGCTTGCCTGCAATGGTCAGGATCTCAAAGTCCACCTGATAGATCTGCGACAGATTCTCTTTCGTCATCACCTCCTCCACAGTGCCGAATTTGGCGACTTTTCCGTTCTGGAACGCGCAGATGTAGTCGGAATAGAAGGCCGCGTAGTTGATCTCATGGAGGACCAGAATCACCGTCTTTCCCAGCTCATCGCAGAGGCGGCGGACGATTTTCATCATGTTGGTGGCGTGGTAGATATCCAGGTTGTTGGTGGGCTCGTCCAGAAGGATAAACTCGGTGTCCTGGGCGATGACCATGGCGATATTGGCCCGCTGGCGCTGGCCGCCGGAGAGCTCGTCAATGAAGCGATCCTGGAATTCTTGCAGTTCCATATAGGCAATGGCCCGGTCGATGATCTTCGGGTCCTCTGGGGTGACCCGTTGCCTGAATAGGGAAAGCGCCCGAAAGTCACCAGCTCCCGCACAGTCAGCTTCATCTGGATGTTATTGGACTGGGTCAGGATGGCAAGGCGCTTGGAGAGCTCCTTGCTTTTCCATTTGCCAATGTCCTTGCCCTCAAAGTCTATCAGTCCGCTGTCGTGGGCGATCAGTCGGGAGATCATGCCCATGACGGTGGACTTGCCCGCGCCGTTGGGGCCGATCAGGGAAATCACCTTGCCCTTGGGAATGGCGAAGCTCACGCCGTCTACCACGGTTTTACCGTCATACTGTTTGGTCAATTCTTGAATTCGCACGATTACACCTTCTTTCTTGTCAGGAGGAGATACAGGAAGTAAAGGCCGCCGCCCACGGTGATGAATACGCTCACCGGCACGGAGTAGGAATACACATGCTCCACAATGAGCTGTCCGCCCACCAGCACGATCATGCCGAACAGGGCCGAGCCCAGCACCAGCTGGGTGTGCCGGAAGGTCTTGAGCAGCTGACGGGACAGGTTGGCAATGATGAGCCCCAAAAAGGAGATGGGTCCCACCATGGCGGTGGCCACGGCGATGCAGAGGGTCACGCCGAGCAGCAGGCGGCGGATGCAGCGGTCATAATCCACGCCGAGATTGATGGCCTGCTCCTTGCCAAATGTCAGCACATCCAGCAGGGCCAGATCCTTTCGCAGTGCGAAGATGACGCCCGCCAGGAGGATCAGGGAAAAGACGATGATCTCGGAATTGATGTTGCTGAAGCTTGCCACCAGGGTATTCAGCAGGCTGTCGTACTCATTAGGGATCCATGACCCGGGTCAGCGTCGTCTGGATGCTGCCGAAGAAGGAGGTCAGCACTGTGCCCACCAGCAGCACATACAGCACATTGTGCTTTGTCTTTTTAAAGATCCAGCTGTAGATAACGGTAGCCGTAATGCCCATGAGCAGCACATCCACTGCGAAGGACAGATTTTGCGTTGGATGCGATGATACTGGAGGATCCCAGGAAAAACACCACCGCGGTGTGAATCAGGGAGTACAGGGAGTTCATGCCCAGCAAGCAGGGAGTCACGATGGTGTTGTTGATGATGGACTGGAACACCAGAGAGGCGCCGCCGATGGAAAAGGCGGTAATGAGCATGACAATGAGCTTGGGGGTGCGGATCTTCATGGCGTAGGCCAGGAGTTTGGGATTGGAAAAGTTGACGTCCACCAGCATATATCCTGCTGCACAGAGAAGAACGATCGCAGCCAGGATCAGGAGTTTGCGCCGGTTGGCGCGCACGGCAGCGGTGTTCACTGATCCGCACCTCCTTTCAGGTCAGGCACAGCAGAGCAGCAGCCTGTCCCGGCACCGCCCAGGCGGACGGCCTTCCGGCCATGCTTGAGCCGGTAAAACAGCAGGCCTATAAAGATGAGGCTTCCCAGGATGCCCACGATCAGTTCGATGGGCAGCTCGTAGGGGGCGATTACGATCCGGCCGATCATGTCGCACACCAGCACGAAAATGGCGCCGAACAGAGCGGTGTCCACCAGCGTGCCCCGGATCTTGTCGCCCTTGTACATGGCCACCACATTGGGCACGATGAGCCCGATGTAGGAGATGGAGCCGACCACCACCACAATACTGGCGGTGATCATGGCGGCAATGGTGAGCCCGGAGAAGAGAACCAGATTGTACGGGACCCCCAGGTTCCTGGAAAAATCCTTTCCCAGCCCCACAATATTGAAATGGTTGGCGAATACAAAAGCCAGCGCCACCAGCGGCACTGTCAGCCAGACGATCTCATACCGCCCTTTCAGCACCAGAGAAAAATGGCCTACCAGCCACGAGGACAGCGCCTGGGTCATTTCGTATTTATAGGCCAGATAGTTGGTGATGCCGCCGATGACGTTGCCGCACATGATACCCACCAGCGGGACCATCACCACGTCCTTGAAGTGGATGCGCTGGATGAACCAGACAAAGATCCAGGTGCCCAAAATTGCCGTGGTAAAGGCGAAGATCGCGCGGCTCCACAGAGTGGAGGCCGGCATGAACAGCAGCGCCAGCAAGATGCCGAACTGGGCCGAGGAAATGGTGGCCCCGGTGGTTGGGGACACGAATTTGTTGCTGCACAACTGCTGCATGATAAGCCCTGCTACGCTCATGCCGACTGCCGGTACACAGGATAGCCAGCAGGCGCGGCAGCCGGGAGATCAGGAAGATCTCAATCTGCTCGAAGTTTCCTGCCAGCAGCTCTGCCGGCGTCAGATTGATCACGCCTACAAACAGCGAGCAGCAGGACAAGACAAGCAACAGGGCCAAAAGAACCATGGTAGAACGATACGGTCTGATACAATCCTCCCTTTCTTTCATGCGGTTAGTTCTAGCTAACCACTTTGCAAAAAATGCGCAGCGGCGATTGGACTTTACCGTGCATCACACACTGCGCATCGTAAGTGTATTATAGCACATGGAGTTAGCCATGTGCAACCGCACAAAAAGCACAAACAAAGCGGTAGTTGGAGTGGATGCGCGCCATCAGCGCCATGGCGATCCGGCGCAGCTCTACCAGTTCCCAGAGATTGTCGGCGGCGATGGTGATGTCCGCGATTTCCCGGGCGATGGCAGCCCCGTCGCTGATGGCGATGCCCGTGTCCGCCTCGGACAGGGCCGGCGAGTCGTTGATGCCGTCGCCCACCATCAGGACGGTATGCCCCTCCCGGCGGAGCCGGGCCACATACTCAGCTTTGTCCGCCGGAAGGACTCCGGCGCGGAAGTCATCTACCCCCACCTGGGCGGCAATGGCTGCGGCGGTACGGTAACTGTCGCCGGTAAGCATGACGGTACTGGTGATCCCCAGGGCGCGGAGGGCAGATAGGACTTCCTTCGCCTCCTCACGCAGCGGGTCGGAGATGCAAATCACAGCGGCCAGCTGTCCGCCTATAGCCAGATACAGGTGAGAATACTCCGGCGGAAGCGCGTCAAAGCGCTCCTGTTCGCCCTCTGGAATGACGCAGCCCTCATCCTCAAACACGAAGTGTGCGCTTCCGATCAGGACCCGCTCCCCATTGACGGTGCTGGCGATGCCGTGGGCCACCAGATACTCCACCTTGGAGTGATACTCCTCGTGGCGCAGGCCCCGGCGCTTGGCCTCCTCCACCACGGCGTTGGCCATGGAGTGGGGGAAGTGCTCCTCCAGGCAGGCCGCCAGCCGCAGCATTTCCATTTCCTCTTTACCACCGAAGGGCACCACCTGAGTCACCTGTGGCAGGCATGGGTCAAAGTGCCGGTCTTATCAAACACGATGGTATCGGCAGCGGCTGCCACCTCCAAGAACTTGCCGCCCTTGACGGTGATATGGGCGCGCCCCGCCTCCCGCATGGCGGAGAGCACCGCCAGGGGCATCGCCAGCTTCAGGGCGCAGGAGAAGTCCACCATGAGCACCGACAGAGCACGGGTCACATTCCGGGTGAGGGCCAAGCTCAGCAGGCTCCCGGCGAAGGTATAGGGCACCAGCTTGTCCGCCAGATTGGCAGCCCTGCTTTCCGCCGCCGACTTCATCTGCTCCGACTGCTCGATCATGTGAACGATCTGGTCATAGCGGCTCTGGCCGGAGGCCTGCTTTACCTCCAGCACGCATTCGCCCTCCTCCACCACGGTGCCGGCATAGACCGCGCCGCCGGGTCGCTTGGCCACAGGGACGGACTCGCCGGTGAGGGATGCCTGATTGACGGTGACCTCCCCCTCCAGCACCAGACCGTCCACGGGGATGATGCCGCCGGCGCGGACCACTACGGCGTCCCCCGGCTGGACCTGGGACACAGGGACCAGCACTTCGCCCTGGGCTGTGCGCAGCCAGACCCGATCCACATTCAGGGACATACACCGGGCCAGATCCGCCACGGATTTCTTTCGTGTCCACTCCTCCAGCAGTTCGCCGATTTCCAAAAGGAACATGACCATTCCGGCGGTTCCGAAGTCCCTTCGACAGGCGGAAATGGAAATGGAGAGGGCATCCAGCAGCTCCACCTTGACGCGGCGGCGCAGCAAACAGTGCAGTCCCCGCCGTACAAAGGGGATCATGTGCCAGAGTATGCGGGCAATGCGCAATGGGGACGGGAGAAAGAGCGTACAGGCAGCTTTGCACACTACCTTAGTTACCAGCTTCTCCTCAAATTCCCGGTTCAGCGCCCGGGTGCTGTGGGCGGGCAGCGATATGGTCTGCTCTGCCTCCCGCCAGGAAAAGCGCAGAATGTCATCCAGTACAGCTTGGCGGCTGCCGTCATAGTACAGGATGACGCAGCAGGTTCGCTCATGGACGGTGACCTGCCGGCACCAGGACTTTCCCTGAATCCATGCCTCCAGAAGATCCGCCTGTGCCAGCGTCATTTGTTTCTGCCGCAGCTGGAACCGGATGCGCCCCCGGCTTTCGTGCAATATGGTTGCGTTCATAGGTTCCTCCTTCACGAAAAGAGGGAGCCGCTGGCGGCTCCCTCTGGGTCAATCAGGCTTCTTCGCTCTCCAGATTGGCAGCGGCGGCTTCCTCCGCTTCCTTTGCCGCCCGGTCCTCGTTCAGCTCCTTGGCGGAGGCCAGAATGTCTGCGGCGTTCTCCTGCACCGTGGTCACGGTTCCCATGACCGAGTCCTTCATCCGCAGGCCGGCGGCCGTGACATGGACATAGGCCTTCTTGGCGTCCTTGCTGGACAGCAGCTTCACGCCAAAAGAGCCAAACAAAGCGCCGCCCGCAAAGCAGGCCAGTTTCGTATAAATGACTCATTGCAATACTTCCTTTCCCTTTATTTCCGCTTGTAGCCGGTGACCATGACCATGATCATACAGATCACAGCGCCCCACGCCCAAAAACGATGCTGTTTCATCGCTGTCACTCCTTTGAATGCTTTGGAATGTCTGAATATTGTAACAGAAAAGGCGGGTGGCTGTCGCTGTCAAAACAGACGCGAAGTTGCGGTTTCCGACATTTTTCTGTACTGGCCGGGGGTCATGCCATACTCCCGCTTGAACGCTGCGTTGAACTGGCTCATGCCCTCATATCCCCACAGACTGCGCGATCTGCTGGATGGGCATCCGGGTGGTGCAGATCAGCTCCTGTGCTCGCCGCAGGCGCTGCTGGATCAAATATGTGTGGATGGGTACGCCGTAGGCGCGGCGAAACGCCTTCTTTCAAGAAGGTGGGGGAAACGGAAAACTGCTTGCAGAGCAGGTCAATGGTGAGTTTTTCAGACAGGTGTGCCTGGATGTATGCCTTGATTTCCAACAGGTTGTGGGATACTGGGCAGCCTGTACCGGAGGGAGCTCCATCCGCTTCTTCTGCCTCGGTGCAAAGCAAATACAACAGTTCTACTGATTTGAAAACACAGTAACGCTCCTGTGCTTCCTCAGACAGCTGACGCACCGTTTCAAAAAACGCCTGTGTCCAGGGTGTACCGTGCAGCGCCATGCACCCGCGGCTTGCCGCCATCTTCCCTGAACGACTTTGGTATTCAACTCCATTCCCAGGGCAGAACAGGCTGTCATAAGGCTTTCTTTTGCGGCTTTTGCGTCTACCGCCACCAGGATGCCGCTCAGGTTTCCGCTGTACTGACAGGAATGAAGCTCGGAGCTGTCAGAAAGCAGAAAGATCTCCCGAGCCTCCACCACATAGGGCGCCCCTTTCGAGGTCTGAACCGCAAGGCGGCCGGACAGACAGAAAAGCACTTCAAATTGGAGCGGTACTCCGCATACCGGGATGGACCGTGGAGATCCTGCTCCGGCTCCGGTAAGGAAAAACGGCAAAGCTGTACCCCCGGCATACTTCTGCTCCAGCATCCTATATTTTGATTGAACAAATGCTCTTTCAGCATGATTTCTCACGACCTGTTTCTCTGTGATCAAACCGGCTTTTGCCTGCGCTGTCCTGGGAACAGAGAGAAGGCGGGAGACAAGCGGCTTGTCTCCTGCCTTCTGCGGTGTGTGTTCGTCAGGCCAGCGCCGCTCCCAGTTCGCGGCAGGCCGAGAGAGCCTCGTCGTCGGGGGTCTCGTTGCAGATCACACTATCGCAGACCATATTGGCCCCAGCGTCATCGCAGCGTGATTCCCAGCTGCTCATCCATTCGCCGTCGCCCCAGCCGTAGGAGCCGAACAGGGCGATGTTCTTCCCGCTCAGCCGGCCCTCACAGGCAGCGAACATGGGCTCGAATTCGCTCTCCTCCAGCTGCTCCGCCCCCATGGAGGGGCAGCCGAAGGCGATGGCGCCGTAGTTGCCGATCTGCTCCTCGGTAAACTCTGCGGCGGGGATGACGGATACCTCAGCCCCTTTGCCCTTGGCGCCTTCGGCCACCGCCATGGCCATGGCCTCGGTGTTTCCCGTGCCGCTCCAATACACCACTGCAACTTTACTCATAAGACTTTACGACCTTTCTTTCTGGATTTGTTATGGCAGAAACATCAACCAGCTACGGTGAGCTGCTCGATGGATTTCCCTTGCTGCCACTGCCGAGAGTAGATTTTGCTGCACATCTCGTATTTCTCAAAGATGCTCCTGGCGGCCTGTTCGTCGCCGTAGACCTTCCAGCAGCCCACGCACTTGTGATTGCACGCCCCATTGCAGATGAAGCCCAGCACATCCTCCGGCAGATAGCTCAAAAACAGGCCGATCTCATGGGGGAAATCCCCTCGCTCCGGAGCCGGTGGATGAGGTGAACCACGCAGCCATTGGGATTTTTCCGGCACATAGCCGTATTTGAGAAGCAAGGCTCTGGCGCGGTGATCGGTCAGATCGATCTCCAGTGCATTGGGGCCGGTAGGCGTAAATCAAAGCTCGCCCTTTGCAAATCCGGAGCGGCAGGATGCGAATGCCCTTGGGCACCAGTTTCCTGTTCAGTCGGCATAGGTCTCTCGTCAGCGCCTCTCGGCTGGAGCAGGCGCAGGAAAAGAGGTTTCCCGTCTTGATCCCGGCCAGGGTGGGAGAACAATGGCGAATCAGCAGATCCTCTGACATAGGCGTTTCCCTCACAAAATCATGTCCAGATGCGGACAGTGCGGTGAAATATGTAATACTGACAATTTAAGATGGGTTAGCAAAGCTAACTAATGTGCCGAAAAGATAGCCACCGCCCGTTTGGTTAGCGGTAGCTAACTAATGCAATTATATACAGGGCCATTTCGCTTGTCAAGAGGATGTATGGATTTTGCAAACAAAAAATGGCGCTTATCAGATACCTGTGTTATAATAAGCAAAACACCCGTTTCTTATGGAGGTTCCCATGGCAATTCACGAGTGTGGCCAGATGTATCTGGAAACCATCTATATTCTTTCACAGGACAGCACATTCGTTCGAGCTATCGATGTGGGAGCGCAGTTGGGCTTTACCAAGCCCAGCGTCAGCAGAGCCATGTCCATTTTGAAAAAGGACGGGTATGTGAATGTGGACGCTGACGGTGCAATCATCCTGACGGAGACCGGGCTTGCCATTGCTAAGACGATGTACACCCGCCATACGGTGTTGAGCCAGATGCTGATGGAATTGGGCGTGGACGAGGAGACTGCGACCGAAGATGCCTGCCGGATCGAGCATGTGATCAGCGAAAAATCCTTTGCGGCGGTGCAGGCGCACTTGGAGCAGGTAACGAAAATGCGGGAAGATGCGCACGGGCAATGAGTCTATGCAAATTTGGCGGACTTTGTTATCGAGCGGCAACGCGATATGTGAATACCTGCCATTTGGCACGGGATATCAAATGAGGTGGAGCCTTGATATGGCCTCCACCTCATTTTACTGTGATCTGCGCTTTTGAATCAGGAGCGACCTGCTGTGTGAGTTCACCGCCAAGCGCACCTGCTCCATAGCTCCAAACGCTTACGGCAGCTCACCCTTATGTGTCTGCTGGCTTTTCAAAACCTTTCGGGCGGCTTTTTTTTTTGATGTTATGGCACACGCCAAGAATGGCGATGCAGAATAGCAGAGCCGCTAATCCATATCCAAACGACTGCATTGCCGTGTTCATATTCACGCCTCTTTTCTGACTGCTGCCGCTAAAGACTCAGCCGAAACAATCCTCTTTTTTTGTACGGCTCCTTCTGGATCGTGCCGACTTCATACCCTGTGCTGCGAATGGCGTTCATAAGAGTCTCCGTGTCCAGTTCTGTTTCAGAGAGGATCACGGTCTGTTTTTTGCTTCGAGAAGAGTTTACCTTTTTGACCGGGCAGGCTTTGCGCACAGCGTCATTAACATGAGCCTCGCACATCCCGCACATCATTCCATTGACTTCCACTGTGTACTTCCACATAATTTCTCATTCCTCCTTGACTTTTTTATATGATCGAGCTGCGCGGACCGGACGGCGGTCTGCCGTGCCGCAGTCCGTTCATCCGGGATCTTCCTGGCTATCAGACAGCACAGCGGCGCCAACGAACTCCCAAGAAGCGGATGGCGAACGATGGAGTAGCCGCACTCGGATAGATATGCTATCAGCTCCCCGGCAGTCCAGACATGGTACACCCGAAAGCCGGACAGCCCCATGAACCAGAGCCGGAGTCTGGCGCTTCGGCTTTTTGCCCCAGACGAAGGTGGGGGCGAACAGCAATCCCCCCGGCTTCAGAACCCGCCAGGCTTCCGCCAGAGCTTTTTCCGGGTGAGGCATGACATGGAGGGCGTTGGAGATCACGACCGCATCGAAGCTCTCCGGGCCGTAGGGCAGCTTGGTAGCGTCCTGGACGGAAAAGTGGAGCCGGGACGAATGCACCTGCTTTTTGGCCTGACGGATCATTTCAGCTGAAAAGTCGGTTGCCTCCCAGCTCCGGACACATGGAGACAGCGGCACGGAGAGCTGACCTGTTCCGCAGGCCAGCTCCAGCACATCCATGTCCCGTTTCAGAAAAGGACGCATTGCTTTGCAGATCTGCTGATAGGTCGCCTGAGAGCGGCGCATGAAGCCGGCGTAATGCCGTGAAAACCGCTCCCAAAACTGCTTGTTGTCATCCATACAATATGGTCACCTCAATGATAGTTAGCACTTTGGTTTTGCTAACTACATCATACTCTTTGTCGCAGCGTTCATCACCGTCAGGCAGGCGGGTGGCCTGACTATAGAGCGCTTTAATGGGGCTGAAGAGGTCAAAGACGAAGAGCAGGACACCCAGCAGGAAGGTGATGGAGAGTCGCCCCCGGCCATAGAGCCAGAGAGACAGGGGATTATCAGCACCGAGCCCAGACCGCACACCAGATAAAGCCGATCCGCATCCAGGGGGGCCTGACTCTCCTCGAACTCGATGCTGACCTTGCGGCTCCGGGCGAAATTGTCCGTGAGCTCCCGCGGAACGCTCTCCCAGCAGGTTGAAGGTCTTTGCGATGCCGATGCCCTCCACATAGTCCAGCACCGCCCGTGTGAGCGCTCTCGCTCTGCTCCTGTCGGATGTCCTGAAGGGCCAGGGTGCTCCCCCCCTGAGAATGAGCAGCACGACGCCAGATGATCACCAGTGCCACCGCCAGGCGGCCAGTCCCAGACCATTGAAGGAAGGCCAAACCACAGCACAAGAATGGCTTGGGCAAGGTATAGCTCATCATGTTCGCAATTCGTTCATGCAGTTCTCCTCGATGAACACCATGTCGGAGGAGAGGACGGAGCTGATCTTGCCGATGTTGCCCTCTGTGAAATAGCCCATGGGCAGGCGGCGCAGATGCCGTCCCAGCTCCATGCGCAGATCGGCGAATACCATATAGCCCGCCGCGGCCTGGAGCCGGTCAGCGATATTCTGGCGAACAGGACACTCCAGCAGAACGCAGCCCACCGTGCCCACCGCCAGCCACAGGCACAGTCGCTGTGCCGTCATGGTTCCCTGGAGAAAAGCGCCAGGGCCAAGAAAGGACCAGCACCGATGGGGGCCTTGGACAGCATGGCCTTTCAGGAACGCAAAGACAAAGGCCAGCAGTCCGCCCCCCTTTGTAGGGCCGGATACCGACAGAATTCGTTTCATCAGCGCGATCATACCTCGTCGCCTCCTTTCTCCGCAGAGACACGCCAGGGCGCGGTCCTCCGCCGCCCCGCCACAGTTTTTCATAGGCCGGGCAGCGGCCCAGCGCAGGTATCGTGGCCCCAATCCCTGCCACATTGCCCTGATCCAGCACCACAATCTGATCGGCGCCTTCAATGGAGTGGAGCCGGTGGGCGGTGACGATGACCGTCTTGCCCCGGATCACCTCGGCAATGGCGGCGTTCATTTTCTCCTCATTCTCCGGGTCCATGAAGGCAGTGGCCTCGTCCAGCACCACGATGGGGGCGTTTTTCAGGATCGCCCGGGCCAGGGAGATCCGCTGCCGCTCCCCGCCGGAGAGCATCTTGCCGCCGTCCCCGGCCATGGTGTGGGATGCCGTGCCCAGCCGGGCGCCAGGAACTCCCGCACTGGGCTTTTTCCGCCGCGGCCAGCACCTCCTGGTCGGTGGCCCCGGGCTTCCCAGCGGATGTTCTCCAGCAGGCTCATGTTGAACAAGAACTGCTCCTGCGCGACGAAGGAGATCTGCTCGTTCAGAGGGCCGACGACATCTCCCATGTCCTGGCCCCCAGCGTGATGCGTCCGTCCGTCACATCGTAGTAGTGGACCAGGAGCTTGGCAGGGTCGACTTGCCGCTGCCGGATTCTCCCCACCAAAGCGGTGAGGGCTCCCTGGGGACAGAGAAGGAGACGCCGTGGAGGACTTCGTCCTTTTCGATAAGAAAACCGCACATTCCTCAAAGCGGATCTGCAAATCGTTTCCGTTGAAATCCGTTTTCCTTCTTTCAGGGGCGGAATATTGAACAGAGATTCCATTTGGTCGATCTTGTAGCTCAGCTGGGGCAGGGTGGACATGAAACCCCATGGCTCGGATCAGAGGCGGCCCCACGGAAAAAGACATGCACAGTACCAGTGCGTAATCCGGCAAGGTGGAGGCGCCGGTGAGTACCAGATAGCCGCCGACTGGCAGGGTGAACCAGCGCCACGCAGGGCAAAATGCTGGTGTAGAGTGCCATCCACAGCCAGCAGGCCCGGAACCAATCCAGAGTAAAATCACGGTAGTTTTTTACATCGGTCTCAAAGCGGTGATATGACTCTCCGTCCCGGTTAAAGACTTTCACGACTTCCATGCCGTTGATGTACTCCACGATGGTGTTGTTCATCTTCTGCCCGGCGGCGTAGTAGTCCCCATCTTGCTGGTGCCGGCGCGGTACATGGCCATCATAGCCACCAGACCCAACGGGAGAACACAGAGGAGAGCAGTCCAGCTTCCAGTCCACGAAGAACATGGCGAGAAAGACGAAGGCACCTGCGAGATTGGCCAGCCCCTCCGGCAGGGCATGGGCCAGCAGCAGGATGGAGTCATGTCGTCAATGAACATCTTCTTCAAGGCGCCCGCCTTTTTCCTGGATCACCCCCAGGCTGCCCCAGCTTGCTCTGGAGATGGATGCCGGAGGTTTTCAGGTGTTGTAGGCCTCCCGGTGGGGAGAGGGACAGGCCCTTTACATATAGGACAGGCCGTATAGGACCCCTGCAGACGGCGATGGCCGCCACCCGCCAGACCGCGTATCCGATCCCAGCGATTCCCCCAGCAGCAGGGGGATCAGTTGGTAGATGAAGGAAGGGGAGCACGTTCATCACAATGCCGATCAACATCACCACCATGGAGATAGGTGGTCTTTCGGTGGCGCCCGCATACCCAAGACTTTTTGAAACACAGCTGAACCTCCTTTTTTGATGATTAGTTGTTGCTAACTTGTTGGTGAAAAAGCCTCGCCGGAGAGGCATTTTCACCTATTTTTGAAAATGCAACGCGGCATACCAGTTGAACAGGCCGCAGACGATCCCGGCAGTGGGCCTCGATCTGGTCCCCAGGTAAAGTGATGGATGAAGGTCCAGGCTCCACCCAGTCGTCGTGGTCCAGAAAGCCCGGTACAGCAGAACAAAGCCATCCTGCCGGCATTGAGAAAGCCCACCACAGCATATATTCCTCATCCATATACCCGCCGGATCAGATGGGCTTCTCGTCGGAGAGGGCGGATGCCGGCACCGCCGTCCGCTCTAAACAGCATCCAAATCCGCCACAGTATCACCCAGCGCGAAACAGTTCCTTTTTCCGGCGTAACGCTTTATAAAGGGCCGGTTGTCACCCCACCCATGGCAGATGGATTCAGGAAGCCTTCTCAAGCCCAGCGTCCGGGAACCTTCTTTGGCGCTGTCCATGATCCGAGGGTCAATGGAATCCGGTTTTGCCATAACATCCCTCCCAATAATTGATAATTTAATTACCGATAATCTCAATTATCAATATAGCATCACTATCCCTGTCAAGGGAAAATCCTCTCTGACAAACTCGCTTTTTGGTTGTATATTCAAAACATCGTTATGAAACACTGTTTTGGTTGTGAGGCGATGACCATGGCAAAACAAAATCGAAGGGTCTATGAAAAATGTGCTGGAGTGCGCCAGGAGGAATTTTGGAAAAAGGGTTTCTCTGGCGCATCCCTGCGGGACATCGCCAAGGCGGCGGAACCAGCACCGGCTCCATCTATACCCGCTTTACCGACAAGGCTGGATTGTTCCGCGCCCTGGTGGAGCCTGCTGCCGGAGAGCTGAAGCGCCGTTTTTTGGAGATTCAGGAGTCTTTTCACCAGTTTGACGGCCAGACCCAGCAGGAGGAGATGGGGGCGTTACACTGCCCATGCTACCAAGAGGGACTGTTTGACTACATTTATGAGCACCTCCCGGAGTTTGAACTGCTCCTTCGCCGGGCCGCCGGGACGGAATATGCTCACTATGTGGACGAGTTGGTGGAGATCGAAGTCAGTTACACCTACAAATACATGGAGGTCATCGGCTGTGAGCGTCCGCTCCGGTCAGATCACCGAGGACTTGATCCATATCGTTACCACCGCCTACTTCAACGGAATGTTTTGAGCCGGTGCGGCACCGCATGGATCGCCGGCCCGGGCGCTCCATGTCCGCCATGCTCAACCGCTACCACATGGCGGGATTTGAGACAATTTTTCATCCCTGAAAACTTCAAAGAGTGCAAAAAGGCCGCTTTCGGCGGCCTTTCATTTACAAAAAGTTAGCAAATACTAACCAAAAGGAGGAATTTATGCAGAAAACGCAAAGCCCCATGCTCCGTCTGTGGGAGCTGGGCAAAACAACATCACGGTGGCCTGATTGCCGCCATCTTCTCCGCTGTGGCGGGTGTCCTGCTGGGATGCTCCCCTACTTCGCAACAGGGGCGTATTCTGGTAGCTGCTGAACCGGGCAAACTGGAACTTCGTATCTTCTGTGGTGCATGGTGGCCCTTGGTGGCTATCTGGCCAAAACTAACCCTTTACAATCTGGCGCTCTCCCTCCCACAAGGCCACCTTTGCTATCCTGCGGGATCATCCGGGAGATGGTTCTGGAGAAAAAATGCCCCAGATGCCTTGGGCACATTCTGGACACCCCCAGCGGCCGGCTCAAACAGATCGTGGTAGATCAGGTGGAGAGTATGGAGACGCTCTGGCCCACCTTCTGCCGGAAATGACCGCCAATGTGCTGGGGCCGGTGTGCATCTTTCGTATCTGTTCGTACTGGACTGGCGGATGGCCCTTTGAGTCTGGTGTCCATCCCGGTGGGCATGGCTTTCATGATGGCGGTCATGGCCGGCTACGGCAAGCATACGAGGGCTCGGTGGTCAAAACCACCAGCCATGAACAGCGCCATCGTGTGGAATACATCGGCGGCATTGAGGTCATCAAGGCCTTCAATCAGAGAAAGAACTCCTATGAGAAGTTCTCCTCCCGGGTGCGGGCCAATGCCGCCTACTATTACAACTGGATGAAGAAATGCCAGTTTGGGAT
>VOFB01003281.1_pt1 | contig 24987 bp, 34 predicted proteins | sample 5384141 | NCBI WGS metagenome assembly VOFB01 (sample SAMN12384721, study PRJNA508395) | human gut metagenome | isolation source: healthy gut A | host: Homo sapiens | reverse complement strand
CTTTGGGGCAATTGGAACAGCGAAAGACTGGCTTTTACTACCCGGTTGACAAAACGGATCATTTCCTCCTTGCTGTACTTGTCATAGCCCTCCACAACGACATGCATCAAGCCGTTTGACAGATGGGTATACATCATTTCCAGCTCTGTCGGTTAAGCTGCGATCCAGCTTCTCCATATAGAGCCCCTCCAAAAAAAAGTTTACAAGATTATCAACACTTCAACAGGCAGTGTTGCTTTTCTTTCAGTCATGGCAAGTGCTGATTGTTTCTGTCTTTCCTCCTCAAGCATACTGTACTTGTGAAGATAATCAACACTTATGTTACTTATTTGAGAGGAGGCTCTTTGAATGTTTGATAAATATCTTGTTACCAGGCGCTACCGGCTTCCTCGGCAGGGCTGTTGCGGAGGAGCTGGTACGCCGCAAAGCGCAGGTGCATGCGCTTGTGCTGCATGACGACCCCTGTATCAATTTGCTCCCGAAGGAGTCCACACCGTCATCGGTGATGTGTGCGATAAAGGCTCACTGTCAGACTTCTTCGCGGATGCCGACAGCCGTACCTGTGTGATTCACTGTGCCGGTATCGTCTCCGTCGCGTCCAGACCCGGTCCGAGGCTCTATCAGGTCAACGTAGGCGGGACATGGAGGGTTCTCCGGCAATGTAAATGGCGCATGATGTGGGCAAAATGGTCTATGTCAGCTCCGTCCATGCCATACCGGAAAAAGCCAAAGGGCTGCATCATTACGGAGGATTGCGAATTCTCTCCGGGGCTTGTGGACGGAGATTACGCCAAGACAAGGCAGCTGCAACCGAGCTGGTATTCGATGCAGCGGAGCGCGGGTTGAATGCCAGCATTGTATTCCCCTCCGGCATCATCGGACCGGGCGATTTGCAGGGCGGGAGCTTCACCCCAATGGCAAAATCCTTTCTTGCCGGGAGCTGCCCTTAGCCGTTCGCGGCGGATATGACTTTGTCGATGTGCGGGATGTGGCAATGGCATTCTCGCCTGTTCCGGAAAGCGGAGAGCCCGGCAAAGGCTACATTTTGTCCAGCTGCTATGTCACGATTCGCAGGATGCTTCAGCTGGTGGGAAAGGCTGCAAAGCTGAAGTATCGGCCCATCTGCCTGCCGCTGGGGCTTGCAGGCTGGCCGCTCCGTATTACGAGCGCCGGAGCCTGAGGGAGCGAAAGCCGCTGTTTTTCACCCCGTATTCCGTTTCCGTTCTTGCCTCAAACGGGCAATTCAGCCATGCCGCAGCATCGGAATGCTTTGCATATCAGCCGCGCCCGATCGAGGAGACCTTGGGGGATATGACAGCCTGGCTTCTGAATCAGAAGTGACGGGGCAATGTTGTGCTCCGCTATCAGCCAAAAGCTCCTCAGGCAAATTGCACACGCTATTGATATGCCCCGCGATCCCAGTTGCCAGCAGCACCCATTCCATGATATAATTCAATAAAGGGGTGGAGCCCTTATGATAGAGTGCCTTTGCCCACTGATTCATACAGTTTCCATTCTCACTTATGCGCAGCCATTATCACCCCGCCCCACAGGCTTTGCCGGAAAGGAGCACAATATGAAACGAATCATCACCATTGGCCGTGAATTTGGCAGCGGCGGCCGCGAGCTTGGCCGCAGAATCGCAGGAAAGCTGGAGATTGCCTACTACGATCAGGAGATCATAACAGAGATTGCAAAAGAACCGCGCTGTCTGAGGAGTATGTCCGGCGGATTGAGGAAAAACGCCCCGTTATGCATTTCATTCATACCGGACACAGCATATATCTGATCTCAGAGCCCACCTTCTATCCCGATTTTTCCATCTACACGAAACAGCATGAGCTGCTTCGCGAGCTGTCCCAAAATCCGACTGCGTCATCGTCGGACGCTGCGCAGATTATATTCTCCGGGAACAGAAGCCTGTGCGTATTTTTGCTTATGCAGATATGGAGAGCAGAATCAAACGCTGCATGGAGCGCCGTCCGGAGGACGAGAATCTAACAGAAGCGCAGATGAAGAAACGAATTACGGAGATCGACCGCAGCCGCGCAAAGTATTACGCTTTCTTCAGTGAGCAGAAATGGGGTGCGCGGGAAAACTACGACCTTCTTGTGAATACCTCCGGCGCTGACATCAAAGAGATGTCCTCTGCCCTTTGCGCTTATCTGGAAGCCATGTTTGAATAAGATATGCATCTTGTAATTGCAGCACACCCGGTTTTAGACAATCGGGTGTGCTGCTTTTATAGCCATCATCATTCTCATCCTGCTGGCTTGTGCGTCTTCGGATATTCGTATGCCATGTATCGTGTTGGGTATTGGCGGAGGTGCGGGACCAGCGGGCTCCGGGTCTATATCTCCGTTCGGGAGGCGCCCTGCCGTTGGTGCGTGTCAGCGCGGCAGCACAAAGGGAGGGGGCTAAGCCCCTCCCTTTGTGCGTTTTTCCGTGCATAGGGGCGGCATCCTCAATGCCACCGCTGTATATCATCCTCTGCGGCTCCCGCAGCGCCTTACAGCCGGACGGCGTTGTCCACCACCACGGCCCGGGCATAGGCCAGCTTCAGGTCGTGGCTCAGCTGCATAGGCGGCAGCTGCTGGCGGATGTGGTCCACCGGCACGCCGAACTGCCGGGACATCTCCTGATACCGGCGCTCCACGTCCTCATCGGTGACCTGGATGTGCTCCAGGCGGGCGATCTCCGTCATGGCCAGCTCATACCGGGCGGACTCCAGGGCGTTCTCCCGGGCGTGGGACCGCAGGTCCTCCTCCGTCATGCCGGCCATCTGCAAATAGTCGGACAGGGACGCGCCCTGGCTCATGAGGCGGCTTTCCAGCTCCTGCAAAAGCCCGGTGAGCTGGCTCTCCACCATGGAGTCGGGCACCTGTACCTCCATGCCGTCCAGCACCTGGCGCACCAGGGCGTCGGCAAAGGCGTCCCGGGCCTGGACCTCCTTGCGCTGGAGGGCTGCCGCCATAATGGCCTGGCGCAGGGACGCCGCATCGGCAAAGCCCTGGGTCCGGGCGAACGCATCGTTGATCTCCGGCGCGGAACGGCGGACGATGCGGTGGGCCTTCACCCGGAATACCGCGGCCTTCCCCGCCAGCTCCGGGGTGTACTGCTGGGGGAAGGTCACATGGATCTCCCGCTCCTCCTCCGGGCGGATGCCCGCCACCTGCTCCTCGAACCCGTCGATGAACATGCCGCTGCCCAGCAGCAGGGGATAATTCTCCGCCTTGCCGCCCTCAAAGGGCACGCCGTCCACGGAGCCGTCAAAGTCCAGGGTCACCTCGTCGCCCATGGCGGCCCGGTCCCGCTCCTGCTCCACCAGGTGGGCCTGGAGCCACTCCTCCATGGCCTTGTCCACGTCGTCGTTGGACAGCTCCGCCTGGGGCATGGGGGGGGGGACAGGCCCTTATACTGGCCCAGCTTCACCTCCGGATACAGCCTGCCAGAGCGGCGAAGGTGAAGCCCTCCGGCCCGATGTCCACAATACGCAGCTCCGGGGCCCCGGCCACCAGGATCTCCTCCCGGCCGAAGGCCTCCACCAGGGCCCGGGGGAACGTGGCGTTCACCGCCTCCTGATAGAACACGTCCGGGGCATACGCCTGCTCCAGGGCCTGGCGGGTAGCCTTGCCCGGGGCGCAGCCGTCCACGGGATACAGGTCCCGGTTGGCCTGATACGCGTCGTCCAGGGCCTGCTGCCACTCCTGCCGCTCCACCCGGATGGTCAGCTCCACCCGGCGGTTTTCCTTCATCTCTTTGTTCAGTACGGTCATGGATGCTCCTCCAAATTTATGATCTTGTCCCCTATTATACCGGAAAAGCCCCGCCGCCGCAACCGTTTCCAATTGTAAAAAAACTGTGACATATATCACTTACCCCCTTCCCTTTTATCCGGAATTATGTTATCATGCTTTTCACTATCGATTACGGAGGAGCATCCATGGAGCAAGTCAAGAAATTTATCCGGGAGCACCCGCATATGTGGTGGGGCCTGTATCTGCCGGTGTACCTGACCATGTTTTTCATCATCGAGCATCTCATCACCGACAACTACTGGGCCACCCAGACGGCCATCGACGACTATATCCCCTTCTGCGAGTGGTTCGTTTTCCCCTATGATTCCTGGTCGTTCCTGCTGGTGGCCATCGGCATTTACCTGATCGTCAAGGACGCCGAGGGCTTCCGGCGGTATATGTGGACCATTATGATCACCTTCACCACCGCCACGGTGTTCTGCGCCCTGGTGCCCAACGGGCAGGACCTGCGCCCGGCGGTGATGGAGCACCAGAACATCGCCGCCTGGCTGCTGCAGAACACGTATAATCTGGACACCAATACCAACGTTCTGCCCAGCGTTCATGTGCTGGGGGTCGTTGCGGGGGTAGCCGCCGCGTGGCACACGCCGGGCCTGCGGAAGTGGGGCTGGCGGGCCGGGTCCATGGTCCTGGGCGCGGTCATCATCGCCTCTACCCTGCTTGTCAAGCAGCACGCCTTCATCGACATGGTGGCGGGTCTGCTGGTGGGGGCCATCGGCTATGTCATCGTATACGTCATCATCGGCAAAAAAAAGAGATCGCCTGCTGGCGGAGGGAAAGAGGCTGCGCTGTGGACATTATCAAAACGCCCATTCTTGAGGGCATCACCCCGGAGGAGCAGGAGCAGATGCGGGTGTGCTTCGGCGTCGGGAGGAGGCCTTCCGGGCCGGCGAGACCATCTATGACTTCTCCGAGGGGCGGAAATATCTGGGCCTCATCGCCCACGGCAGCGCCGTGCTCCAGCGCATCGACCGCCAGGGCGGCCGCGCCATCCTGGAGCACCTGGAAAGCGGCGGCGTGTTCGGTGAGATGCTGATGTTTGAAAATGTGGCCGGCGACAGCATCACCGTCATCGCCGAGGAGCCCTGCCGGGTATGGTTCATGCAGGACGAGCACATGACCCGCCGCTGCGAAAGGGCCTGCGCCCACCACAGCCGCCTGGTGGAGAATATGTTCCACATCATGACGGAGAAGGCCGCCGCCCTGTCCGAGCGGGTGGAGGTTCTCAGCCGCCGCAGCATCCGGGAAAAGCTGCTGTGCTATTTCGGCCTGCTGGCGGGCCAGCGGCAGCGGCAGAGCTTCCAGCTGCCCTTCTCCCTCAGCGCCCTGGCGGACTATATCTCCGCCGACCGCAGTGCCATGATGCGGGAGCTGAAAAAAATGAAGGACGAGCGCCTGGTGGAGGTGGCCGGGCGGCAGGTGACTCTGTGCGGCCCCACGCAATAAATTTCCCGAAAGCGGTGATACCAATTGACGAACAGCCATCGCTTGTGATATCATAAATATACGGCATACGGCATAGGGCGGGCCTTGGCCCGCCCTATTGGCCGGACTCCCATGAAATAGGAAAGAAGGAACGACCATGTATCGCATCGTGACCAAAGAAGCGTTGAAACCCACCGTGATCCTGTATGAGATCGAGGCTCCTATGGTTGCCAAAAAGGCACAGCCCGGCCAGTTCATCATCCTGCGGACGGATGAAAACGGCGAGCGTATCCCCATCACCATCCATGACTATGACCGCGAAAAGGGCACCGTCACCATCATTGTCCAGACCGTGGGCGCCACCACCGAGAAGCTCAGCCACAAGCAGCAGGGCGAGTATCTGCACGACTTTGTGGGTCCCCTGGGCAAGCCCACTGAAACCGAGGGCAAGAAGAAGGTCTGTGTCGTCGGCGGCGGCGTGGGCTGCGCCATCGCGTATCCCGTTCTGAAGAAGTTCCATGACTGCGGCGCAGAGGTCCACGCTGTGGTGGGCTTCAAGAGCAAGGACGTGGTCATTCTGGAGGACAAGTTCAAGGCCGTGTCCTCCGTGCTGAAGGTCTGCACCGACGATGGCTCCTATGGCCAGAAGGGCCTGGTCACCGAGGCCCTGAAGCAGCTGCTGGACGCCGGCAACCAGTATGACGAGATCTTCGCCATCGGCCCCATGGTCATGATGAAGTTTGTCTGTAAGACCACCGCGCCCTACGGCGTACCCACCACCGTATCCATGAGCCCCATCATGATCGACGGCACCGGTATGTGCGGCGGCTGCCGCCTGACCGTTGGCGGCGAGACCAAGTTTGCCTGCGTAGACGGCCCCGACTTCGACGGCCAGCAGGTGGACTGGGATCTGGCTGTCAAGCGCAACCAGATGTATCACGACTTCGAGGTGCGCAAGCACGAGGAAGTCTGCAATCTGTTCAAGCAGGAGGTAAAGTAACATGGCTGCCAAGATCAACATGCGCCTGGATAAGAATCCCATGCCCTCTCAGGACCCCAACGTCCGGAATAAGAACTTCCTGGAGGTGGCCCTGGGCTACACCGAGGAGCAGGCCCTGGACGAGGCCGCCCGCTGCCTCCACTGCAAGAATCATCCCTGCGTGGACGGCTGTCCCGTCAATGTCCGCATCCCCGAGTTCATCGCCAAGATCGTGGAGCGCGACTATGAGGGTGCGTATCAGGTCATCCACCAGACCAGCTCCCTGCCCGCCGTGTGCGGCCGCGTCTGCCCCCAGGAGAGCCAATGCGAAATGCACTGCGTCCGGGGCAAGAAGGGCGACCCCGTGGGCATCGGCCGTCTGGAGCGCTTTGTGGCCGACTGGCACAACGCCCATAGCACCGAGGCCCCCGAAAAGCCCCAGCCCAACGGCCACAAGGTGGCGGTGGTGGGCTCCGGCCCTGCGGGCCTGACCTGCGCCGGCGACCTGGCCAAGAAGGGTTATGACGTCACCGTGTTTGAGGCTCTGCACCTGGCCGGCGGCGTGCTGGTGTACGGCATTCCCGAGTTCCGTCTGCCCAAGAGCATCGTCCAGAAGGAAGTGGACGGTCTGAAGGCCATGGGCGTGAAGGTGGAGACCAACACCGTGGTGGGCCGCACCATCACCATCGACGAGCTGATGGAGGAGAACGGCTTCGAGGCCGTGTTCGTGGGCTCCGGCGCTGGTCTGCCCATGTTCATGCACATTCCCGGCGAGAACCTGAAGGGCGTGTACTCCGCCAACGAGTTCCTGACCCGCATCAATCTGATGAAGGCGTACCGCGAGGATTCCGACACCCCCATCATGGACCTGAAGGGCAAGAAGGTGGCCGTGGTAGGCGGCGGCAACGTGGCCATGGACGCCGCCCGCTGCTCCAAGCGCCTGGGCGCCGACGTGTATGTGGTGTATCGCCGGGGCATGGAGGAGCTGCCTGCCCGTCACGAGGAGGTAGAGCACGCCATTGAGGAGGGCGTGATCTTCAAGACCCTGAACAACCCCGTCCAGATCAACGGCGACGAGCAGGACTGCGTCAAGAGCATGACCTGCATCGAGATGGAGCTGGGCGAGCCGGACGCCTCCGGCCGCCGCCGTCCCGTGGAGAAGAAGGGCAGCGAGTTTGAGCTTCCCGTGGACGCTGTGATCATGTCCCTGGGTACCACCCCCAACCCCCTGATCAAGTCCACCACCAAGGGCCTGGAGGTCAACAAGAAGGGCGGCATCATCGTCAACGAGGATGGTCTCACCTCCCGCCAGGGCGTGTATGCCGGCGGCGATGCTGTCACCGGCGCGGCCACCGTGATCCTGGCCATGGGCGCCGGTAAGCTGGGCGCCAAGTCCATCGACGAGTATCTGTCCAATAAATAATCTTCCCGTTACATAACAGCCCGGCGGCGCTGAAATCAGCGCCGCCGGGCTGTTATCCGCAAGTCCCGTGTGGCCGGGCATCTGCCCGCCCTCTTACCGCAGCAGCTCCAGCAGCTGCGCCGGAGTGTCGGCCACCGCCGGCGCCCCGGCGGACTCCAGGGCCGCCCGGCCCCGGAAGCCCCAGGACACGCCGATCATGGCCAGGCCCGCGTTCCGGGCGGTGTCCACGTCCACCTCGCTGTCGCCCACATACAGGGCCTGCCCGGGCTCCGCCCCCAGCCGGGACAGCACCGCCTGCACCATGTCCGGGGCAGGCTTGGCAGCCACGCCGTCCCGCTGGCCCAGGGCGCCGTCCAGCTCCGGGAAGAACCGGGCCGCCAGGGTCCGGGTGGTTTCGTCTGGCTTGTTGGACACCACCGCCGTCCGCACCCCCGCCCGGCGCAGGGCCGCCAGCAGCTCCGGAATGCCCTCATAGGGCCGGGTCCGGATGCAGTTGTGGGCCTGGTAATACGCCCGGTACGCCGCCAGCACCTCCGCCTCCCGGGCGGGGTCCACCCCCTGGGGCAGGGCCCGGTGGATCAGCAGCCCCGCGCCGTTGCCCACGAACCGCCGGACCTCCTCCAGGGTCCGGACGGGGTAGCCGTACTGCGTCAGGATGTGGTTCACCGCCGCCTCCATGTCCGTCAGGGTGTCCAGCAGTGTGCCGTCCATATCGAATAAAACCGTCTGATATTTCATGATACTTGCTCCTTGGTTGAAGATTTCGCCCGAGACTATGCGCTGCTCCTCGCTTCCGTAAAACGTCTCCCCAGGAGTATACCACCCCGCCGGACTGCCGTAAAGCCCCGGCGGGCAGATTTTGGCGGACAGGAGACCGGCGCGATCCGGCACTTCTTCTTCGTATCACTGTACCGGCAGTCCCACCGCAATGGTGGTGCCCTTCTCCGAGCTCTCCTCCACCCAAACGGAGCCGCCGTGGAGCTCGGCGATCTCCCACACCAGCGAGAGCCCCAGCCCCGCGCCGCCGAATTCGCGGCTGCGGGATTTGTCCACCCGGAAGAAGGGCTGGAAGATACTGCGCTGATACTCCTCCGGGATGCCGCAGCCGGTGTCGGAGACGCGGAGCAGGAGCTTTCCCGGCTCCTGAGTGACAGAAACCCGCACCGAGCCGCCCGGCCGGTTGTACTTGACGGCATTCTCCGTCAGGTTGAAGATCAGCCGGTAGATCAGCGCGTCGCTGCCGGTCATAATGCCGTCGCCCTCCGCCGTCAGTGTGACGCCGAGCTTATCTGAGAGCGGCGCGAGATCTGTGAAGATCTCCTCGATCATGGGAGCCAGCTGGATCCGCTCGTTCCGCGCCACATGCCGCAGATTGCTCATCTCCAGCAGTGTTCTGGTCATCTGGGTCAGCCGTTCCGTCTGCTCCCGCAAAAGCGTGAGGAACTCCGCCGTTTCCGGCTGCACATCAGGGTGCTCTGCGGAAAACAGCTCCAGCTGCGCCTGCATCAGCGCCAGCGGCGTGCGCAGCTCGTGGGCGGCATTGCCGGTGAACTGCCGCTGGGCGGCAAAGGCGTTGTTCAGCCGCTCCAGCATCTGATTGAAGGAGCGGCTGAGCTGCCTGAACTCCGGAAGCACATCCTCGTCGATCCTCATATCCGCCAGATTGTTCAGCTGCACCTTCTCCACCTGCGAGGCAAAGCTGCGCAGGGGCTTGAGAGCGCGTCCGCTGACGAAGTAGGCAAGAATGCCGCTCAGGATCGTCACCGCCGCCGTGATATACCAGTTGGTGGTGCGGAAGCGTCCCTGCGCCCCATTGACGACGATGGTCAGCTCCTCGTTGGGCGCTATGAGCTGCGGGTCAAAGCTCGCTGCTTCGCCCTCATTCAGGATCACCGTGCCGCTGCCCTGCAAGGCGTCCGCAATTTTGTCCATATAGTACACGCCGGAGGAGCAGAGCAGCAGATTCATAGCCACGCAGGTAACGCCGATGAGCAGAACAGTCATCAGCGTGATGCGCCACTGCAGGGAAATCTTTTTCACGCCTCATCGCCTCCCATCAGATAGCCCTCGCCGATGCGGTTGCGGATGGGATCGTAGCCCAGCGCGGCGCGCAGCTTTTTCCGCAGGGCGGAAATATGCACCCGGATGGAGTTGCTGAAATTGTCCACGCTGTTGTCCCAGACGTGCTCCATCAGCTCCTCCTGACTTACCGGCCGCCCCTGATGCACCATCAGATATTCCAAAATCCCCGTCTCCTTGCGGGTCAGCGTCAGCGTCTGCCCGTTGACGGCGGCGGTGCGGGAGCGGGTATCAAAACGCAGACCTCCGCAGGTCAGCAGTACGCCCTGCTGCGTGAACTGCCGCAGGGTCAGGCTGCGGATGCGGGCCTCCAGCTCCGCCAGATGAAAGGGCTTTGCCAGATAGTCGTTGGCCCCGGCGTCCAGCCCCTCCACCTTGTCCTCCACCTCGCTGCGGGCGGAGAGGATCAGCACTCGCGTATCCCGGTCGGTCTGCCGCAGGGTTCGCAGCACCGTCATGCCGTCCTTTCCCGGCAGGTTCAGGTCGAGAATTACCAGATCGTAGCGCTCCACGCCCAGCAGCTCCAGAGCCTTCTCCCCGTCGTAGCAGTAGTCCACGCTGTAGGCCAGCCGCCGCAGGCTGCGGACGATGGTTTCGCACAAGGCGCGTTCGTCTTCAATAACCAAAAGGTGCATGAGAGCCCTCCTTTTACATTTCTTCATGTTCACGTTGTTCTTAATTATAGCAAAAACAGATAAGGTTTGTGTTAAATTTTTCTTCTTAACAGGGACTTTAACTCCCCTGCGCTATGATAGGGGTAGAAAATCGGAAAGGGTGAGAAAAATGAGCCATGTAAAAAAGGCGGCGGCCCAGGTGATCCTGCTGGCAGCGGGAGCCGCCATGCTGTGCTTCGGTGTCTGGCGGGGCGAGGCAGCGACGGTACTGAGCAAAGCAATCAAATTATGTCTGGAGTGTGTGGGCATTGGATAAGAAAAAACGCGGCGTATCTCAGGTGCTGTCCCGCTTCCGGGGCTGGATCCAGGCGGGAGCGACGCTGCTGACCAACCTGCATCTGCCGAACTTTCTCAAGGGCGGACTGTATCAGGGGGCGGGGAAGACCGTCTGCGTGCCGGGGCTGAACTGCTACTCCTGTCCGGCGGCCTCCGGAGCCTGTCCCATCGGGGCGTTTCAGGCGGTGGTGGGCTCGTCCAAGTTCAGCTTCTCCTATTATATCACAGGTTTCCTCATTTTGCTGGGAGTCCTGCTGGGGCGCTTTATCTGCGGCTTCCTCTGTCCCTTCGGCTGGTTTCAGGAGCTGCTGCATAAGATCCCGACAAAGAAGCTCTCCACAAAAAAGCTGAAGCCCCTGACCTATCTGAAATACGCTGTCCTGCTGGTGATGGTCATCCTGCTACCGGCGTTACTTGTAAACGACGTTGGCATGGGAGACCCGTTCTTCTGCAAATACCTCTGCCCACAGGGGTTCTGGAGGGGGCCATCCCCCTGTCCCTGGCCAATTCCGGCATCCGGGCGGCGCTGGGCAGCCTGTTTACATGGAAATTCGGCATCTTGCTGGCGGTGGTCGTGCTGAGCGTGGTGTTCTACCGTCCCTTCTGCAAGTGGCTCTGCCCGCTGGGTGCGTTCTATGCGCTGCTGAATCGAGGTGTCTCTATTCCAAATGAAGGTGGATAAAAAACAAGTGTGCCTCCTGTGGAAATGCGCCAGAGTATGCAAGATGGATGTGGATGTGACAAGGACGCCCAATCATGCCGGGTGTATCCGCTGCGGAATGTGCATCCGCGCCTGTCCGACGAAAGCCGTCAGCTTCCGCTACGGCTTTGGAGACGGCAAAAAAGAACCTGTAAAACCTGCAGATAAACAACAATAAAAACGGAGGAAACAAAATGAAGTAAAACGAAAATCATCACAATTCTGCTGCTGGCAGCACTGCTGGGATGCTGTCCCTGGCCGCCTGCGGCAAACAGGGCAACGACGACATGACAAAGTCCGACGGCGAGCCCAAGAACGCCCAGGAGGCGGCCGATATGTACAAGACCTGATGGATCAGGAGAATGCCATTCTGATGGAAAACCAGTCCCTTTGGGAGAAGGGTGTTCCTGTCCGCCGACAAGGCATGACCACGCAGGAGGACGGCAAGAACTACGGTGATTTCCTGCTGGACACCATTGAATCCGCCAAGGACAAGTTTACCGCCGACGAGCTGAAGCTCCTGCGCCAGGGCGGCGAGAAGATCCGGGAGATCGAGCGCACCCTGGCCGCCATTGAGCCAAGTTCCCGGGCGGCTCCCAAGGCCCGGGCAACGGTGACAGCATCCTGGAGACAGCCCCATGACCCCGGCGACAGCGACAAGACGCAGAAGTTCCCCGCCTTCGAGGGCAAGGACCTCAACGGCAACACGTCAAGAGCGATGAACTGTTCTCCAAGAACGCCGTCACCGTGGTGAACTTCTGGTTCACCACCTGCAATCCCTGCGTGGGAGAGCTTGCCGAGCTGGATGCGCTGAATAAGGAACTTGCGGAGAAGGGCGGCGCACTCATCGGTGTCAACACCTTCACGCTGGGCGGCGACGAGGCAGCGATTTCTGAGGCGAAGGACGTGCTGGCCAAGAAGGGCGTCACCTATCAGAATGTGTATTTTGACTCAGATGGTGAGGCGGGAAAGTTTGCTGCCAACATCTTTGCTTATCCCACCACCTATGTGGTCGACCGCAACGGCAATATCGTGGGCGACCGAATCAGGCGGAGGCACTGCAAGCCCAAATCGACAAGGCACTGTCCGCCGATAAGGGCTGACCCAAGATTTTCAGAAAGTGTCTACGATGAAGAAAAACATCGTAAGCCGGCACATTCTGCGCACCATTGCATCGCCTCTGGCAAGCAAGCACCTATCCTATCGAAATGGCCTTTGAAGGCGGAACCGGAGCATCAGAGGGGGTTCATCTTTGGAGACCCCTGCTCCATCAAACAGGTATTGGACGAACACCTATTTCTTCAGCGGCGGTTTCGCTGTAAAGTGTTCGCTCTGATCCGCAGCAGAAAAGCGCCGTCTTGAAAGTGATTCCGGGACGGCGCTTTTTTACTATCCGCACATTCGATTTCCGCTATTCCTCCTGCTGCTGTGATTACAGAAAGGAACGGGAGGTCATGCGAATGGAGAGATTTGCCGCAGATGAACGATGCCGTTACCTGCGAACTTTCCTTTGCGTACTACAACCACAGCATCAAATGAAACACCAGCATGAAGGGGATCTTCTCCAGGGTAGCCTCCCGGATCTTCTTGCCGATCTTCTCGTTGCGGCCGTCCACCTCCACCCGGAAGCCCTGCTGCCGCAGCTGGTCCGCCTGCTGGGCACAGTAGTCGGCGGCCCGGTCGGTAATGGGCAGGAAGCGGACCTGCTCGGGCATCATCCAGGTGGGCAGCGCCCCGGCGTACTCCTCGATCAGATACGCCAGCGTCCGCTCATAGCAGCCCAGGGACGTGCGGTGGATGATATACGGCAGGGCCTTGTTGCCGTTTTCGTCGATATAGTACATGCCGAAGCGCTGGGCCAGCAGCATATCGATCTGGATGGTGACCAGGGTATCCTCCTTGCCGAACACATTCTTATACTGGATGTCCAGCTTGGGTCCGTAGAAGGCGGCCTCGTCGATGCCGATGGAATAGTGAACGTCCAGGTCGTCCAGGATCTTGGCCATGGTGCTCTGGGCGTGCTCCCACTGCTCCGCCGTGCCCTCATACTTGTTGTGGGGGTTGCTGGGATCCCACTGGGAGAACCGGAACGTGCACTTATCCAGCAGGCCCACGGTGCCCAGGCAATACTTGGCCAGGGCCAGGCAGCCCTTGAACTCCTCCTCCAGCTGGTCCGGGCGCAGCACCAGGTGACCCTCGGAGATGGTAAACTGGCGGACACGGATCAGGCCGTGCATCTCGCCGGAGTCCTCGTTGCGGAACAGGGTGGACGTCTCGCCCAGGCGCATGGGCAGGTCGCGGTAGGACCGCTGCCGGTTCAGATACACCTGATACTGGAAGGGGCAGGTCATAGGCCGCAGGGCAAAGCACTCCTTGGTTTCGTCATCGGGGTCGCCCAGAACGAACATGCCGTCCAGATAGTGGTCCCAGTGGCCGGAGATCTTATAGAGCTCCCGCTTGGCCATCAGGGGGGTCTTGGTCAGCAGGTAGCCCCGCTGCTGCTCCACGTCCTCCACCCAGCGCTGCAGCAGCTGGATGACCCGGGCGCCCTTGGGCAGCATGATGGGCAGGCCCTGACCGATGCAGTCCACGGTGGTGAAGTACTCCAGCTCGCGGCCCAGCTTGTTGTGGTCCCGCTTCAGAGCCTCCTCCCGCTCCTTCAGATAGGCGTCCAGCTCCTCCTTCTTGGGGAAGGCCACGCCGTAAATGCGCTGGAGGGTCTGGCGATTGCTGTCGCCCCGCCAATAGGCGGCGTTGCAGGCGGTCAGCTTGATGGCGTTGCCCTTGATGCGGCCGGTGGAGTCCAGATGGGGACCGGCGCACAGGTCCACGAACTCTCCCTGCTTATAGAAGGAGATGTGGGCGTCGGCGGGCAGGTCGTTGATGAGCTCCACCTTATAGGGCTCCTCCCGCTCCTCCATATATTTCAGAGCCTCCTCCCGGGGCAGCTCAAACCGCTCCAGCTTCAGCTTTTCCTTGCAGATCTTCCGCATCTCGCCCTCGATCTCGGCCAGGTCGTCCTGGGTGAAGGCAAAGGGCGCATCCAGATCGTAATAGAAGCCGTTTTCAATGCTGGGGCCGATGGCCAGCTTCACCTCCGGGTGCAGGCGCTTGACGGCCTGGGCCAGCAAGCCGGTGGCGGAGTTTTGCAGCTGGCAGGATGGGTCGCTGTCCGTCTCCCACCGCTGCGCCCCTGTCCAGCACCATGGCGGAGCTGAATCAGGGCAGCGTGGTCACCGGCAAGCTGGATCAGGGACACCCCGGCGGTGTTCATCACCGGCATCAACAGCCAGGGCATCGCCGTGACGGATATCCTCGTCTGGCAGGAGGACGCCGGGCTCGTCAACGCTGCGCTGGACCGCAGCACGGGGCTCTCCACCGCCACGGCTCCCTATCGGCAGCTGACGCCGCAGGACATCAACGGCGACGGCATCACGGAGCTTCCCCGGCCCGACAGCTCTGTCTCCGACACCAAGCAGGCCGACGGCATGGTCTTTTGGGAGCAGTACCGGCCCGACGGCCTTGCCACCGTGGAGCGCACCTATCACTGCCTGTCCCGGCGGCTGGTACTTTATCCTGCCGGAGGATTGGACGGGCGAGGTCACCGCTCTCGCCTCGGACGCCGGTATCGGTGAGACGCAGGTAACGCTGTCGGTGCAGGGGGAGAAGGCCCTGAGTATCTGCGCCCTCACCGGCGAAAACCGGGAACGGCGGGCCCTCCGGGGCAATCCGGGTGGTGCTCAAGCGCCGCACCGGCACCATTTACGCCGCCGAGACCCTCAGTGGGATCTATTCGCTGGATGAGGAGACTCTGCGTCAGAATTTCAACCTGATCGTCCACTCTTGGGACGCCAACTAACGACATAGAAGGAGTAGCTTATGAAAAAAGTACTGGTGCTGGAGGATGAGTCCAGTATCCGCAGTTTCATCGTCATCAACCTGCGCCGGGCCGGCTACGACGTCATCGAGGCAGAGACCGGCGAGGAGGCGCTGGAGAAAGCTGCAGCAGCACCCGATATTCGTGTGGCGCTGCTGGATGTGATGCTCCCCGGCATCGACGGCTTCGAGGTATGCCGCCGCATCCGGGCCACCAACTCCCGCATCGGCATCATCATGCTCACCGCCCGCTCGCAGGAGATGGACAAGGTCACGGGCCTGATGACCGGAGCGGACGACTATGTCACCAAGCCCTTTTCGCCCGCCGAGCTGACGGCACGGGTGGACGCCCTCATGCGCCGCAGCGGCGGCATGGAGGAGCACTCCGGCGAGATCAGCCAGCCCCCTTCCTGCTGAACACCCGCAACCGCACGCTGGAAAAGAACGGCAAGCCCGTGAAGCTGACGCAGGTGGAGTACTCCATCATGCGGGTTTTCATGGAGAACCCTGGCAAGGCGCTGTCCCGGGAGGAGATTCTGGATCGGGTCTGGGGCCGGGACTATTTTGGAGAGCTGAAGATTGTGGATGTGAACATCCGCCGCCTGCGGCTGAAGATCGAGGACAACGCCACCAACCCCACCTTCATCAGCACCGTATGGGGCTACGGCTACAAGTGGGACGCCTGATGGCCCCGCAGCAAGGAGGTGACGGTCCATGAAGGAGCGTCTGCGGATACAGGGCCTGCGAAAGCGCTGGATCCTCAACAGTGTGGGGCCTGTGATCCTGATACTGGTGCTGGCGGCCATTCTGGCCTCGGCCACCGTGGCCAACAACTACTACGGCTCCGCCCGCTCCACGCTGGAGGCCAAGGCCAAGGCCGGCGCCGACTACTTCAACTCCTACAGCATGAGCAGCTACAGCGAGTACTACCGCAACGCCTCGCTGTACGCCGCCAGCTTCGACAGCACCCGCATCGAGCTGCAATTCCTGAATCTCTACGGCCGGGTGGATAACTCCACTCAGGGCGTGGCCGCAGGCACGGCCCCCAGACCCCGGAGATCGCACGGGCGCTGGAGAGCGGCAGCATCGAGGTATTCAGCGGCAAGGACCCCGTCACCGGCGAGTCGGTGATGGCCGTCACTACCCCCCTGAAGTTCAACGGCTCCACGGTGGCCCTTATGCGCTATGTCACCGCCACCCGGCAGATCGACCATCAGATCCTTCTGACCATCCTCATCATCAGCGCCATCATCGCCGGGGTCATCTGTCTGGTGCTGATCTCCAGTCTGCTGTTCATCAACAGCGTGGTGGCCCCGCAGTGGCTGAGGTGACGGACGCCGCCAAGCGCATCTCCGGCGGCAGCTACGGCATCCAGCTGCCCAACCCCTACACCGATGAGATGGGGGGGCTGGTGGACAACATCAACGATATGTCCCTGAAAATCAGCCAGAGTGAGAAGATCCAGACGGAGTTCATCTCCTCCGTGTCCCACGAGCTCCGCACCCCCTGACGGCCATCAATGGTTGGAGCGAGACACTGCTGGAGGACGACGATCCCGCTCAGCTGCGCCGGGGTCTGCACATTATCCTCAAGGAATCCCGCCGACTCACCAACATGGTGGAGGAACTGCTGGAGTTCTCCAAGATGCAGGACGGTCGTTTTACCCTCCGCATCGGGACGTGGACCTCCAGGCGGAGTTTGAGGACGCCGTTTACACCTATCAGGAGCTGTTCCGACAGGACGGCATCCGTCTGGAGTATGACGACGACGGCGAACTGTACACCGATCCTATCCCCGGCGATCCGGAGCGGCTGAAGCAGGTGCTGTGCAATGTGCTGGACAATGCCGCCAAGCACGGCGGCTCCGGCAAGCGCATCATCGCCTCTCTGCGGCGGGAGGCGGACAACTATGTCATCCGCATCCGGGACTTCGGGCCCGGCATCCCCCGGCGGAGCTGCCCTATGTGAAGCAGAAATTCTACAAAGGCAGCTCCAAGGCCCGAGGCAGCGGCATAGGCCTGGCGGTGTGCGATGAGATCATCACCCGCCACGGCGGCACCTTCGAGATCGGCAACGCCGACGGCGGCGGCGCTCTGGTGACCATTACCCTGCCCATTCCGCCCCACACGGAGCATCGATAAAAAATAGAACAGTTGTTGCATTTCATTCGAGCAAGTGCTATACTTACGGAAAGGAACTTACATCGTCTATGGAACACAAACCCGGTACATTCCGTACCTCCATCGGCGGCCAGGCACTTATTGAGGGCATCTTAATGCGAGGCCCGGAAAAAGCAGTCCATTGTGGTCCGGGCCCCGGAGGGCCTGGTGACCAAGGTGGAGGAGCTGACGCTTATCAAGGACAAATACCCCATTCTGGGCCTTCCCATTCTGCGGGGGGCCGTGACCTTTTTGGATTCCATGGTTCAAGGGGTCAAGGCGCTGATGTTCTCGGCGGATTATTTCCCGGATGACGAGGCCGCCCAGCCCTCCAAATTCGACCTGTGGCTGGAAAAGCACGTTCCGGCAGAAAAGCTCCAAAACGTGCTGGTCATGGGTGTCGGTGCTGCTGTCGCTGGGCATGACGCTGGCGCTGTTCATGCTGCTGCCCACCTTCGTGGCCGGGCTGTTCCGCGCTCAGAACGCCGCCCTCCACAATCTCATTGAGGGCGTCATCAAGGTGGCCATCTTTCTGGCGTATCTGATCCTCTGCTCCAAGCAGAAGGATGTGCGCCGGGTGTTCTGCTACCACGGTGCCGAACACAAGACCATTTTCTGCTATGAGGCGGGCCTGTCCCTGACGGTGGAAAACGCCCGCATCGAGCCCAAGCATCATCCCCGCTGCGGCACCAGCTTTCTATTTGTGGTCATCATCGTGTCCATCCTGTGCAGCAGCATCGTTTTCAGCTACGTCAACTGGCAGAACATCTGGGTCCGTATCGGGATGCATCTGCTGCTGCTGATCCCGGTGGTGGGCATCACCTATGAGTTCAACCGGCTGGTGGGGCGGCATGACAATGCCCTCACACGGGTGCTGTCCGCCCCGGTATGTGGCTCCAGAATTTCACCGTCAACGAGCCGGACGACTCCATGCTGGAGGTGGCCATTGAGGCCTTGAAGCTGGTGCTGCCGGAGGAGAAGGACAAGGACCGCTGGTGAGAAATTTCTGGCCGTTCTCCCCTGAAAAGCTCAAAATATGACAACGGAGCGTATTATGGCGACTACTTACAACAATTTGTATATGGATATCCGGCAGACTCTCCGCCGGGCAGGCATCGAGGCCGCCACGCTGGAGGCCCGTGAGCTGATGTGCTTCGCCTCCGGCAAGACCCCGCAGCCAGCTGGTGCGGGATGGGCAGCTGTATGTCCCCCCGGCCATCGAGGAGCGGGCGAGGGATCTGGTGTGCCGCCATCTGGCGGGGGAGCCGGTGGCCTACCTCATCGGGGAGTGGGAGTTTTACGGCCTGCCCCTGGACATCTCCGGAGGCGTGCTGATCCCCCGACCGGACACGGAGACGCTGGTGGACCACGTGGCCATCGCGTGGCTGCGGCCCCTGCCGGAGTGCCGGGTGTTCGACCTGTGCGCCGGCTCCGGGCTGCATCGGTCTGGCCATCGCCAGTCAGGTCCCCGGCGCACGGGTGGTGCTGGGGGAGCTGGACGAGGGGGCCTTGCGGATCTGCCGCCAGAATATCCGCCGCAACAGTCTCAGCGGGCAGGTGGTGTCCCTGCAGATGGACGCTCTGTCCGATCCGCCTCCCCGGCTGGGGGATTTTGACTGTCTGGTGTGCAACCCCCTACATTCCCTCCGGGGACATCACCGGACTGGACGTCTCCGTCCGGGACTATGAGCCCCATCTGGCGCTGGACGGCGGGACCGACGGGCTGGACTTCTACCGCAGCGTCTGCCGCCGCTGGCGGGACGTGCTGCACACCGGGAGCCGCCTGGCCTTCGAGGTGGGCATCGGGCAGGCCGACGACGTCCTGCGGCTCATGCGAGGCGAGGGGCTTCGGTGAGCTGGAGATCCTGCCGGATCCGGCGGGCATCCCCGTGTGGTTACGGGCCTGCGCTATCGGGAGGTCTATGCCGACGCCTGATGACCGGCGAAACGACTTTGTAAATCGATGGGCCTCGCCCATTTACCACGAAAATTTTCATTGATACAGGAGGAAGAAACATGGCAGCGAAGAAAGACAGCTCTATAGCTGCTCCCGTGGTCTCCGACAAGAAAAAGGCGCTGGAGACCGCCATGCAGCAAATCGAAAAAACCTACGGCAAGGGCTCTATCATGCGCTATGGCGACAATGTGCAGCCCAATGTGGAGGCCATCCCCACCGGCTCTCTGGCGCTGGACGTGGCGCTGGGCATCGGCGGCGTGCCCCGTGGCCGCATCATCGAGATCTATGGGCCTGAGTCCTCCGGTAAGACCACGCTGGCTCTGCACGTTCTGGCGCAGGCCCAGAAAAGTGGGCGGCGAGGTGGCCTTCGTGGATGCCGAGCACGCTCTGGATCCCACCTATGCCCGTGCGCTGGGGGTGAAGATCGAGGATATGCTCATCTCCCAGCCGGACACCGGCGAGCAGGCCCTGGAAATCACCGACGCGCTGGTTCGCTCCGGCGCGGTGGACGCGGTCGTCGTGGACTCCGTGGCCGCGCTGGTCCCCCGTGCCGAGATCGAGGGAGAGATGGGCGACAGCTTCGTGGGGCTCCATGCCCGGCTCATGAGTCAGGCGCTGCGGAAGCTGACGGGCATCATCGCCAAGACCAATACCGTCGTCATTTTCATCAACCAGCTTCGCGAGAAGGTGGGCGTTATGTACGGCAACCCGGAGGTCACCACCGGCGGCCGGGCGCTGAAGTTCTACGCCTCCGTCCGCATCGACGTGCGCCGGATCGAGGCGCTGAAGTCCGGCGGCGAGATGATGGGCAACCGCACCCGGGCCAAGGTGGTGAAGAACAAGGTGGCGCCCCTTCCGGGAGGCGGAGTTCGATATCATGTATGGCGAGGGCATCAGCAAGCTGGGCGAGATGCTGGATCTGGGCGTGAAGCTGGATTTGGTACAGAAGAGCGGCTCCTGGTTCAACATGGGCGAGGTGCGCCTGGGGCAGGGCCGTGATGCCGCCAAGCAATATCTGCGGGATCATCCCGACGAGGCCGACGCACTGGAGGCCAACATCCGCCGTGACTTCCACAAGCTGATGAGCAATCAGTCCAAGGTGGCGGCACGGGCCGCAGGCCGTGCGGTGGATGTATCCGCCGACGACTTCGACGATGCGGATTGATCGCATCGAGCCCCTCCCGCCGCAGGAAGGACCGGGTACTGGTATTCCTGGAGGGGGGCGACCTGCTGCGGGTAACGGAGCAGGAGCTGCTGGTCTTCGGGCTGCGGCCCGGTCTGGAGCTGCCGGAGCAGCTGTTGGCGCAGGTGGAGCAGTCCGCCAAGCGGTCGGAGATGAAGGCCCGTGGCGCCCGACTCACCGGCAGCCGAATGCTGTCGAAAAAAGCAGGTGATGGAGCACCTGACCCGTAAGGGCGGCGACCGGGAGCTGGCGGAGGATACAGCCCAGTGGCTGGAGGAGTTGGGGGCCGTGGACGAGTCGGCCTACGCCGCCGCCATTGCCCGGCACTATGCCGCCATGGGCTACGGCCCCGGCCGGTGCGGCAGGAGCTGCAGCGCCGGGGCATCCCGCAGGAGCTGTGGGACGATGCGCTGGCCCTGCTGCCGGAGGGCGAGGAGGCCATCGAGCGCTTTATCCGCAGCAAGTGTAAAGGGAAGCCCCTTGATCGAGAGACGCAGCGCAAGCTGGCTGCCGCTCTCCAGCGGCGGGGCTTTTTCCTGGCAGGAGATCCGTCCGGTGCTGAACTGTCTGGGCGAGGAAATGGCGGAGGAATAGGAAGGATCCCTTCCCAAAGGTAAATGCGCCTATGCAAAACCACCTCCGGCGGCATATTTTTGCCGATCATTCTTCTTATTGCCTCCGGCGGATAGCAGATCACATTTTTATCGTCTATCCAGAGAGCATCTCCTTGAATGCTCCTTTGCAAGATCACAAATCCACATACCAAACATCAGAGGAAACACAGCATGAATGTATCATTTATATCCCTGGGCTGCGACAAAAACCGGGTGAACACCGAGCAGATGATGGCCCTGTGCCTGCAGGCCGGACATACCGTGCAGGAGGATTGCTCCGGCAGCGACGTGGTGGTCATCAACACCTGCGGCTTTATCGACTCGGCTAAGAGCGAGGCCATCGATACCATTCTGGCGGCGGCGGAGCTGAAGGCCGCCGGTGAGGTGGGCAAAATTCTGGTAACGGGCTGTCTCAGCCAGCGGTATCAGGCGGACATTCTGGAGGAGTTGCCGGAGATCGACGGCATCATGGGAACCGGCTGCTTCGGTGACATCGTCACGGCGCTGGAGCAGGTGGTGAACGGTCAGGAGTGCCGCCATTTTGCCGACATCAACGGCCCCGTGGAGGAGCTGCCCCGTGTGTTGTCCACCCCCGGCAGTACGCCTATCTCCGCATTGCTGAGGGGTGCAGCAACCGCTGCGCCTACTGTGTGATCCCCTCCCTGCGGGGGGAAACTACCGCAGCCGCCGGATGGAGGACATTCTGGAGGAGGCTCGTGCGCTGGCGGAGGACGGGGTGCAGGAGTGCATCGTCATCGCTCAGGATATCACCCGCTACGGCGTGGATCTGTACGGAGAGCGGCGGCTTCCGGAGCTGCTGCGGGAGCTGTGCAGGCTTCCCTTCCACTGGGTGCGGCTCCACTATCTCTACCCCGACAATCTCTCCGACGAGCTCATTGACACCATCGCCGGGGAGGCAAAGATCTGCAACTATCTGGATATCCCTATCCAGCACTGCAACGACAACATTTTGAAGGCCATGCGCCGCCGGGAGACCAAGGCCGGGCTGGAGGAGCTGTTCCGCCGGGTGCGGGAGCGCATCCCCGGCGTGGTGCTGCGGACCAGCCTCATCACGGGACTGCCCTATGAGGACGAGGCTGCCTTTGAGGAGCTGTGCGACTTTTTGGGCGAGCAAGCTCCAGCGGGTGGGGGCCTTCCCCTACTCTCCGGAGGAGGGAACACCGGCGGCCAGAATGCTGAACCGGGTGGACACCGAGGAGGCCCAGCGCCGGGCGGAGCTGGTAATGGAGATTCAAACACAGGTCATGGACCAGTTCAACGACAGCCGCCTGGGTAAAACCGTGGAGGTGCTGTGCGACGGCTATGACGTTCAGGCCATGAGCTATGTGGGCCGCAGCTACGCCGAGAGCCCCGGCATCGACAGGTGCATCTTCTTTACGGCGGAGCGGGATGTGGAGCCCGAGACTTTGTCATGGTGCGTATCACCGGCGCCATGGACGGCGACCTCACCGGCGAAGCGGTGGAGGAACTTTCTGAGGAGGAATAAAGCTATGCCTATGAACACTGCCAACAAGCTGACCCTTGCACGGGTGTTTATGATCCCGCTGTTTCTTGTGATCGCATACTGGGGCTTCCCCGGCAGCCGCTATGTGGCGCTGGGGGGGTGTACATTCTGGCCTGCCTGACGGACCTGCTGGACGGGTATGTGGCCCGACCAGGTGTCGGACTTTGGCAAAATTTGCCGATCCGCTGGCGGATAAGTGTCTGGTGATGGCGGCGCTGTGCTGGTTCGTGGAGACCGGCGACATGGTGGGCTGGGTACTGGCTGTGGTGCTGCTGCGGGAATTCGCCGTGTCCGGGATGCGGCTCATTGCCGTGGAGAAGGGACGGGTTATCGCCGCCGGTTGGTCCGGCAAGGTGAAGACGGCCAGCACCATGGTGTGCATCTGCCTGATGCTCTTCGGCATCCCCACTGGCTGAATCTGGTGTGCCAGGGCGTCATTCTGGTGACCACCGTCTATTCCCTGATGCAATTCTTTGTATGGAGACTGCCCTTCGTTATTACGGGTACAGCGACCGCACACCTGAGATTGGCATCTGGCCGTTAGTAAAGACCCGGCAAATCACGATTCAAAGTCGATTATCCGTTTGTAAAGCCTTACTATGTGGAGCCTGCTGTGCTGGAAATCGGCCTAACTACCGGAGAGATAGATGGGCATTGTGTTCGCATTTATGATAAAGACCGCGTGATTTGTGATTGTCTGCGTTATCGCAACATTGCAATGATAATGTTGTCGCAATCGGTTGGAAGGAGTTCGGTGATTGCAGCAAACTTGAAGCTACCCGCGAAGCATATAAGAACCATTATATCAAATCCTATCCTGACGGCAAAAAGGCTGCGATTCCCACCAGTGCAGGTATGCTGTATCGTTTGTTCACGAGATGATGATTGGTGACTATGTTGTCTATCCGTCCAAATCAGACAGAAAAGATAAACATCAGGTTGTTGAAAGCGATTTCATCTATAATCCAACCGCAGCTTTGTATGTTCAGCAGCGAAAGGTCAAATGGCTGAAACACCTTCCCCGCACTGCGTTCTCTCAAGGCGCATTGTATGAGCTTGGTTCGGCATTATCTTTCTTTTTGCTCAAAATTATGCGGATGAGTATTTACGGGCTCTGGATAAGGGGTTTAAAACCGACCGCAACAATGGCGGAACCTGATGAAACCGTTGCAGCCACCGCTGAAAGACATTGTCGAGTCTACCAGAGATTTTGTTCTAAAGAACTGAGTAAAAAACTGAAAGGTTATGCGCTCAGAAGAATTTGTTGCTAATTTGCTTTGTGCGATGGGTTACCGTTGTGCGATTTCTCCCCAAGGCGGTGACAGCGGCATTGATATTACTGCATACAAAGACGAACTTCCTCCCCGCATTCTTGTGCAGGTAAAAAGTCAGGACGGCGATATAAAAAAACTACCATTCAATCTCTCAAGGGTGCTATGCGTGAAGGAGATTATGGCCTTTTGTTACGCTTTCCAACTACACGAAGAATGCGCAAAAGTACTTAGAGAGCACCCTATCATTCGTGGAATCAACGGAACAGAGTTGGTTGATTTGGTTTGAAATACCACGGTCAGCTGGGAGATAAGTACCGTAAGATGATCCCTCTTAAAGATGGTCTATATCCCCATCCCGGAAGAAGAGTAAGGAGATAAACTATGGCTGATATTGCTGCTTCCGTTTCTTGCAAAACTGAAAAATAAAGCTAAGGCTTCCGGATTAGCTATCAACAATGTCTGCAGCTCTTCTTCCAAGAGGAGTTTCTACGCAAGCTGGCAGCATCTCAATATGCCGAAAACTTTGTTTCTATGATATTTACTACCTGTCCCATGCCTTCGACTTTGATGGACTGAAACTACAGACCGCAATTCAGGGAGACCCTCAGAATCGTGGTACTGCTTATGAAAAAGGACAGTTTTTGAACGCATCATTGCATTGGCCAAAGATGAGGATATGCAAATCAAATGGAGATATTTTCTAAAAACATTGAGGCAATCCGGAGATTCCTTTTAAAACGGCAATTACAGGGTTGCAATACTTTTCTTGAGCAGTTTGGAGATGTTTTTAGCTGAAGAGGACTTTCTAATGAGCTGGCAATCTATTAATGCGGTTTTTGGACAGATGCCTGATGTTCATCAAAAATGATCGAAGCTAAGCGGAATGAATGGCTGGCATCCAACGATTGTACTGTCAAAGGTGACATCGCCTATATCGAAAGAACCGGCCAGATGCGCGATGCAGATTGAGCTATCAAAACATATCTGTTTCTGAAGATTGCGTGCGGCTGCAAACCGTTGGCGCTT
>VOFB01002032.1_pt1 | contig 25028 bp, 31 predicted proteins | sample 5384141 | NCBI WGS metagenome assembly VOFB01 (sample SAMN12384721, study PRJNA508395) | human gut metagenome | isolation source: healthy gut A | host: Homo sapiens | reverse complement strand
TGTGAGCTGGTCAGCAGAGAACTGCTGGACGGATTTGTGGAGTACACGCTGCTGTATGACATGATCGCAAACCGTATCCCTATCTCCGAGGTTCGCGTGGAGCACGGCAAAAATGCGGCTTATGCAGAGCACCTATTGGGAGTTTGACAGCCTGCCGCATATGCTCATCGCAGGCGGCAGGCGGCGGCAAAACGTATTTTATCCTGACGCTGATTCGGGCATTGCTACAAACTAATGCGGTTTTGTACATTCTTGACCCGAAAAAACGCAGACTTAGCGGATTTGTCTGCCGTCCTGCCGAACGTATGCAGCCGCAAAGAGGAGATCGTGCAGTGTATCACCGAGTTCTGCACGGCAATGCACGAAGCGCAGTGCGGAGATGAAACGCATGGAGGGTTACAAAACCGGCGAAAACTATGCGTATCTTGAACTTTCTCCGCAGTTTCTTGTGTTTGACGAGGTACGTTGCGTTCATGGAAGTGCTGACAAGCAGGGAGCGCGAAGACGTGCTCAACAAGCTGCGGCAGATTGTCATGCTGGGACGGCAGGCGGGATTCTTCCTGATTCTCGCCTGTCAGCGCCCGGATGCTAAATATCTCGGTGACGGTATCCGCGACCAGTTTAACTTCCGAGTTGCGCTCGGCAGAATGTCGAACTCGGATACAGCATGATGTTTGGCGAAACGAAAAAGGAGTTCTTTTTCAAGAATATCAAGGCAGAGGTTATGCCGATACCGGAAAGGGGGTGATTACGGAGTTTTATACTCAATCGTGCCGAAAGGGTACGACTTTTGCAGGAGATTGGGAGGTGTGCAAAATAATTATGTAGCAACAATGTAGCTACATAATTGACGCATAGAATACGATGTGTTATACTAAATTTGAAAAGGAGGTCTGCAAGATGGATAATGTTATTTCTTCTGCAAAAACAGATATGTTCCGTATTCGCATGAATCCTGAAATTCGTGAAGAATTGGAGCAGATTTATGCAAAAACGGGGTTGACACTCACGGACGCAATCAATGTGTTTTTCAGCAGTCATTAAATGCAGGCGGTTTCCCCTTTGCAGTGACAGGAGATAATGCGGAAATTGTTAAGGCAAAGGCTCTGGCACGGTTGGTGAAAAAACTGAAAAAGGGCGATGATTGCACCAGCTATTCTGCCGAGCAGGCCCGGCTATGTTGGGTATTGCTGAATGAGAATTAAATTTAAGAAAACTGCTGTTGAAGATATGCGGGCAACGAAACGATATATTAGGGAGCAGCTTAACAATCCGTCAGCAGCAGCAAAATTAACTCGTCGGGTGTATGACGCGATTATGCTGTTAGAGGATAATCCGTTTATGGGCACAGAATTGTGCAGTCGCTATGCGGTAGATACGGACATTCGGTTTTTAGTAGTAGCAAAGCAGATTGTGTTCTATCGTGTTGTGGGCAACGAATATGTAAAGTTACCCGTGTACTTGATGGGCGTCAGGATTATATGGCGCTGCTTTTTGAAATTAAATATGTACACGCAAAACGCGCAGAGGAAAGAACTCTGCGCGTTTTTCTATGCTGCGCCGCCCGCGCGGCGGCGTGCAGCGCGAAAGCCGACGGCACGGAACGGTGCGTTGGGCGCGGCGTCAGCCGCGCCCGAACGTCGGAACCCCTTTCTCTAACAGGGGGTACAAATCGGACAAGATAGGCGAACTACGCAAAACTTTGAACAAAATCAACAGGAAACGGAGGTTAAATTGCAAAACAGGACTTGGATAACGGACTTTCGGGTAAAACGGATGCAGATCGGCATATCCGAACAGAATATGGCTCTTGAAGCCGGACTGACAACAGAGTATTACCGCCGGTTGGAGCAGGAAAACCAATCCGTGCCGCAAAAAGGTACGCAAGCGGCTGAAAGACGCGCTCATTCGGCTGCACCCTGAGCCGCTGACACTGCTGTTCGACTATGTGCGTATCCGCTTTCCAACAATGGATGTGAAGCATATCATCGAAGATGTTCTTCGGCTGAAAATGAAATATCTGGTGCAGGAGCCGCGTGGAATGTACGGCTACACGAGCACTTACCGGATTGGTGACGTGATGGTGCTGACCTCACCGCTGGAAGAAATGGGCGTGCTGCTCGAACTGCGCGGCAAAGGCTGTCGGCAGTTTGAAGCGTATCTGGACGGACAAAAGCGGACTTGGTACGAATTTTTCCGCAAGTGCATGAAAGAAAGGGCGGTGTTCAAACGGGTAGATCTCGCGGTGAATGACTTGGTGGGTATGCGGCAGATATTCCGCTGCTTATCAGCAAAATGCCGCAAGGAGGAATGCGTTTCGGTGTTCCGCAGTTTTCGGGCGTTTCGCTCGGGCGGGCTGGTCAGTCGGCAGGAGCAGGACAGCGCCCACATGGGTGCAACGCTGTACATCGGCTCGATGCAGTCCGATTTGTACTTTTGCCTTTACGAGAAAGCGTATGAGCAGCTTGTGAAAAACGGTACGCCGCTCGAACAGGCGGACATTCAGAACCGCTTTGAAATCCGGCTGAAAAATGAGCGGGCAGACAACGCTGTGTATGATCTCGTGTCGAACGAGAATCCGGAACAAACGGCGTTCGGCATTATCAACCGCTATGTGCGCTTTGTGGATAAGAAAAGCGGCAAATCGCGTGAGGAGTGGCCGTTGAACCCGATGTGGGAAACCTTTATCGGCAAGCACCGGAACACGCTCAAACTGACGACTGAACCCGAACCATACACGCTGGAACGAACACTAAACTGGTTTTCTCATCAGGTTGCGCCGACGGCGAAAATGCTTATGCTGATTGATGAAAAGTGCGGGACGTCCCATGTAAAGGATATTCTGGACAACACGGAACTGCGGGACAAGCACCGCAAAATCATTCAGCAGAAGATGAGAACGGTTAATGAAATGATTCAGATGGAGGATAACTAATGAATTTTGGCGTAAATCTGTATAACTGGCTGCTGTCGAACGCCCAGCCGCTGGTGCTGGTTGCTATCGTGGTGATTGGCCTGTACCTCGGCTTTAAGCGCGAGTTTACAAAACTGATTGGCTTTCTCGTGGTGGCCATGCTGTCGGTTGGTCTGGTGTTCAACGCGGCAGGCGTGAAGGATGTTCTGCTGAGTCTATTCAATCAGATTCTCGGTGCGTAAGGCTGGCTGAAAAGTCAGCCTTTTCTTATGGAATGAGGTGAAATTATGGAAGAAATGCGCGTTTATATTGCCAATCTCGGCAAATACAATGAGGGTGAACTGGTCGGAGCGTGGTTTGAACCGCCGATTGACTTCGATGAGGTCAAGGAGCGTATCGGTCTGAATGAGCAGTACGAGGAATATGCCATCCACGATTTTGAATTGCCGTTCGAGATCGGTGAGTATACGCCTATCGAGGAGATCAACCGTTTATGTGAAATGGTGGAGGACCTGCCGGACTACATTCGGGATAACATGGGTTCGCTGCTCAGTTATTACAGCGGCGTGGAGGATTTCTGCGAACACGCGGACGATATTATCCTGTGGAGCGGCTGTGATACCACGGGCTGACGGCAGAACAAATGTTGGAGGAAGGTTTGATTTCGGATGAAACGCTGCGCCGGTATTTTGACAGTGCACAGTACGGGCGTGATCTCTCAATGGAGGGAGATTTCGTGGAAACCAAAGACGGCGTATTTGAAGTGATTCGATAAAAAGGAGGGACGCTGCGAGAATGGTGAGGGGGTGTAGCGCGGCTGTGGGTAACTTCACAGAAGTTATCCATCAACTGCGTAGGGGGGAGAGGAAAGACGCAACTTGCGTCCGAACTCGTTCCTCCCCATACCCTTTATACTGTAGAAAGCGAAAGGAATTTATGATGAAAAAAGCTAAGAAGTTACAGCAGTGTATGGAAAGTCGAACAGGTGATATACTCGTTCGGTGACGCAAAACTGCCGACACCACCGTGACCCAGCTGCTCTGGATGGCGGGAAGCGGTGTGCTGGTGTTCGCGTTCCGCAAAGTGCCGCCGCTGGCGTTCGTTCATAACCCGCTGATTTTGTGCGGTATCCCGATTGGCGTTACATGGTTTATGAGCAAAAGACCTTTGACGGCAAAAAGCCGTACAGGTTCGTACAGGGCATTACCGCCTATGCGCTGCGCCCGAAGGTCACTTTGCCGGAAAACCTGTCCGGCTGAAAAACGCCGCGAGAACGCGGAAATTACAACAGTAAGGAGCGTGATTGTCCGTGCCATTCCCCATTAAGTATATTGAGAATAACCTCGTCTGAATCAAGAGGGCGAGTGCTTCGCCTACTATGAACTGATTCCGTTCAACTATTCATTCCTGTCACTGGAACAGAAAGACGCGGTGCATGACGCTTTCCGGCAGCTTATCGCCCAGAACAGGGACGGCAAGATACACGCCCTGCAGATCAGCACGGAATCCAGCATCCGTGCGGCGCAGGAGCGTTCCAAGGCGTATGCTTCCGGCAACCTGCGGGAAGCCATGCGCTGCGCCGCATAGACGGACAGACGGAAGCCCTTGTCTCCATGATCGGGGAAAATCAGGTGGACTACCGGTTCTATATCGGCTTCAAGCTGCTGCTGAACGAGCAGGACAGCGGGAATATCGCCCGTCAGGCGGCAAATATCTTTCCGGTTTCCTGCGGGATGTGAACCATACCCCTGATGGGTGATTTCGCATCCATGCCGAATGATGAAATACTGCGCTATCAGAAGATGGAAAAGCTGCTGGAAAGCAAGATTTCGCGCCGGTTTAAGGTGCGGCGGTTGGATAAGGATGATTTCGGCTATCTGCTGGAACACCTGTACGGGAAAAGCGGCACCGCGTATGAGGACTATGAATTTCATTTGCCCAAAAAGAAATTAAAGGGTGAAACGCTTGTCAAGCGGTACGACCTGATCAAGCCCACGCGCTGCCTGATGGAAGAATACGGGCGGTACCTGCGCATATCGCATGATGACTGTGAGGCGTATACTGCTTATTTCACGATTTCGGATGTGGTCGGTGAGCTGGATTTCCGTCGTCCGAGATTTTCTATTATCAGCAGCAGCAATTCACGTTCCCCGTCGATACCAGCATGAATGTTGAGATCATCACCAACAAGAAAGCCCTGTCCACTGTCCGCAATAAGAAAAAAGGAATTAAAGGATTTGGACAACCATGCGTGGGAAAGGGGGACGAGACCAGCACATCAATTGCGGAAGCACTGGACAGTGTGAATGAGCTGGAAACCGAACTGGGGCAAAGCAAAGGAATCCATGTACAAGCTGTCCTATGTTGTGCGCGTCACCGCGCCGGACGAGGAAGAACTCAAGCGGCGGTGCAATGCGGTACGGGATTTCTACGACGATATGAACGTCAAGCTGGTGCGCCCGGTGGGTGATATGATCGGCCTGCACCATGAGTTTATCCCGGCAAGTAAGCGGTATATGAACGACTATATCCAGTATGTTATGAGTGATTTTGCGGGTCTCGGTTTCGGCGCGGCGCAGATGCTCGGGGAAAAGGACGGTATCTATCTTGCCTATGGCGTGGACACCGGCCGGAATGTCTATTTGCAGCCCGCGTTGGCCAGCCAGGCGTTAAAGGCTCTGTCACAATGCGCTGTCCGGGCGTTTCTCGGCTCGCTCGGGCGGCGGTAAATCGCTGTCGTTCAACCTGCTGGTGTATTACGCTGTTCTGAACGGCGCGCAGGCGCTTATCCTTGACCCGAAATCTGAACGCGGTCTTTGGAAAGAATTTGCCGGAGATCGCGGACGAGATCAACATTGTAAATCTGACCTCGGACGAGGAAAACAAGGGGATGCTTGACCCGTATATCATCATGCGGAAAACTAAAGATGCAGAAAGCCTTGCGCTGGATGTACTCACTTTCCTTACGGGCATTTCCTCGCGTGACGGTAAACTGTTCCCTGTCCTGCGACGGGCGGTGCGTGCCGTAACCAATAGCGAAACGCGCGGCCTGCTCCGTGTCATTGACGCGCTGCGGGACGATGGCTCGGAAACCGCGCTTGCGATTGCCGATCATATCGAATCCTTTACGGACTATGACTTTGCGCACCTGCTGTTCTCAAATGGCAAGGATGCAGCAGACCATCAGCCTTGAAAAGCAGCTTAACATCATTCAAGTTGCCGATCTGGTTCTGCCGGACAAGGACACCGCACCTGCGGACTATACCACTATCGAAATGCTGTCGATCTCTATGCTGATCGTCATTTCTACCTTTGCACTGGATTTCATTCATTCAGACCGCAGTATCTTCAAGATGGTTGGACTTGATGAAGCATGGGCGTTCCTCAATGTGGCACAGGGCAAAACGCTGGCAAACAAGCTGGTTCGCGCCGGTCGTTCGATGAATGCTGCTGTTTACTTTGTCACCCAGAATGCCGGTGATGTAGCGGACGAGAATATCAAGAACAATATCGGCATGAAGTTCGCGTTTAGAAGCACGGATATTAACGAAATCAAGAAAACGCTCGAATTTTTTGGTCTGGATTCCGAGGATGAAAACAATCAGAAGCGGCTTCGCAATCTGGAAAACGGTCAGTGCCTTTTCCAAGACCTGTACGGTCGTGTCGGCGTTATCAAGTTCCATGTCATGTTCGATTATCTGTTCCATGCGTTTGATACTCGCCCGCCGGTTACAGGAACGAGGTGTAACGTGACAAATACCTTAAAAGTTCAGAAATTAGCCATTACAGCCTTTGTTGCGGTTGTGATGGCTTTTCTATATCTCAATCTGTTCACGGTGCAGGCGCACGCCGCCGGTCTGCTGGACGAAACCATTGATACGGCGCACGAGTTCAGCAGGTATCCCATTGACAACTACCAGCTTGATTTTTATGTGGATTCTTCGTGGGATTGGCTGCCGTGGAACTGGTTGGATGGTATCGGGAAAACGGCGCAGTACGCAATTTACCTGTTTACGAACTTCCTGTGGACGCTGAATTTGTACATTTCAAATGCCGTGGGATACCTGATTCAACAGGCATACGATTTGGACTTCATCAGCAGTGCTGCAAGTGAGATTGGTAAAACATTCAGTTGATTGCGGGCGTGTCGGCCAGCGGATTGGACAGCACGGGTCTGTTTCCCCGGCATGATGGCGATTGTCACACTGCTGGTTGGCGTGTACTGCACCTATGTTGGTTTAATCAAACGAGAAACCACAAAAGGCGTTTCATGCGGCGCTGAACTTTGTGGTCGTATTCGTGGTGTCGGTCGGGGTGATTGCCTACGCGCCGTCCGCGATTACCGGCGTCAACGAGTTTTCGAGCGACATCAGCAACGGTATTGTCGATGTGAGTGCGAAAATCCTTGCGCCGGACACGGCAGGCGAGAACACGGGCGTTTCTGCGATTCGGGACTGTTTGTTCGGTATCCAAGTCAAACAGCCGTGGCTTATCATGCAGTTTGGCGATTCGGATGTGGAGAATATCGGAGAAGAAAGGGTGAACAGCCTGCTCGGCACTTCTCCGGACGAAAACCGCGGCAAAGACCGAGAAGAAGCTGTAAAAACGGAGTTAGAGGACTACGATAACGGCAATCTGACCGTAACCGAGGTGACAAGCCGGTTCGGCCTATCCGTGTTCTTCCTGATTTTCAACCTGATTGTGTCGGTGTTTGCGATTATGCTCACAGGCAGTATGCTTTTGTCACAGATTTTGTTCATCATCAGTGCAATGTTCCTGCCGGTGAGCCTGTTAATCAGCATGATTCCGGCGTTTTCCGGTACGAGCAGGAGAGCGGTGATTTCGCTGTTTAATACAATCATGCTGCGCGTCGGAACAACGCTGCTGACCACGTTTGTGCTGGTGCTGTCCTCGCTGGCATACACGATTGCCAACGGCAAGCCGTTCGTGGTGGTCGTGTTGCTGCAGGTAATTGTGTTTGCGGGCGTGTATATGGAGCGCGACAAACTGCTCGGCATGATCGGTCTGCGTGATGAGGGCACGGGTCGTGTCGGTCGAGCCATGACAAACCGGCCGCGCCGGACGATCTCTCGTGCTGTGAGAAAGGCACTGCCGTTTGCGGCAGGAGTCGGAGTGGGGAAAGCGTTCTGCACAGCGCCGTGCCGCGCAGAGCACCAGGAGGACTTCGGTGCCTTCGGCAAATCACGAAAATTCAAGCCGTGAAACCGTTCAGCCGGAGATGAAGAATTTCGGTCAGCGGATAGGCGAAACGGCAGGCAAAATTGCGGATACGCCATCTCGTGTGCGGGATAAGGCAGTGGAAACCGTGCAAAAAAGGTCAAGGACGTACCGACCAATGCAGAGTACGCGGTTCACAGCAATATTGAATCTGCGCGGGAAAGTGTGCGGAAAACTATGCAGAAACGTCGAGAAGCGCGTGCTGCACAGATGGAATCTCGTAGAACTACCACTGCAAGCCGCCGTGAGCAGTTATCTCAGCGAAAAAAGAGAACGCAATGAGGGTAATACGGAGAAGCCCAGAACGGAAAGCACTCGTGTTGCACCAAAGGAGCGCCCAACTGTCCCCCAAACAGCAGAAAACCGAACCGGAAAAGCCGTCTGCACAGCAGAATCGACCTCGGTCGGAACGGATTGAACCGACACCCAGACAGCGGGAAGATCGTCCGACGGTCAAGAATAAGCCGCAGACTACGGTTGCAGACCGCAAGCCGGACCGTCCAGCAGAACGTCCGATGGTGCCGGACAAGCCGAAAACACGACACACAATGCCTAAAGGACTGGACGAAGAAACCTTTGGTGCGGAGTTCAAACAGCGGAAAACCGGAAAAATCACGCGCAAACAACGGCGTTCGGAGAGCCGAGGTGAGCGCAAGTGATGAAAAAGGCGGCAATGGCAGGTGCCCTGGGCTTCGGACTGCTGATTGCTTTACTTCTGTCGATGTTTCTGATTATCGCTTCGGATGAGGATAGCGGCGGAAGTGGCTCGGGTTTGTACATCAGCGTGAATCTCTCAGCGGAAGTGCTCGCGCATCAACCCATGGTTGAGAAGTACGCACAACAGAACGGTATCAGCGATTATGTTTATGTCCTGCTTGCCATTATTCAGGTGGAAAGCGAAGGCAAGCTGGAGGACGTTATGCAGTCCTCGGAATCTGCCGGATTGCCGGTGAATACGCTCGGCACAGAGGACAGTATCAAGCAGGGCTGCAAGTATTTCTCGGAACTGGTCGCAAAGGCGGACAAGCTCGGCTGTGATATGGACGCCATCATTCAAGCATACAATTACGGCAGCGGCTTTCTGGACTTCGTTGCGAAAAACGGCAAGCGGTACACCTTTGAACTGGCACAGGAGTTTTCTCGTCAGCACTCCGGCGGCGTAAAGTTACCTATAAAAACGAGATTTCCACGCCAATCAACGGCGGCTGGCGGTATAACTACGGCAATATGTTCTATGTCAAGCTGGTAAAGCAATACTTGACGCAAAACGGCGGTGATGTGCTTGGAACGGACGCGCAGAACCGCATTGTCGAGGTGGCACGAAATTCAGAAAAGTACGGTATTTCGGCTGCTGGTGGATATTGTGAAGCGTGGGCGGAAGAAGTGTACCGCAAAGCGGGGGTGTCCATCGACAAGCATTGTTGTGCGGGCAAAAATCGTGCGCTGTATACGGTGGGAAAGTCCAGCAAGAATATTCCGCTTGGTGCGATGGTTTACAATGACCCGGCGGTGTACCAGTCCCGAACGAACGACACCTGCGGACGAAATGCGGGTCATGTCGGCATTTACATTGGCAAGGGCCAGATTATTTCCAACATCGGCGGCACTGTCATTGATACCGTAGAGGGCTGGACGGCCTACTATGGCTTCGGCGGCTGGGGCTGGGGCGGTGCTGTGGTTGCACAAAAATAAGACAAAGGAGAACGAATTATGTTTCAGAAAAAGACAGAAAAGCAGCAGAAACCAAAGAAACTGCGCGTTTACACGGAGAACAGCCGCAAGCCTGCTGTGATTGCAATGTGGCTGTTGTTCGTCTGTGGTTTCGCGTTTGCAGTGTATAAGAATTTTACCGCGATTGATACGCATACCGTTCACGAAAAAGGAGATTGTTGAGCGCCGTGTGGAGGATACCAGCGGCGTAGAAGCGTTTGTACGGAACTTTGCGAAAATCTACTATTCGTGGAGCAGCAACAAGGATTCTGTTGCACAGCGTACCGATGCGCTGACCGGCTATCTCAGCGAGGACCTGCAGCGTTTAACGGCTAACACGGTAAGCAGTAAGGTTGTCGTGTCCTCGGCTGTATCCGATGTGCAGATTTGGTCTGTGGCGCAGAATGGCAGTGAAAACGATTTTGCAGTCGTGTTCACAGTAGCGCAGACGATTTCGGACGGCAAGAAAAAGACACTGTATCCAGCGTGTACAAAACAGCGGTTCACAAGGACGAAAACGGAGATATGGTTATTACGCAAGCGCCGACGATCACCGGAAAGCCTGCAAAATCTGCATATACGCCAAAAGCCGCAGAACCCGATGGAACGGTTTCTGCGGCTGAGAGCGAGGATATTACAGACTTTCTGACCACTTTTTTCACGCTGTACCCAACAGCGACGGAAAAGAGCTGTCCTACTATGTCAGCGGCGATTCTATGCCGCCGGTAAAGTGCGCGGACTACACGTTCAGTCAGCTTAAAAGCACGGTGCTGAACAAGGACGGCGATACCGTAACGGCAACGGTGGCGGTGGAATATCTGGACAGCGTTACACAAATGACACAGGTTTCGCAGTTTGTGCTTGCACTGAAACGGGTGGATGAGAATTGGAAAATCGTCGGGTGATGTATGCGTTCGTACGGGGAAAAGTAGCAAGTAACGAAGTGTGAAAATCGAATACCGAAGAGGAAAAAGGCTCGTCGCAGAATGTTTCGATTCTGAGACGAGCCTTCTATTCTCTCGGTGGCGAGCGCAGAAATTTTATGATTCACTTGATATTTTTATACATGGATACTTAGTTTCTTGCGTTTGTGTATTTGTTTCACACCAAACCAGATAATCTTCATCAAAAGGATATAATACATAATCAATTAACCCAGAAACATTTTCGGACAAATCCAATACTTTATTGGTTGTTATATCCCACACATAAAGTGCATTTCCAGTAATCGGACGCCATGTTATAAAATCGTTTGAAGATTGCAGTTCAGCAAATTCTAAGGTGCTGTCAATATTGTTTGGATATAATTTCGTGGTGGCGTCTATCTGTTTTGACCATTTCTTATGAGCAAAGTCATAACAGTATAACGATTCTGATTTTTGCGGCTGCCACTCCGAAACGCCTACGACAAAAGAGTTTGTGATGCATATTTCCTGCAACGGTTCGGGCGGCTCGATACACATACGTTTATGTTTTTCTATGTCATATGTCCAAAGGGAACTGCCATTAGAATCATATTTTAGATAAACAACATTTTTGTCATTCACAGACGGTGAACCAAAAGTGGTTTGCATGGAATCTGCTGTATCTGCAATTTCCAATTTATGATTGTTCAAATCATAAATTTTTATTGCAGGGTAAATACCATCTTCATTAGCTGTATAGCTGGCGTAAACAACAAAGCTGCCATTTACCGAAAGCGACCACGGGTGCGGGTCAAAATTCCGTGTTTTAGGGAAGAAATCGTTTTCGCCGTCTACGAATATGATTTCTCCTGTACGCAGGTCAGCCGCGTATACAGCCCAATTTTCACCAATAGAACTTCCTACACGCAGTTCGGCGTCTTGGCTCTCGGACCAGACAAACCAATTATCCTTATAATCAAAGGTTGTCATGGTGCCGTTTGTTTGCGTGTCCAATTTAATAAGTTCCTGTTGCTCTTGGGTATTTAAGTCAACCGACCTGATATAGTTATCAGTGTAATTTTTATATAATATCTCATGGTCGGATTTGTGACCGATATAAATGCTTTTTCAAAATCGATATAATCTGATAAGATTACTGCGGTTTCGGTGTATGGTTCAATGGAAGCAGGTAAACTTTTGGTTTCGCGCTCTTGATAAAAATACAGACTGAATATAGTTACTACAGCTAATAGAATACATGAAATGGAAAGGTTCTTTTCATTACTTTTCTCCTGTAATAGCCATTATAATTTATCACAAATATAGCGGGTAAGACTATAAAATGCTTTACAGTTATTGTGAAAGATAATCGAGTATGTAAATTGTTTATTTCATATTTGCATTATACCATTAAAAGTGGAATTTGTACTGAAAATGCAGAGTTCAGTATGATTTTTGCAGTAAAATGCACAGATGACGAATGGCGTTTTGGAAAGCTGTTGTCTGTTGTTTTACATTTTTAAATAATCGCTACGGTATATTGATTATTATTCGTTGCGTGTTATGGATTTCTTGATTATCTTTTTTTCATATTATAGCCGACGGCTACCTAAAGGACTATCTTACTATGTTAGCAATGATTCCATGCTTACATATATAGTCAGCCAGCTTAAAAGCATAGTGTTGAACAGGCATAGCGATACTGTAATGGTAACTGTGACAGTAGCATACTGGATAATGTTATGAAAATGACGCAAATTTCGCAGTTTGAACTTGCGCTGAAACTGGTGGATGTGAATTAGAAGATTGGCGGGTAAGCGTTTCAATACAAAAACAAGAAAACGGAGGGTAGTAAAACACCCTCTGTTTTCCCCGTTTGATTCATCAATATTTTGCTAGGTCAATGATGTTTGTTGGATATAAAGTATTTTATTATTACATATCCGATAATTACGGATATTATTAGAAGAACAGACGCATAAATAGTAATAGGCGTATTAATGATATTTGCCAGATGAAATTCCCTGGAAGAAAAATTTGGCGTTGCAGAAGTGAAATCGGTACAGAGGAAAGAATGTTCGATATTGGTCGTTTCAACACCGGCAGTTGTAGTGCAAATGATGGCTGGTGTAACTTGAGTAATCATCTGTCCAGTTGGAGCCGTAAACAAAATTGTTCCATTACCATCGATGAGTGATTCTGTATATGCATTGATTGATGTGTGAAACCTGTATATACCGTATTTCGCCGTTTACTATAAATGCTGTGCGAATGTTATTTTGAATAATGTACCGGATTGGTTATATAAAGTTGCAATGCGTAAACCGTTTTGAAGATTTGACACACAAGCAATTTCATCTTGGAGATTATTGTTAAATGCGTTTGCTACATATAACTCCTCGTTGGAAGGAATAGGTATTAGTGTATTGGTATCTAGATTCCTTATTTGAATTGTATTTTCTTTTGAAAGTTGAAAAATAGAATTACTTTGTACAGCATTTTTAATGCTATCGAATGGGGTGGGACTAATAATATTCCATCTTGCTTCATTATGCCCCATTTGCCGTTTTTGTTTGTACAAGGACACGATCAAATAAATCTGCATGGCTTCCTGCCAATGAAATTATAGAGCTATATTGATCAAAAGTTCTTATACGTCCACTATGATTCCAATAGGAAATGCTATTATTCTTTTGGACGGCTGCAAGGTCGGAAGATAGAAGTGTGATAGAATCCGCACCTTGCGTGATTTCACGACCGCTTGTATCAAGATAGGTGCCGTTAGCTTCAGCAGTGAATAACTGCGTTTTCCCCTATGTAATACGGTTCAATGTCATCATACTGTTTGCTTACACAAGTACTATTATGGTATATGGCATATTGAGTGTTATTGCATCCAATCCACAGTATATTATCTTGTGCTTGATTCGTTGTAGCAGATATAATTTCAGCAATATCGGTTTGAAATATCGAATTACCGGTAGCATCATAAATTGTATTCTCAGCGAAAAAGTAATGATCATCTTCGGACACATTAATGGTATGTCCTTTTACAGAGGTAATGACTTGTTGTCTTTTCAAATCAATCAATTCGGAAGTCTGAGCTGACAGGTCAACAGGAGAAGCATCATCAGGAGCAAAGACACCAATGGCAAAATCTCCATAAAATTGCACACTTGTTATATTTGTAAGGGAGTAAGTTGAGAAATCTTGGCTGAAGATGGAGTATTTACCATCTTTCGGAAGAATAAAATATGAAGTATGATTGAGCGTCGTGTAATCAGGCAATTCTGCAATGTGTTCAATAATCTTAAATTCTGTTAAAACTCCTTGATTATTAGTGTATAGGTGGAGTTCTTGTGTCTTTTCATCCAGCTGTGCAACATATTCGCCTAGTCCGAACAGATGTTGATTTTCAGGTATTTCATCCCATGTAGGTTTAATAGCAAATGCAGTGTTCAACAATACAGCTATGAGTGGAATACATAATAATTTCTTGATAATAATATTTATCACATCCTATTGATTTATTGATAGTAAACAAGAACTATAGATAGCACAAGAAACGATACCTGATTCAGTATCGTTTCTTGTAAAATTATAGAATTTTCATTGATAAATCACCGGAATTTCCGCCGATTAAAAATAATTTGTAATAAAGAAGTGGTAGACGCATCGTATGTAAATGGCAGTGCTTTTAGCATACCATGTTCCGTTGTTTACTCGTGTCATAATGGTGCCAGCGTTGTTTGTAGCCTTAGAAAATTGAATTTTTCGACCATTACAACCGGATAGCTTCAAATCATAAATGATACCGTAATTTCCGATAACCAACCATCGTGTATCTAATATAACGGTACCCGCATCGTTCATTTGTTGCGTGCCAATTCCATCAACGCCAGCGATAGCATCTAGGTGTGACTGTGGATATTCACCCTTGTTGAGTGTTTTCCAATTGGGAATCGCATTTGCAGGAAATAGTAGAAAGGACTTGTTTTGATTGTTTGCAAGATTTAGGGAGATAGAGCGATGGTTGTATTTAAACATAGCTGTAGTTCGTAATTTCCCATCATCAGTAGCGCGATCAAACGAAGCAGCCGAGGTTTGTGTAGTTTTGTTCGGATCATAAAAATTATGCGTACAGAAAGAGAACCGTCGATAGGAGAAATCTCAACTTTACCGTTGGCCATCTCTTTGTCATTTAAAGGTCCGCTGCTGGCAAGAAGAAAAGTTTGCTGGTTATTAATTGTATCCCAGCGAGCAGAGGAATTATAAAATGCTGCATTGCATTTGGCAGCGATATTAATTGTAGAAGTCGTTGTTACATTTCCGGTAGCCTTACCCTCGCGAGATACTTTAAAGGCAACAGGCTTTCCAGTATTGTTAATCACTGCAACTGCAATTTGCAAAGGACCGCCAGTGTAGTTGGCGTGGTAATATTCAAAGTTTACGACTTCGCCTTTGGAAACGGTTGTGCCGATGGTATATTTACCAGCATTGCGAAGCGGATAGCCGATATGATATTTATTGATTGCTTCTGGATTGTTGGAATAAATCAATTTACCACCGCTATGTCCCATAGTTCCCGGGAGCTTGATATAACCCATATAGCTTCCTCCTATATTATATCATAATAAAAATATCTATATTTTACTATCAGATGGATTTATGGATTGCTTATAAATTGTGCTAGCTGGACTTACTGCATTGGGTTCATTCCCTTCATTTGGTGTATTTGTATTATACAACATACGGTAAAATACACAATGAGATTGCAGAGTTTGGTAGGCCTGATGCAGTAAAATGTACAAATAAAGAGCGGTAGCTTTGAAGCTATCGCCCTTTGTTTTACAAATTCAAAATAATCTCTACGGTATATAGATTATTCTCTGGTTGATTTGCATCGTGCCGCCAATTTGTTCTACTGTGGAACTGACGTTTTTCAGCCCATAACCATGAATACCCTCGCGTTTCTTAGAAGAAAATTCTGGGTCATAGGGATTGGAAATGCGGTAATACAGAATACTGTCCTTTGTCTTAAAGTTAAACTTACGATTTTAGGCGTATCGGCAGATACACCGCTGCACGCGCGAATTGCGTTATCCAATGTATTTCCGAGAATAACACTTAAAACCAGCGGGGACAGGGCAAGCTGAGGGGAAACAAAAACGTCGATTTTTAAAGTAATACCGGCAAGCGAGGATTTTCCCAGTGCATCATTCAAAATTGCGTTAATAACCGGATGGTCTACATCAACGATTTTGCTAAGCGAATTAAATGATTTGGTAATGGTTTCGAGATATAACTCTGCTTGTGATACATCACTGTCCTTGACTAATGCAGTAACAGCAGTTAATTGCTTTTTATATCATGCCACAGGCTTCGCGTTTGTTCGTTAGCGGATTTCATCTGTTCGTAATAAGACAGCTGAGTTTTGAGTTGTTGTTCAGCCAAACACCGCTGCTGCTCGTTTTCGTAATTTGTACGAATAGATCGCATATACACGAAGAATACAATGTTGATGTACAAAATTCCGGCGATAGAAAGTGTTAATAATATTAAAAGAAAGTGCGATACGGTTCCGACCAATTCCAATGATACAATGCAGATAAATACACTGACGAGCTGGCAGGTCGTCAGTGGGAGCAATTCTTTGAATGGAATATCAAGTAAACCTTTTTTGCCGAACAGTGTGACAATAAAAAGAATGAGCAGCAAGTTTATCAGCTTTGCAAAGATGATAAATATGCAGCGTGCTAACCCCTGTCCGAGGATAACCGTTCGTGAAATGCCGGAGAGATAAAAAGGATATTCACATATTACGTCAACCAACACACTGAGGGTTATAAATGCTGTTGAAGTTAAAAGTGCCTTGCGAACAGTGGATTCAAAAATCGCATATGTTGATACACTGATAATGCTCCAGCTCAGCACGATACGAAGTATGCCCGGCATATGGATACAGCTCATCACGATAATAAAATACCCACAAGTAAGTATAAATGTCCTTTGTACTTAGTGCTGCGATATTTTGAGTAAAATCCGGATGCAAAAAGATAGAGTAGAAAAGTGTCTAATACGCCACTGAGGGCTTCGATTAGCAAAGTCATATGTTTTCCCTCGCAAACTTTGTAAAGCTGCAATGACCTCTTTCTTTCGGTTTCTGCTGATTTTGATCAGTTGATGGTTCTGCATTTCTACATCGTCTTTTGTTATGCGAACTACATGATGCAGATTGATTAGGAAACTGGCATGAATACGAAGAAAATTTGCAGATGATAATTGTGGTTCAACCTCTTTTAAGCTCAATCGAGTTTTATAAATCTGCTGCTGTGTATGAATGAAAAGCATATAATTACGGGACTCGAAATACAGAATTTCTTGTGCAGGGATACGATACAGTTCGCCATTCGAGGAGAATGAAAATACTGCGGAATGATCAGACGCAAAGTGCGCTTGAGAACCTCATAGAACTTTTCCTCATTAAGAGGTTTTACAAGATAATGAAAAGCTACGTCATAACCACGAATCGTATATTCGGTGCTCTTGGTTACAAAAACAATAAGCGGCTGTGAGCTCCCCGACATAAAAGTTCTTCTGCAGCATCAAAGCCATTTGTATCATCCATTTCAATATCCAGAAAAATCAATGGGAAAAATGTCGTTTTTGCTGCTGTCAACAGTTCGTCTGCTGAGGAAAAAGGACAATAGATAATTCGGGGCATATCGCTTGACTAATGCTTCGATATTGAGCCGTTCCTGATCTTCATCATCACAAATTGCAATTCGCATAAATACTCCTGTTAAAAATCACATCTCGAAATAAGTTTTAACATTCCAAGGGCTAATTGTTGCTGTTTCTTTGAGAGCTTGGAATAGAGTTGTGAGTATTCTTGCTTCAGTTTTCACTTTCTTCGAGCGTTGATGTGCAGAATAGAGATTGTACATCAAGCTCTAATGTTTCAATCAACTGTAATAAAAACCGGATAAGATGGATAACTGAGCCCGTTCAATTTGGCCGATGTATCCAGCTGTTTTCCCGATTTTTTCAGCAAGACGTTCTTGCGTCAATCCTAACTCTTTACGTTTGACTTGAATAATTTCTCCAAGACCTATCATCTATAATCACCTCAGGTATAGCGATACTATTATTTTTAAGTAGTATAGATACCAATTAGAAGCGATTTATACTACTATTTTATAATAGTTATACTATCTTTTCAACTAATTACTGCAAAAACAGGACTAAACTCTGCAAGGACATTGAAATACATCAAGGGCTCGATATAATAAGGAATATCAGGTATAGTGAAGTGAATAAGCGAGAATAGGTATTTTTATGAAGAAGTTTGTCGATTCTTATTGTAATTATCTCAAAAAGAAGGGGATTATTGTATCGGATGAACAATTGGAAATCTGTGCGTACGGTTTAGAATTGATCGTTTCGGCAATTCTGAATATTGTAATTTTGGTAATGTGCTCATTTGTACTACATGAAGAAAGGTATATTTTATTTTACTTTTTGGGATTTATTCCGCTACGCCTGTTTGCAGGTGGATATCATGGATAATCATTTGAATTGCTGTATAATATTTGCAGAATTTATGTGGTATCTGTTTTTCTGAGATGTATTGCTGAGCCACCTTTAGTTCTTTTGCTTCATTGTGGTTGAAACACTGCTGATTTTGTTACTATCTCCCCGTCGAATCAGTTAACAAACAAATTACATCCAAACGTCGTAGAATTAGCAGAAATAGAAGTATATGGATATTGCTGGCGAATGTGGTTGTATGTATAGTATTTCTTTGGGTTCAGCCCAATAACAGTTATATAGAATACTATCTTATCAGTGGATTTTTAGCATCATCTACGATGATTGCTGGAAAAATAAAATTACATTTTGCAAGTCGTAAAAAGGAGGGTGCATCTTTATGAAAAAATTTATCAACTGGTGTATTGTGCATGGTGGTCAGATTATTACTGCACTGGCAATTGTTGCAGCAACCGCTTCTGTGGGCACTACTTGTCTGTTTGAATCGTATCAGCCGGAAGTTCCAGAATGCCTTCGTGAGCGATAATATGTGGGCGGATGTACAAAATATTGAAATAAAAAATTCAAATCTGTAAAATTTGATCAGTACGCTACTGCAATCCTAATCAAGGGTGTTGTCAGTAGCGTTTTGATTTGTAAAATGTTTTATGAAGCAAAGCCATTTGTATAGCTTAATAGCTATGCGAAAGGCTTTATTTTTTTGCCCTAAAAGTAAAAAAACGAGGGTATTTCACTCTTTTTAGACTACTGGCAAACCTGTATTGCCCGTTATCCATAAGCTCCAATCTTAAACAAAACTTTGAGATTGGAGCTTGAAATGAAAAAACTGGCAGAAAAACCGCAACTACAAGCGGGTTAGAGATAAGGACGGCAACGTAGTTGCAAACATCATCAACGTGTTTGGACAGGATGTAGAGGTTTCGACGAAGTGTTTGCGGCATATTCGCAGATGGACCGGCGTGCAAGATATATCGGAGAGGATATTCCCGCAGAGGGCGAAATATCGCTGGAACGCACGATTGAGGACGGCATACATATCGAAACGCTGGAAAATGCAGAACCAAGCGCGGAAGAAATCTGCATGGAACACGAAAATGCAAAATGAGAGAAGAACAGGCAAAACATTTGCCGGTTGTGTTTGCTCAGTTGAATGACGATGAGAAAAGGCTGATAGACGCACTGTACTTTCGCGGACTTGGGGTACGAGAATATGCTCGTGAAATCGGGGTGTCACATACAAGGGTTCGCAGAGAACGGATTGCATTTTGGAGAAGCTGAAAAATATTTTTCAAAATTCTAATTTTTCCTGTTTCAGCGGCTGTTTTTCTTGGGGGTACAGTGAGGGGCAAAATAAACCCTCACTGTTCCTTGGCAACTGAACATCAAACATCAGGTACAAATTCTGTGCGGAGAGCTGCTGCGCAAAGCCGCGAACTGTCGGGCGGCTCCCGACAAGGCGACGACCCGTACAGATGATAAGATACTCCCGATCAGTCATAGTCCGAGCGTTGAAAGCGTCGCAGGCGATGAGATCGGACAACGAGATAGGTGCAATACCTGTGAGGTCGGTACGCCGCCGACCGCCTGATGTTTCCCAGCAGCCGGGGGTGAGGACGAATAGGTTGACAGAGAAATACGAGGTGATGATATATATGATAGTGTAAAATCCGGACAACAGAATAATCACAAACCGGAAGAACCGCATGGATTCCTCCGGTTTTGTTTTTTTGGCAGAGGTTTATCTATGGAATGGAAAAAACGCAAATAAGATACTGCCGAACGCGGCCATCGGGTTCTGTGCCTGTATCCGAACGGCAAAATGGACGTACAGCTTTACTTAGGCCGTGAGTTTCGTTCACGATCTGTACGGCCGCTGTATTTTCTGGACGGAACTGCCGAAACGTCCCAAAGCCTATTTCAAGCTCATGGGGCGCAATGAATAAGGAACAGCAGGCAATCACTCGCCTGGCAGAGCGGGGGAAGAAGTGCTGCACTGGTGGCTGCAGGATGGTGTGCTGCCGGGGCAGTTGAGTATTTCAGATTACTTAACAGAAACGGGTGAAACAATGTCAATTATAAAGCGAATCACCTCGGCGGGACTGTCGCTGGCGCTGGCGGCAACGATTATCCCAAGTTCGTTTGCCGCAAGTACGAAATCCGCAAGCACGTTGTCTACGGTGACGGTCAAGTACCTTGACGCGGAAAAACGGCAAGGAGATTGCCAAACAGCAGACATACAGCGTCACGCACGAGGAAAGTCCCCGCAGACGATCACAAACTACACCTACGCGGATTATACAGAAAGTGTTGAGTATGTGTATTCGCATAAGGACTTGACCTACATCATCGGTTATCCCGACAAGGGCGTACACCCGAACGGTGATCTGACCCGCGCCGAAGCTGCTATGATCTTCTACCGCCTGTATGACGGTGATTATCCCAGCTTTACGCGCCGTATGTCAAACGGCACTTTCAAAAGATGTAAGCGCAAAGAACTGGTTCTATGAGCCGGTCGAAACGCTGTACAATATCGGTCTGCTGGAGGGCAAGTCCAAGGATACTTTCGCGCCGAACGCGCCGATCAGCCGTGCCGAGTTCGCTGCGCTGGCGGCTCGTTTCCAGAACCTCAAATACACCAGCGGCAAGGTTTTCTCTGATGTAGAAAAGGGTCACTGGGCATACAGCTATATCAACGCTGCCAGCGAAGCGGGCTGGATTCAGGGCTATCCGGACGGCACTTTCCGTCCCGACAAGGAGATCACCCGAACCGAAACCGTAAAGCTGGTAAACAGCATGATTAACCGCACTGTTACCCGCGAAAAGCTAAAGGCACTGAATGTGCGAAATCCGTACAACGATCTTGCAGAATCGTTCTGGGGCTATACTGACCTCATGGAAGCAACGGTATCCCATACCGCCGAGGAATGGCATGATGCGAAGTACAATGATGGCAAGTACAACATCATCGTTGAGAAATTCGTAGACACCAACGGCAAGGAGATCGCTAAGTCCGTCACTACGGCGGGCAAGGCAGAATCCGCGCCGAAATCCATTCCGGCGTATGAGTATCGCGGCTATATCCGCACGATCACTTATAAGTACAGCACTGGTGACGCGCTCCCGTCCATCGAAAAGACGGCAAGCGTTAAGGACGCTAAGGTAGGTGACGAGATCACTTACACGATCAAGCTGGCGAACGATAAGAAAGCAAGTTCCGCATGGAAAAGCGTCGTGCTGACCGATAAAATCCCGTCCGGCATGACCTTTATCGAGGGCAGCGTCTATGTGAACAATGCAGCGGCTACCCATACCGTCAAGAACGGCACTCTGACCGTCAACCTCGGTGATATTGCCGCTGGCAAGACCGTAACTGTCACTTTCAAGGCAAAGATTAACGGCGATATGTACAATCAGACGATCTACAACACCGCTGTTGCAAAGGGTACGAACGGCTATGTTACCGCAGCGGACGGCAAGAAAACCAATTCCTACGAGGATAAGGACGATGGCGTGTATGTCAAAAAGGGCGATACCGCGCCGTATGTGACCAAGACTGCGGATAAGGAAACCGCGAATGTCGGTAACAAGATCACCTATACCGTCAAGGTCGGCAACGGTGACGGTGCTGTTTACGAGATCGAAAACGCTAAAATGGCAGATACCATTCCGGCTGAGTTTGACTTCGTAGACGGCAGTGTGCAGGTGGATGGCAAGTCCTATCCGTACAGCTATGACAACGCCAGCCGCAAGCTGTCTGTCGTGATCGGCAATTTGAAGCCGAACGCTGCCCGCACCGTAACTTTCGCTGTGACCGTGGGCAAGTCGGCTTACGGCAAGACCGTACACAACACCGCTGTCCTCTCCGGCGATAACATCAAGGACACCGAGGGCAAGGACAAGGGGCGTTGAGATTGGTGACGGAAAGACCAAGCCGGAAGTTACCAAGACTGCGAACAAGTCCGCTGCCAATGTCGGCGATAAGGTGACTTACACCATCAAGCTGGCAAACGGCGAGTTCGCAAGCGTAGCGATCAAGGACGCTGTACTGACCGATACCATTCCGAACGGACTGGATATTCAGTACGGTTCTGTCACGCTCAATGGCAAGCTGACCAACGATTACAGCTATGATGAAGCGCCCCGCGTTCTGACCGTCAAGGTCGGTGATCTCGGCGTGGAAGAAAGCGCAACGGTAACTTTTGTTGCAGTAGTCAATACTGCCGCTTACGGCAAGACCATCTACAACACCGCTGTGATGAAGTCCGACAATGCACCGGACACCAGCGGCAAGGACAACGGCGTAGCCGTTGGTGACGGCAAGGCCAAGCCGCAGATTGACAAGTCTGCGAACAAGTCCTCTGCCCGCGTTGGCGATAAGATCGCGTACACGCTGACCGTAAAGAACGACGAGACCGCAACTGTTCCGGTTGAGAACGGCGTTATCACCGATGTTCTTCCGGCTGGACTGACCTTTGAATACGGTTCTGTCACGCTAAACGACAAGAACACGAACGATTACACCTACGATGAAAATACCCGCCTGCTGACCGTCAATGTCGGCACGATTGAGCCGGATGCAAAGCAGATTATCGGCTTTACCGCAACGGTGAACGAATCCGCGTACAACACCACCATCCAGAACCTTGCAACGCTGACCTCTGATAATGCAGACCCGGTGCAGGACAAGGACGATGGTGTAGCAATCGCGGACGGTGATGTGCTGCTGACCGTTTCCAAGTCCGCAGACAAAACCACCGCCAAGGTTGGCGATACGATCACCTACACCGTAAACGCGACGAACGCGACTGGCGCGGATGTGAATATCCGTGACGCGGTTATGACGACACCATTCCGGCTGGACTGACTTTCCGCGGCAATGTGACCGTAGACGGCTACTCCGCAGAATATCAGTACGACAATACCGGCAAGACCCTGACCGTATCGCTCGGTGAGATCGCGCCGAACCAGACCAAGGCAATTCGTTTTGATGTGACTGTCAACAGCGATGCCTACGGTATGCACATTGAAAATACTGCCCTCGTCAGCGGCAGCAATACGCCAGACAAGAGCGGTACGGATAACGGTGTGGATATTGAAGATGGTACGGCAGACGGTCATGCGGGCAATAAGACCGCAAACAAGACCATCGCAGCAGTTGGCGATACGATTACCTATTCTATCCGCCTGGAAAACGGCGCAGCAGCTACCGCTGATTGGGAGAACATGAAAGTGATTGACGTTCTGCCTGACGGCGTAAGTTTTGCAGGCAATGTACAGGAGAATGGTTCGGCAACGGTCAATTATTCGTACAATGCTACGATGAAAACAATTACGTTCACGCCGGATGCTATCGCAGCAGGCGCACAGACCGTTCTTAGCTTCGATGTAACTGTTGATGATGATTCGCAGGGCAAGTTTATCGTAAACACTGCTATTCTCGATGATAACGGCAAGACTACTCCCATGCCGGACGGCGGCGTTCAGATTGACGAGGGCGAAGCTGCTCCGATTGTCAACAAGACTGCCAGCGTCACGACTGCCAATGTAGGCGATACTTTCACCTACACCATTACCGCAAAGAACGGCAATAAGGCAACTGCTGCATGGAAGAATGTCGTAATGACCGATACGCTCCCGACTGGTGTTAAGCTGGTAGGTGGTGTGTATGTCAACAATGAGTTCGCGCTGTATCATTTGAGCGGCGATGCGCTGTCTGTGCTCGTAGGTGATCTCGAACCGGGCGAATCGGCTGAAATCACTTTTGACGTGCAGGTGCTTGAAAGTGCGGCTGGTACAGCGATTACCAACACTGCTTCGCTTGATGGCGATAACGGTCATGGCACTGCAACGGATAAAGGGTGTAACGATTCCTGACACGGCAGAACAGCCGGACGATACCACGGCGTTTTATGTCACCAAAGAGGTTGATAAAACTGTGGTGAATGTGGGTTCTGGCGTTTCGGCAGACCGCAAACGTGCCACTTTTACCATCACGGTTGGCAATGATTCTAACCAGACGTGGAAACGGGTTATCCTCAAAGATACGCTGGACACCACACTGGTAACGCCGGTTTTGAAGAACAACGTCTATGTGGACGGCGTTCTGAACAGCAAATGGGGTTTCCGGAACAAAGTGTTTACTCTGGAGCTCGGTGACATTGCGCCGAACGAAAAGCGCGTGGTGAAAATCACGGTTGAGTTTAAGACCGATGCGGGCGGCAAGACGTACACCAATCTTGCCGCGGCTACGGTGACAATGGTTCGGCTTCGGGCCGTTCGCCGGAGATTGAAGTCGTTTCGTCTGGTTCGTCCGGTACACCGGTGCTGACGGATATTCACTATCAGCTGTTCGGTGGTTACGCGGACGGTCTGTGGCGGCCGAATGATCGCGTATCCCTGCAGGAAGCCTGCACGGTTGTATATCGTCTGATTGCTAACGGCGGCAACACTTGGCTGCCGCGCGGCACGGCTACCGTTCCGAAATACCAGTACGATATTCCGGAAGAAGCGAAGTATTTCGTTTCCATCGGCGTTCTGCCTGCGTCCGCATTTGATACCGCTCGCATGGATGAGGGCGATGATTACGAGATCAACTACACAATCTCGAAGAACGGCTACCTACGTATCTGGGCTGCGTCTGGTCAACTGAACTCGCTGGTGGCCTACGCGGCGCAAACGAATATCGGTCTCAGCGGTGATGTATCCCGTCT
>VOFB01004840.1_pt1 | contig 25039 bp, 31 predicted proteins | sample 5384141 | NCBI WGS metagenome assembly VOFB01 (sample SAMN12384721, study PRJNA508395) | human gut metagenome | isolation source: healthy gut A | host: Homo sapiens | reverse complement strand
TAACTCCTGTCCGGACACATACCGTCAATTATTCTTAAGAACTGCCAAACCTTATCTTTCATATTATCTGCCTCCGATTGCGATATAACTCATGATACTGATAACGGCAAAGCACGGCCGCAGCAACCACAGATACGATACCGGTTACCTTCCTGTCCGTCATCTGCCTTGGATTCCGGTGAATAATTCATAACACACCATCATAAATATAATCGGAACAGCCATTTATTATTGTCAGTATTGATAAATGCCATAACGGCAAGGACAACTACGCCTACGCCAAGAAGTACATTAAGAATATCAAGAATTGTTCTTATTATTTTCTGAAATTTGTTCTCTGATGAAACATACGGGGCACACCTTCCTGTTTCTTTACAAACTAAAAGTCTACCCCCTGTAATAATACTATAAATCACCCAATGTTGCAACCATCACTGCCTTAATTGTGTGCATTCTGTTCTCTGCTTCGTCAAATACGACCGACTGTTCCGATTCAAATACTTCATCGGTAACCTCAAGTTCCGACATACCGAATTGCTCATATACGTTCTTGCCGACCTTGGTCTTAAGATCATGGAAAGCCGGAAGACAGTGCATAAATATTGCCCGGCTGCCCGCATTATCCATAACGGCTTTGTTGACCTGATAAGGAGAAAGTTTCTTGATCCTTTCTGCCCATACTTCTGCCGGCTCGCCCATCGATACCCGCCATCCCGTGTAAATAACATCAGCCCCTGCTGTTCCTGCTTATGCTTACATCCTCTGTAAGGGTTATTGTTGCGCCGGTCTTTGGCGATCTCGGCATTCATTAACCAGTTAACTTCATCAAGGAAATAATCCTTTGAAATTACATGCGGTAAGAATTCATACCGAGCTTGGCACTTACTATCATGAGTAGGTTGCCCATATTATATCTCGCATCGCCCATATAAGTAAGATGCTGCCTTTGATCCTTCCGAGTTTCTCTCTTATCATTGAGAACATCGGCGAAGCATCTGTGTCAGGTGATATTCGTTCGTCAGTCCGTTCCAGACAGGGACTCCTGCATACTTCGCAAGTTCTTCAACGATTTCCTGTCCGTATCCCTGTATTCGATACCGTCAAACATTCTTCCGAGTACCCTCGCCGTATATCGGCAATGCTTTCTTCTTGCCAATCTGTGAGGCCTGACGGGTCGAGATATGTCGTCTCATTCCGAGGTCATGCGCTGCAACTCAAAAGAACATCTTGTTCTCGTACTTGTTTTTTCAAATATAAGCGCAATGTTCTTCCGGCATATTTATCCGTCATGACAACACCTTTTTCTTCTTATCTTCAGATCTGCGGCAAGATCTATCATATACAATATCTCATCAGGTGTAAATCCTTTAAGTGTTAAAAAATTACGTCCCTTTTAAATTCATCTGTGTCCTTCCTGTATGATATCATTCTGTTTTATTATCGGCGGCAACTTCCGTTACTGACTTGACAAGTCCTGCAATTCCTTTGTATTTCCGATGGAATAATAATCTTGGTAGCCTTGCTGTCCGTTGCTTTGGCAAAGCCCGCTCTTAAGCGTTATGACAGTTTATCGGCTCCGGCTTCTTTTGATATATTTTGATACCTTCTGCATTAGCCATCTTGTACGGCCCTGATAGCCTCTGCCTCGGGCCTTCTGCTTCACGGATAGTAGCTTCTTTCTTAGTTTTCTGCACGGAGTATTGCAGCAAGTGTCTGGTCAAGTTCAAGATCACCGATGATGTTACGAAGAGTTGTGGCTGTCAGGTTCTCAATGGCCATGATAGGATTCTCAACTCCGTAGCTGAAAAAGCTTTGGATCTGTGATCTGAAAGAATACGACAGTATCGATTCTCATTGTAACGTTATCCTTGGTGATAACCGGCTGTGGTGCAAAGTCAACAACCTGCTCTTTGAGAGTAACCTTTTTTGCAACCTTGTCAATGACAGGCATCTTCATGTGAAGTCCAACAGACCATGTTGCCTGATATGTTCCAAGTCTCTCAATTACATAGGCATGTGCCTGTGGCACGATTTTGATCGTACTGCATATAACAACAATCACGATCAGACATAAAATAATAATAAGTGCTGTTCCAATTCCGTCCATATTAATCTCCTTAATAATTAAAATAGTGTGTGAATAAGTAATAAAATAATGTACATCAAAGACATGCTGGCCTTTTTTGCTCTCCGTTACCGGTCTGCCTGCTCAACAATAGCTTTTACGCCGGATATCTCGCAGATTACAACTTCGGTACCTGTTGGTATGATATTGTTGCTTTTGGATCTTGCTGTCCATTCTTCAATCAACTTAACAAGTAACACACCTTTTGGTGTAGTAATCTAACATTGAGACTAATCCAAATCGAGTTAATCTCTCTTTTGTTATAGCGTTATGCATGGCGCCACCATGACATACTCGTGCTATATGAGCACCATAATAAGCCATTGACCATGCTAACCCTTTATTCACTCCAAGTTTCATCAAATTCTTTGCTCTGTTTTGTGAAGTTTTCCATTGTTTCCAGATGCACATGCGCATTCTGTATCGGATACTACTATCCAACTTCGCACACAAGGTTTTCATACTTCCTATCTTGAAGTAGTTTATCCAACCTCTGATGAGTTCGTTGAGTTTCTGCACTTTATAAGAGTTGCTTACTCCCCAACTTCTGCAAGTAAGTTGTTTCATTCTTGCTTTGAACTTCGCTACTGATTTAGCGTGTGGCTTTGCCTTGAATTGGTGTGCTCTGCTGTCAAAGTAAAATCCAAATCCGAGGTATTTAAGACCGCTTGGCCTGTCTACCTTGCTCTTTGTCATGTTTACCTTGAGCCCCAGTTTCTCTTCAATAAACTTCGTGAGATTTCTCATCACCCTCTTTGCAGACATTTCACTTCCAACCATAACAATACAGTCATCTGCATATCTAACAAAGTTCAATCCTCTTTGTTCCATTTCCTTATCCAGTTCATTCAGCATGATGTTTGCAAGAAGTGGGGATAGATTTCCACCTTGTGGTGTTCCTATCACTGATTCCTTATATTCATCATCTACCATGATTCCACTAACCAAGAACTTTCTAATGATTGAGATTACATCCCCATCCTTGATTGTCTTACCGATTAAGGTCATCAGTTTATCATGGTTTACTGTGTCAAAGAACTTCTCCAAGTCAATGTCAACAATCCAGTCATAGCCGTCATTCATCATATCTAATGCTGTGATGATTGCCTGCTGTGCACATCTATTCGGTCTGAATCCGTAACTATGTTCATGGAATTGTTTCTCATAGATTGGTGTTAATACCTGTGCTATGGCTTGCTGTACAAATCGGTCTGTTACTGTTGGTACTCCCAGGTTTCTGACACCGCCATCTGGCTTTGGTATCTCTACTCTGCGTACTGGTTGAGGTTTATACTTTCTTCTCCTCAACTGTTCTTTGATGATTTCGCCGTTCTTTTCAAGGTGTTCTTTAAGTTCTGTGTACTGCATTCCGTCCACTCCCTCTGCACCTTTGTTTCTTACGACTTGCAGATATGCCGTGTTAAGATTATCTTTACTTAATATCTGCTCCATTAGACTACTTGTGTCCATGCGTTCTTTCCTTTCCGCCTCGCTCGAATTGACCACCCTTTACCCGATTGGTTACGGCAGATGTTGTCTTTTCTGCAATACGAGACATACTAAAACTTATCGATTGTTCACCCCTTCACTCCATTTCCATTACAGAAACTTCCTCGCTACTATGGGCTCTGCTGACTTCTCACAGTTCGTTGTTACTAGGCTAATGGAACCTCTGTGAGACCTCCACGCTTAAGGTGCACGCTCTTTCCCTCCATATATCCGCCACATTTACTCTGCTACTACAAAGGTGATAGTTATTAGACTTTGTTGCTTTCAGCCAACTTATCTCTCGCAGCCTAGCCTTCTATGTGATTTCTGTCCGTCGGACCAGAGATTTGCTTACAGCTTCCTTCAGATTCCACCTCACAATGGACACCCTTGCTGTTCAGCTATACACTTCCCACTATCTAGGCGAGACAAGTCATAATAGTATATCTCAAAGTGTATGCTGAGTTTCTTGCAGGAATAACAATTGAAAAATCACACTGAGGCGACTTCATAAAAACCTTCTTGAAATCACTTTTATATATAACACTTATATACGATAAATAATCTCCTGTCCACCCAAATGACATTTCTGTCTCGTAATAGTCATTTCTATAACCAAATAAACGTGATGTGTTTTTTTTAAGAATCGGGTCTTTTTCTAAATTATTAAAGCACTCTCCACTACATAACAATGTAGCAAGATGGTTTTCTGTTAATGATTCACTAATGTAGTTTATGAGATTTCCAGTATTATCACAATATTCATTATTCTCGCACATTGCTTTTACTGCCGGATAAACTGTAAATTCATCATATTCCTCTTTATTCTCAATGCTAATGCGTAATATCTCACCTTCGGTTAATTTCTTTGATGTTTCAACAATTTCCGGTTGCCTTATCACAAATACTTTTTTTCTAACAAAGCAAGCACATTGGCGAGAACATCACAGATTTCTCCATTATTATCAGAAACAATTACAATATATACGCTACTATCATCATCAAGTCTTTCTGTCAGGTAACCAATATTGGTAATATCTTTTACCCATTTTCTAATTGAAAGTTTTTTATCATAGATTTTATGAATTGCATATTTCAAAATAACATACATCACATAATCGTTTCTTATATACATAATTGATGCCAACTGTTCCATGCTTGCACAATCACCACCGTTTTCATAAAATGATTTAATCCCCTGTCTTAAAATTTGTTCATATTGTGTCTGTTCCTTGGTCAACGATATATGACTGAAATCATATACTAATCTTCTTACATCTTCATAATCATTATAATACTGAGAATTATATATGTAGCAATCATATATCTCTTTCAATCCATTATAGTAGTACAGTCCCCAATATTTTTCCATAAGAATCTGTAACGCCTCATACATGCCCCTGTCATTTCCCTCCAATTGATGTAACCTTGCCTGCACGGCAAAATATTTCAATCTTTTAGGAATTATTTTACTTAGTGTATTTATTTCTTGTTTTTTTTTCATCTATATTATCTTTATTAATGTTTTCCCAAAGATTATTGAGTTTTGAAAGATACTCTTCTCCTGTCATAAATCAATTCCTCTACTCAAGATATAATGGTTTAAATCCCTCTGGGGGATCATATGATACAGTCCTGTTCAGATTATATATATTTTCAAATTCATTTATTGCATATTCAAGTTCACTGCCTAATATCTTCGTAATCCTACTGAGTTCTATATATATCACATCATCTATAATATCTTTCTTAAAAACGGGCGCCAATTGTAAATATCTACATGCCACATCATTAAGACTGAGTTTCAACATTTTCAAAAGCATACCGAAGGCACATACTTCCAAGTTTCTCCACTGCTTCATCGTACCTTGCCGCCGGCTTTGTCATTCCAAATGCTTTTGATATATCTACAAATGCATTAATCAACTGATAATGTTCAAACACACCCATTAAATTTTTCTCTGACTCATTAGTTTCGTTACCTGTATGTACACGATATTGTACCAATGATTCCTTGATATATGCTACATTTCCAACCATGGAATAAAGAAAATTAATATACCAATCTCCTGCAACATTCCATTTTCTGCCAACATACTGCCTAAGTTTATTGCTTGTCCTAGTTATGCGTTGCGCCGGGATTGCTATCCCTGCCATCATGTAAACTGCGGCCTGGGATTCACCGTCTATAATACAATTTCGATTATAAAATGGTGTTGTATGATATATCTTTCCATTTTCATCAATTTCTTCGCGGTTAGTTATTACTGTGTAAACCTCCGGATGGTCTTCAAAAACCTTCATTGTTTTTTCAAGAAATTCCGGCTTAACTGCATCATCACTTGCCAATGTATATATATATTTCGCCCTCTGCATCACGTCTTGCAAGTTCTGAATTAATATCACTTCCCAAGTTTCTTTTATTGTCTGAAACGTTGAAATATATTCCCCTTGCTGCAAATTTATCTTTATAACCGAGTGCAATTTTTAGTGAATCATCCGTAGATTGGTTATCCCTAAAATACACTTCAAAATTGCTATATGTCTGATTTAATAAACTGTTGAGACAATTTTCAAGATAATGTGCATAATTATAATTTGGTATTGCAATTGTTACCAATGGTTCGTTTTCCATTTTTCGCTCTCTTCTTTTTTATTTAAATAAATTCATGTCTATGGGTTTCTTAAAATCCATATATCCCTGTTCAGCTGCTTTTGACGTGAGTCCCATTAATCCGGCACAATGTCCACAAGTTCTGTAATAAGGCTGATCAATGAATGAACGAATCTTCTGTCGCAATTCATCACGAGATGTACTGCTTGCGATATCCACATAATCCATCTCATAATCAGCTATTCCAATACTATAAAGTGCTGTTCCGAAATCACATGGATGCAATTTTCCGTTTTTACCTGCATACATCTAGGTGGCATAATACAGCCCTTTTTCTTTTTAATCATAGTTTCCTCACTGTCATTCAAATCATATAATGTAGATGGAACAGACCATTCAGGCAAATAAACCCCCCCATTGTGTATGCTATACCATGCTGTTTTAATAACTCAACATTCTTTCTCATAACGTCTATCTGGTTTGGTTTAATACTTTGTTCATAATTACTGAAACTTACATTGATTCTCTTATCATTAAGTCCAATCAGCTGTTCTTCTTTAATAGGCCAAGTACCAGATGTTGCTATTGATATGATTCCAAAATTTCTCTTTTTCTAGTAATTTTCTTATTATTATACTTAAATCAGGATGCATAAAAGGCTCTCCACCCATTACGGTAACAGTTCCTACACTATCCATAGCATCAAAAAACTTATCAATATCTTCAAGAATACGATCTGTCGGAACATCGATTCTCTTATTCAATGGATACTCATTCATATATGATGTACAACACTTACATTTAAGACTGCACTCTGATTAACTATCAGTGTAACGCTAAACATATGTAACGGGTTTCACTGTTTCCACGATTCTTAACTATACTGCTTAACCTCTGGCAAAAAATAGAACGACAACACATAGTTCCCTGACAAACTTTAGAATCAATCTCCATTCCATTGCAAAAAGGACATACTGTTCCCATATAGAGATAATCACCCCTTATAACATTACTATATCCATTAATTTTGAGATTCTTCAGCAATCCGCTTCTAATAACATTATTTCCTATGCAAAAAATCACTAATGTGTTTTCTTTATTCTGTGTTGTAAATGGCATTACAACATTTATTCCGTTTACTTTCTCAAGTTCATTACAACGCATATCCCAGTATTCTTTTATATTCACACCGTTTTCCAACAGGTATTTACCCATTGCGCTACCAAGATAACTCGCGCCCCACAAAACCACCTGTTCAAATGATTTTATATATTCAAGAATATCTGTATTATCAACAATATCTCCTGAATGGACTTTTCCATAATACGCACTTAAATCGAATTCTCCCATTTTCTTCTCCTTTATCTATTTATTGCATCATAAATTTCCATTATTGATATGATGTTTGTTATTCCTAAATTTTTTAACCGATTTCTAATAGCAAAATCATTTTTCACGAATGTTACTACTAATAAATTATTATATTCCGACAATTGGGACGGTTCAATGCAAGTAATATCATTAATTCTTGTATTCCATATAGCTTCATTATTATCTGAAAAAACATTAGCATTTATTGCTGTGTTCCATAGCAGATAAAAAATATTGATCTGTAAACATTCTTCCCACTCCAAATACACATATATTATCGCTATCTGCTATCTTTCCTGCTATTCGTTCAAGTTCAGTTTCAAGCCTACCATTTACCTTATAGTCAGATACAGCCTGTTTCAATACCGATGATGGCAATTCCTCCAATCCGACAGCACCGGTACAATTTCTGCACAATATGTCAATTGTCTCATCTTCAAATCCTTTGAGAATTTTCTGATATTCTGCTCCGGCATAAATGTCCTCCCAACTCTGTTTTACAATGTTTCCAAGTACATGTTTCATGCCATAATCCATACAACATAATGTCACAGTTCCATCCGGAAGGACTTCAGGCGTCCCTATTCCTATATTTGTTTTGGACCCAGCCATACACCTAATTTTTCCTTTAGCGTTTTTATGTAATAATCCTTGTTTTTCAAGATTTCCGGCCCTATCAAACATTACGTTTGCAATCGGTTTATTCTTTAGAATCCTTCCTGTCATTTCTTTATGAATTTTACCATGAACCGAATATGCACTTATTCTATCTTTAAAAAGCGCCTGCACCCTATCAAAAATCCTAAGATATTCTTCTGTAATATTGAATTTAGAATTATACTGTTCATCAGGAATATGAATTGTAAACTCATCCAATTCTACATTTTTGATAATATCAATATCTTCATCCGTCACACCTGTAAGTGAAGTAAACAATCTTACTTTATATCCGTTTTTCATATGCATATTTTATCATTTTAGCACAATTGGGGTTGTGAAAAGGTTCAACCATTCCGCTTATTATGACACCGCCTCCCGGTTTTATCCGTGTCAATGCTTTAGTAAAAGTATCAAATTCCATCACTTTACACTTATGTTCTTTATATCTATTAATTAGCTTTTCCTGTGGGCAATAATTACAGTTAAGCGCACATCCTATTGCCAGTGTAAATTCTAATGAATTAGCTTTATTCATTTCTATACCCATACTTATTTCTCCTTATCTGGTAATGCGTAACAATCTGTATCCCATGCTAACGGCGAATGGTGACGCATGTATATTCTATAATCATCACTAAATTTCAAAATTTTCAAAGGAATCTGCCACAAATCTTCCAACATATGATAAGCACTTATACACATCTTCGGATAATAGCTACTTATTATCTTTGATGCTCCGTCAAGTGATTTTTGCTCAGCACCTTCTACATCCATCTTTATATATGTTACTTTTTCATTTATCATTTTGTCAATTTGAACTAATTCTGCAATTTCACCACTATCCGTTACTCTTACATCCACACCATTGCCTGAACATTTTATTAACCGATTTTTATCAGAAGTTCCGTAATTATATAGAACCATTTTACCCACATCATATGGTTTCAGATTTTTTTCATTTCAAGATAATTATTTTTTTCCAGTTCAAATGCATAAATTTTATCATAGCGGTCATTAACTGTTTTTTATAAAATCAATAATAGAATCACCATTATATGCGCCGGCATCGACAAGCACCTCATGTTCTGTCAAATTTATAATTCCGGTATTAAAATACTCTCCATATGTTTCTAATTCTCCAAATATATTCATTGCATACTGAGGTGCTGTTCGTAGGCATATAACTTCAGAATATATTCTCCTTGATTCTTTATCTTTCAGTAAATCATATACTTTCAATATATCCTTCTTTTGTTTTGCAAACCATTCACCATTATGATACTCTGTGTATACATTGGAATACAGATCACCAAAATAACAATTATTAATATTATTATCATCCAACATTTTTTAATTTCTCTATATTGGCTGACCATAATAATAACAGCTACGTCTTTCATCATAAATAATTCCTGTGGCGAAATACACATACATCCACAAAACACTTTTTTCCCCATTTTTTCAGGATTACTGTCACATACATAATCTACCCTGTCCAAAAAGTGTTTATAACCAATATAAAATGCTCCTGTTCCAAAAACACATATTGTCCGTGCCCCCAGTATCCTTTCACGATTTTTTTTCGTTAAAATATATTTTATTATCTGTATCGATTGCATAGTCAATGGCTTTTTATCAATTGTTCTCTCATATCACACCTCTTTTTTTTGCTACAATCCTTATCACAGGTTGATTTTCGTTCCTATACTGTCAAGCCCAAATCTATTGATTTTACTTGCTTTGACGATTTTTATTTACCTCAAAACAAAAGCCGGGAGTGTTAGATATCGTGGTATCTTGTACCGAATAGCTGATACGTGGGTATAACTAATAAAGCATCCTTTATTATCTGTTTCTTTTCATTTTTTTGCTACAAGTTTCAGCACCCATGCCCTAGCGTTTTCAAAGCCTTCTGAAGTATTGCTAAATTCAAATGTCCCATAGCCCAGTACCCTTCCTCTGACATCGATTGCCCTGATATAATGGGTTTCGCTGCCTATATCGCATCCTACAATAAGCATGTCGTCTGCGATGAAGATTGCCTGATTTTCTACATTTACTTGCTTTTGGGTCAATTCCATTTACTCTTTAAAGTATACAGGTAGCTCTTTACAAAAAGCAAGTCCGTTATTCCAACGTCTTTTGATATCATTATATATACTAAAGGTATCAATTCCAATATCTTTAAGCTGATTAACCACTGCAAACATTGCCCACCTGCTTACACCCTATAGTAATCACTATTTCATAATTGTCTGCTGATGACTCGTATAAATCTTTTAATTTCACGACTGAAATGACTGTTTTTTTTCTTATTCCTTCTTCAAAACTTACTTCACATTCAAACCCGGTCTGTCTTAATCTGTCCACATTCGGTTCAAGCCAAAATGTTCTGTCCGGATTGCTCTGCTTTTGCCCCAAACCTGGGCCTGATTTGCGGAGCCAGTATACTGCACGCTTCATTCACATAATCTTTAAGCAGTCTGGTATCTCCGGACGCAACATTATATATACCGCAGGCATCGGGATATTCTCCCAACATGCGGAGTGCCCTCACGCAATCTGTTATGTACATGAAATTCCACATATTCGTACACGGTGATAATTCGGGTACCTGCCCATTAATAAGACTTTTTACAAGATAACTCATCAATGTTCCGTCATTTTCCCCGACTCCGTATACACTGTATATACGCGGCCATATAAACCTTATACCCTTCTGTGTGGCAACCAGGCGTCCCATATGATAAGACGCAAGCTTGGCAGCTCCATACATCATAAAGGGATTGGGAGCTGTAGTGTCCTCATTGGCCGTTCCGTGAACCACACCATACTCAGCCTGGCTTCCCGCTCCGACAAATGCCCTGCATCCGCACCTTGCGGCAACCGATACTGCTTTGGCAGTATATGCTATGTTACAATACTGCATATTGAAATCCTCGCGGTCACTTCCGGCTGAGCCGTTCCATGCCAGATGATAAAACACATCTGCCTCTGTCGGAATGTTGTCTGCATCCTCAATACCATCAAGTTCTGTCTCTATAATATTAAATCTTCCGGTCTGAAGCATATTGCCTAACTTGTAAATCTGTGTGCTTCCCGGCCTGACAATTGCGGTTACTTCATAATCACAGTTCAAAAGTTCCTCGCAGAGTGCCTTTCCTATGAATCCGGTTGCACCGGTGACTATCGCTTTTTTCAATCCGGCACCTCCACCTTCAGGCACTCCGCCAGTTCCTCCCTGTCGAGTAACGGCATCATGTCCTCAAGCGGCCTGCTTGCCATCTGCCCGTCCTCACGCATATAATTGGTCTGCTTAGGAAGTATTTTCTGGGTGATGTCGGCATTGTATGTACATACGACCGGACCATCATAATCAAGCACTTCCCTTACCTGTTCCGTAAGATTGGATTCATTGTCGATGTGCATTCCCTTTATTCCGAATGCCTCGGCTATTTTTTTCATGTCGGGGAGGGTGAGTCCTGACTCCTTGGTGCAGCCGGTAAGCCTTCCGGCAAAATTACCGTTCTGAGAGCCGTATATCATGCTGTATCCCTTGTTGTCTGCAATAAATAGCTTAACAGGAAGTCCGTATCTTTTGATGACCTCAAGCTCCTGCATATTCATAGCCGAGCTTCCGTCGCCCGTGACACACACAACCCTTCTACCAGATGCCATGGCACTTCCTATGGAAGCCGGAATATCATATCCATCGCCGCCAGACCCTTTGTGAGAAATGCCCGCTGCCCTTTCTTGATCTGAAAAGTCTTCATTGCTATATCAACCGTTGTACCGGAACTTGTGAACTGGTATATATCATCACCTGTCATTGCATCGGATACCGCCTTTATCAGGTGATAATTGCTTACATATCCGGATTGCGCTTCCTGCTCAGGGATGAATACCGGATATTTGTCACAAAGCATTCTGCAATGATCGATCCATGATGAATAATCTTTTTTCTGACAGTATCTTTATGTGATAACATCGCGGATATGAAATCAGCAACGTTACATACTATTTTTAACTGCGGGTGGACACTCTTTTTATTCATTTCATTGACATCTATATCCACCATTACATGATAGGCATTTTTAAGGAAACTTTCGTAATTGTAACCGGTGCTTAAAAGATTGAGCCTTGTGCCCAGTGTAAGCACATAATCCGCTGTCTGCTGTATGAAATTGGCCGCACGGTGGCCCACCGAGCCGGGTCTTCCAAAATAAAGCGGATGATTTTCTTCTATGAGGTCAACACCGTTCCATGATGTCAGAACCGGTATTCCAAGCGTATTGACTAACTCAAGCGCCGCCTTAGTTGAACCCGAAAGCCTTATGCCGTGTCCGAGAATTATGACAGGTCTTACAGCCCGATTGAGATGTTCAATGGCTGTCATGACATCAGCTTCGCAAAGCGGATATGTCTTAAGGTCCGCGCCGTCATATTTCGTTAATGAGTCCGGCTCTACTACAGAGGCCTGAATGTCAAGCGGAACATCTATCCATACCGGTCCCGGTCTTCCGTTGACCGCTATCGCCGCCGCTTTCTCAAGCTCATATCTGATATCTTCAGGCTCCTTAATGCGTACAGCATATTTGGAGTATGAGGAAGCCATTGAAATAATGTCAACCTCCTGTATTCCGAACTGTCTTACATGCTGGGTGTCCCTTAAATCGGCGCGCTTGACCTGTCCCGATATAAATATCACCGGAATTGAATCCATATATGCCCCCGCAAGTCCTGTCAGGGCATTGGTCGCACCCGGTCCGCTTGTCACGAGGCATACTCCATAGCCTTCGTGGATTCTCGCATAAGCCTCTGCGGCAATGGACGCACCCTGCTCATGAAGCATGCACACACCTTCAAGTCCGGGATTGCTGCCGAGGGAGTCATTCATATGCATGGCTCCTCCGCCACTGACATAGAATACTTTGTCAACGCCAAGTCCCGCTATGTAATTCATTATGTAATCTGAAACTTTTATCATCTCTGTCTCCCAAAATAACTTTCCGTAATAAATTCAATATTAACCTTGTCTCCAAAGCATTTTACACAGTCATCATACATATCTTTTATCTCATCATTGAGTTCGGAATAGTCGATATCGCCGCTTAATGTCGGAAGCGAAGGGTCGGCATAACTCTCATTGTAAAGTGTCTTAAATCCGTCAAAGCCTGCGATTGCAATGTCTTTTACTCCGAGCTTTTCAAGCAGACGAAGCATACAGATTACCGCATTGTCAAAAATGCTTCCAGCCTCTCTTTATTGTTCTGTTGAAATTGATTATCAGTTCACCGGCATCCGGCACAGTCTTGACGTTTGATAATATAATTCTTTTATTCCTGTCAAAAGCCGCCCTGAATGTCTCCCTGGCATAATCATAACGGACAGCATTACTGAAAAACAGATAATCATAATCATATCCGGGAAGAATCGCGTTTACGGCAATGGATATCGCATTGTTATCATTTATATAACTGTTTATCATCATGACATTGTCCGACGAGGATTTGCCGGGTGCAACAAGCACGATTTTCCGGCCTGCGAGAGTGTTTTTAAGCTCGTCAAATGACTCTGCATCGTCCACAAGCCTGCTCTGGTTCTCAACATATTTCTGTTCAAGCAGGTCATAGTCGTATTTCAATCTGTCGGAAGGATCAAGTGATTCTATTATATTGCGCATATCCTTCGCGCCCGTCCTGTGGTTATTAAGAAGATATGCGATATTATTAACGTGGCAGCAATATGTACCCGCTATAAAGTACGGTATCGAGTATCCCCATCTGTAATGCTCCTCAAACTGCACCATGTATGTGTCAATTGTGTCAAGTATTATATTAAGATTGTAGTTTTTATTATATTTCTTGTTAAGATATGACGTGATAAGCTCCGTTGTGGCATTGCCGGCTCCGCGCCCCATCCCGCACAGGCTTGAATCAATGATCACATCGCGTTCTCTTCCCGCAAAAAATTAGCAAAGGCAATGCTGTTGGCAAATGCCATCTGCTGATTATTATGTGAGTGGAATCAAGCTTTATGCCGTTATCCAGCATTGAATCAAGGCTTTCTGCTATTGACAACAGATCATCCTCATACATTGCCCCGAACGTATCGACTATTGATATGCCGACAGGGCGGAATTTATTGACTTCGTCGGCAAGCTCCGAAAGGTCTGACTCACTGTATGCAAGTGTATTGGCTGCCTGAAGATATATACTGTAACCCTTGTCACGGATTCTCTCCGCTATGGCTAAAGCCTGTTTTATCCTGCCATGCGGGAAAACAACTCTTACGGCATCGACAGAACTGCCGTCGCAAGGAGGCAGGACACTGTCATCATAACGATCCCAGTCAATCATAACCACATATGTACATGCCGGATTTTTACCCGACATGTATTTTTTCAGATCATCCGGAATGTGGTAAAAGAAGTTCCGTCTTCATGCGGTTTGTCCTTAAGCCATCCGCACTCCACAATTTCTATTTCGGAATTCTGCAGTTTTCCGATAATTCCGCGGATTGCCGCTGTCCCGAATCGTGATTCAACAATATATGCGCCGTCCCTGAGCGTACAATCAAGTACCTCTATTTTTCCCATATACATATTCCTCTGTCTTTGTAGTATTATTGTACAGCTTCCTTGATCTTCTTAATCATTTCGTCAAGCATAGGGGTTGTCATTCCCGGATATACGCCTACCCAGAAGCTGTTATTCATAACGTGATCCGTAACTTCAAGTGTTTCTGCAATTCTGTAATCAACGCCTTCCCTGAACTGTTCAAAACACGGATGTCTGGTTATATTTCCCGCAAAAAGATTTCTTGTCTGTATATTGTTATCTTCAAGGAATTTCACTATTTCATTACGGTTTTTACCACTTTCCGGTTTCACTGTAAGAATAAAACCGAACCAGCAAGGTTCGCTGGATTTTTCTTTTTCCGGCAGAATATAATAATCTTTCATATCATCAAGGCCTGCTCTCAGATAATCCCAGTGCTCCTGTCTTGCTTTTACAAAACCCGAAGTTTCTTAAGCTGCGCTGCGCCGATTGCTGCCTGCATGTCCGTTACCTTAAGATTATATCCAAGGTGTGAGTATACGTATTTGTGGTCATATCCGGCAGGAAGCGTTCCGAACTGTCCGTCAAATCTGTGTCCGCAAAGATTATCCTGTCCGCCCGTACATACACATTCACGGCCCCAGTCCCTCATGGATCTTATTATCTTATGAAGTAACGGATTAGATGAATATACCGCTCCGCCTTCGCCCATAGTCATCTGATGTGCCGGGTAGAAACTTGATGTTCCGATATCACCTATCGTACCTGTCTTATATGTTACACCGTCCAGTTCATATGTTCCGCCAAGTCCGTCACAGTTATCTTCTATGAGCCACAGATTATGACTGTCGCAGAACTCCTTGGCCGCCTTAAGATTAAAGGGATTGCCAAGGCTGTGAGCTATAAATACGGCTTTGGTCTTATTAGAATATGCTTTTTCGAGCATTGACATATCCATATTGTATGAAGGTATATCTATATCAACAAATACGGGAACCGCACCGACCTGCATTATCGGCGCTACCGTTGTAGGAAATGCCGCAGCCACGGTTATTATCTCATCACCGCGTCTTAACTGTCTGTCACCGAGTAACGGTGATGTGAGTGCGGCGATTGCGAGAAGGTTGGCTGATGAGCCCGAATTTACCAATGATACATATGGAACATCAAGGTATTCTGCCAGGCCTGTTTCAAATTCCTTTGTAAATCTTCCGGCGGTAAGCCAGAATTCCAGTGAAGAATCCACAAGATTTACCAGTTCTTCATCATCATATACCCTTCCGGCATAATTGATTCTGTCGCCCTCCTTGTATTCAGGCTTAATGTGATTTTCTTTTATAATATTGACGGACCATGTCCAAGATAGTATTTTTATCCATCGTGTCATCCTTATCTTTCCTTCATTACAGCATATATCTGCAATCAATTATTTTCTTGTTTCCGTACGACGGAACTTTCCTAAATTCTTCCCACGCTGTCACAATTGCCGCAACATCGCATTTATCATATACCGCTCTTGCCGAATCAAGAAATTAATCATGATATCAGGATATCTTTTCTTAAATTCGCTCATCGCTTCCGGATCGTATGCGTATATTGTATTATACCCAAGTCCTGTTAACTCCCTGATAATTCTTGCTGCTGCAGTGTCTCTTACATCATCAGAATCCGGTTTGAATGAAAGTCCGAGGATTCCTATGGCAGCATCCTTATCAAGACCCTGATTATAATCTTTGCTATATCTGCTGCCCTGTTATTGTTAACATCTATTACATTTTTGAGAATTAAAGGCTCATATCCTTTGGCACATGACTGTGAATATAATGCACATGTATCTTTCGGCAGGCAGTATCCGCCGTATCCGCAGCCCGGATATACATAAGAAGTCATATTGCAACCGTCCCAGCGCTTGTCCATATGGAGTATCCTGAATGCGTCGGCAACATCTATTCCGCCTATCGTATCGGCGACCTGCGCCATCTCGTTGGAATAACTTAGCATCGTCGCCAGCAATGTATTTGTAAGATATTTTATAAATTCACCTGTGGACTGCGTAACGCATTTAATAGGGATATTCATCGGTTCATAAAGAGCTGTGAGCATCTTTCTTGACCTGTCATCACTGCAGCCGAGAACTATTCTGTCCGCACCGGTAAAATCGTCCCAACAGTGTCCTTCACGAAGAAACTCGGGATTGTTGGCAACACCTATATGATCAACATCATATCCTTTAGAGCGCACATATGGCTCTATTTTCTCCGCTGTTGTTGACGGCGGAATCGTTGACTTGGTCACGAGCACCCTGAATTTGCCGTCATTTATTGATGCGAGGGTCTCGTCTATTGCGCCGAACAGATATGTAAGATCGGCACTTCCGTCCTTACCGTAAGGAGTTCCTACACAATAATAAATGTATTCGCTGTTTGCCACAGCATAATCCACATCATCCGTTATATGGAAATTATTGCCAAGGTGTTTATTAAGAACCTCTTCCATTCCCGGCTCCATAAACGGAAGTTTTCCGTTTCGTAATGTCTTTTACGTTCTTCATCAACATCGAGTCCGTAAACTTCATATCCGAGATGCGCAAATCCAAGTGCTGTCGTAAGTCCGACAAATCCAAGTCCGAATACTGTTACCATACCAGATTATCCTCCGTGCTTTCCTTAATAAATTGAAGAAATCTTTCCACGCCCTCTTCAACATATATGCGAGGGTTATAATTAAGCATTGTCCTTGCCTTGGTAATATCCGGGCATCTTCTCTGTGGGTTGTTGGTAAGATACTCTTTATCCTCCGATACCGCATATGCAACCTTTCCCGAATAGCCGAATATTCCGGCGCCTTTTTTCGCTGTATATCTCAGCAAGCCTTGAGACAGTAATCTCCGGTTTCTCTATTCCGATATTAAAATAATCGTATTTTCCATAAAGCATTATCTTAAGATATCCCGCTATTGCGTCTGCAATATAGCAAAACGTACGGCTCGGTGAACCGTTGGAAAGAATCGTTATATCATTGCCTTCAATCACATTCTTGGCAAAATCCGCCGGCACTCTTTTATCGTTAATCTTCATGCCCGGTCCGTAATTGTTAAACGGTCTTACAACGCCAATCGGCATATTGTACTGTCCCGCCCAGAGCATGCACATAGTTTCTCCAAAACGCTTTGACTCGTCATAGCAAGCCCTCGGTCCGGTAGCACATACGTTACCGTTATAGCTTTCCGGTGTCGGAACAGCTTCCGGTGCCGGATCTCCGTACAATTCGCTTGACGAATAGAACAAAAAGCCCTTGATGTTTCTTTCTTTGTAATAATCAAGCAGCTTTCTTAAGCCCCAGATATTGGCATCCAAAGTTTCTATCGGGTACTTTCTGTAAAACATCGGTGAGGCAATCGATGCCATATGTATTATGTAATCGGCACTTTTGGCCTCCGCAATGTCCTCTATATTATCTTTAATGATATCAAACTTCTTAACAATGAAATGCTCATCCGCTGCCATTTCATCTATCCACTTCGGATATCCAAGCATAAAATTATCAAGGCATATTACCTTTGTAAGATTAAGTTTCAGTCTGAAGTGATAAAAAGAAATGCACAAAATAAAATCCTAAGAATCCTGCACATCCGTAATCAATATAGATGAGCCCTGAAGTCTTGCAATCTCTTCTTTGCTCAAGCTCTCATAAGTATATTCCAAATCTTTTTCTAATTGTGGTGTAATCATAAGTAACTTCTCCTATTCCCAATTTTTCCATTCGGCATGTCCGGTATTCCACATGTAATCAAGTGCTTCCTTGTCACGCAATGTATCCATACATTTCCAGAATCCCTCATGTTTGTATGCCGCAAGTTCTCCGTCTGCCGCGAGACGTTCAAGCGGTTCTCTTTCAAAAAATGTGGCATCACCGTCAATATAATCGATAACTGCAGGTTCAAGTACCATGAAACCGCCATTTATCCATCCGCCGTCTTCCTTAGCCTTCTCCGTAAATTTTCTTACCGAATCACCTGAGTCTATATCAAGCACGCCGAATCTTCCGCCCGGCTGGATTGCCGTCAATGTAGCTAACTTACCGTGTTCATGGTGAAATTTAACAAGCTCATCTATATTGACGTTGGATACTCCATCTCCGTACGTCATCATAAATGTATCGTCTCCGATATATTTGCGCACACGTTTAAGACGTCCGCCCGTCATGGTGTTGAGTCCGGTATCAACAACCGTCACTTTCCATGGTTCGGCGACGTTATTATGTATAATCATTTCATTATTGTTGGAGAAATCGAATGTGACGTCACTTCTGTGGAGATAATAATCAGCAAAATATTCCTTTATCACATATCCTTTGTACCCACAGCAGATAATAAACTCATCATACCCGAATGATGAATAATATTTCATAATATGCCATAGAATCGGTGCTCCGCCAATCTCAATCATCGGTTTCGGTCTGAGATGGCTCTCCTCACTTATTCTTGTTCCAAGGCCTCCAGCCAGAATCACTACTTTCATAACAGACTCCATTCTGTTTTATTTAATAAATGTTATATCGGCAGTATTATACCATATGTTACCCACCTTCCGCCACTGTTTTTGTTTTACCCACTTGTCAAATAACTGCCGCCGTAGTACAATATCCACACAGGTTTTCTGAAACAAAGGGATACTCCCTGAAGTCAAGAAAGGATTTATTATGGAAGAGAAAGTAGCAATCATCGGAATTTTTATCAAAGATAATTCCAAAGCATCGAAAGTCAATGACCTTCTGCATGAGTACAGCAGTTATGTGGTAGGCCGTCTTGGCATCCCCTATAAGGAAAAGAATATCAACATAATATCCGTTATTGTGTGCGCTCCGGCTGACACAATCAGCACTTTGTCAGGAAAACTGGGTAACATTCCCGGTGTTACGGCTAAAAGCAATGCAGACTGTGACCGGGCAGAACACATGAAAGGATATGAAATATTATGAAAAAGAAATTACTTGCACTGTTTCTTGTCGCAGCAATGATTTTCGGACTTACCGCATGCGGCAAAACATCATCACAGACCGATCCGGCCAAGGTTGAAGGATGTGATTTTAACATCGCTTCGCTCAAAGGTCCTACATCAATCGGACTTGTTAAGCTTTTTCCGATTCGGATGCGGGAAACACCGTTAATAAGGTACAATTACTCCATCTACGGAACCGCTGACGAGATAAGCACAGGTATGGTAAAGGGCGACCTTGACGTAGCCGCAGTTCCATGTAATCTCGCTTCCGTTCTTTACAACAAGACTGAAGGACAGGTTGTTATTGCTGCTGTTAATACTCTTGGCGTACTTTATATTGTGGAAAAGGGTGAGGAGCTTGGCTCAATCGCCGACCTCAAAGGTAAGACAATTTACACAACCGGTCAGGGAACAACACCGGAATATACTTTAAGATACCTTCTGTCACAGAACGGTCTTGACCCGGATAAGGATGTAACCATCGAATTCTGTTCTGAGGCGTCTGAAGTAGTATCAACTATCGCAACTATGGACTCAGCCGTTGCAATGCTTCCGCAGCCTTATGTTACAGTTGCGCAGACTAAGGTTGACGGACTTAAAGTTGCTTTTGATGTTACAAAAGAATGGGAAAAAGCAGACAAAGACAGTACTGTTGTAACAGGAGTTCTCATTGCAAGAAAAGCATTTATTGAAGAGCACCCTGAACAGTTTAAGGCTTTCCTCGATGAGTATAAGGCTTCTGCAGAATATGACAATTCCAATGTAGAAGACACGGCAGAGCTTGTTGAGAGTTTTGACATTTTCAAAGCGGCCATTGCCAAGAAAGCCATTCCTGAATGTAACGTGACATTCATCACGGGAGATGACATGAAGACTAAGGTTTCATCATATCTTAAGGTACTTTTCGACGCCAATCCTAAAGCAGTCGGCGGAAAGCTCCCTGATGACGGAATCTATTATGTAGCTGAATAGGATTTATAATATGAAAGCCAAAAAGATAATAACAACAATTGTATGTATATCCATATGGTTAATAATCTGGTACGCAGTTTCCCTGGCTGTCGGAAAAAGACATCTTTTTCCCGGCTCCGGATGCTGTTATCCGCGCTTTGGTGTCCATGGCATCAACAGCCGGATTCTACGCAGATATCTTATATTCGATGCGTGGAATAATGGCAGGATTTATCATTGGGATGCTTTCAGGCATTATGCTTGCAATTCCTTCTTTCTGCTGTTATTATCTTGAGGCTTTTATTAATATACCGGTCAAGGTAATCCGCGCTGTTCCCGTGGCATCATTTGTGATTCTCGCTCTGTTGTGGCTTAAAGCATCAGCACTCTCAACGCTCATATCAGCCTCAATGGTCATGCCGATAATATACTCCCAGATGCTGTCTGCGCTCAAAAACACAGACCGTAAAATGCTGGAATTTGCCAAAGTGTATAGGTTGTCATTAATGAAACGCATCCGGTATATTTTATCCCTTCGGTAATGCCATCCCTCGTAAGTGCAGCTTCAGTCGCTGTGGGATTCGCACTGGAAATCAGGCATCGCTGCTGAAATAATCGGACTTATACGAGGTTCCATAGGCAATGAACTGTATAAGGCTAAATTGTATCTGGAAACGCCGAAATTGTTTGCATGGACCATAACCATCATCATTGTAAGTGTGGCATGTGAGAAATTGATCACTTTATTGCTGCATATCGTTAGTAATTCACTCGGAGGCAGTTCACATGAAAAAACCATAATAATTAATTCACTCACAGTACAATATGACGATAATAAAGTTATAGATGATTTTTCTTATACCATAGAACCCGGCAGATGCTATGCCGTCATGGGGGCATCAGGAATCGGCAAGACTTCTCTTATCAATGCCATCATGGGACTTATTCCGTACACCGGAACAATAAGCTGTGACGAGGATTTCAAGATCAGTGCCGTTTTTCAGGAAGACAGGCTGTGTGAAGGAATGTCCGCATCCAGAAATATAAAGATTGTCTGTGACAGCAAAGAACAGATATCCCGTATTCCGGGATTGATGTCAGACTTTGGATTATCCGATTGTGTTTCGCGTAAAGTACGTAACTTAAGCGGAGGCATGAAGCGCCGTGTCGCCATTATCCGTGCGCTCTTATCGTCCCATGACCTTCTTATAATGGACGAACCGTTCAAGGGCCTCGATGAAACTACCAGTTTGCCGTGATGCATTCAGTCTAAAAAGAAACCCCGGAAGATACCATATTAATGATAACACATGATATCTCCGAGGCTGAATTTTCAATGCTGAAATTATAAATCTCTAATTCCCATCTTCATCTTTGTCATTTTTCTTATGTTTTACCGGCTTTACTTCATCAGGTACTGCCATCTCTCCGGCATCATGCTCATCCTCTTTCAGCTTGCGGCTGCGTCTGTGTGAAAGAGTTATCGCAAGAGCAATTATAAATATAATTACCGATACAACTGAAATCAGAGCTCCGTCATAAAATCCCGGTGTAACATATACCATTTCAATATTATGTTTTCCTGCATCAAGCCTTAACATAATAAACACATCATTCCATGTACCGGCATCGATTTCCTGTCCGTCAGCCTTAATCTTCCATCCGCCGGCCGGGAACCATTTTTCGTACTTCTTTGCAGCCTTCTCCGGAAGCAGTTTCTGAATAAAGCTCTCCGCTTTGACATTTGGTATAGTAAACAGCACATTACCCGCTTTGCTAAGTTCTATGCTGCCCTTAATGTGGTCACTGTTATATCCCGTAGTCACAAACATCTCTTTAGAAAGTTTATCATATAATTCCGCAATGGCTCCATTATCGATTGAAGCCGAATACAGAAGGGATGTAATGTCATTTCTGTGATCCGGGGTATATGTAAAATTACATTGATTTCATCACCCCTTGACATTTCCGATATCTATAACCGACATCGTCCTGTTTCCGGTGTATACATTCTTTCCGTTCACGGTAATATCTATTTTCTTATATCCGATGACTGCACATATACAAGCATCTCTTCATCATCTGCGGTAATTTCGTATGTTCTTGTGCCATCAGAATCCAGATTATCGGCAATAAGCCTCGTGGAGTTAAGATTATAAACTCTGCTGCCTCCGAGAGCTTTACTCATATCATTCATATTCGTAAACGGATCAGCGCCGTTTGCAAAAGTAAATTCCGCAAAACTCTCCGGAATGGCATATCCGGTACTCAATGCATAATGATTATCATATATCTTAACATCTCCGACTTCTCTCTCAAACTCATATGCCGGTGAGTTAACATCATAATATCTTGTATAATAATACTTCACTCCGAGAAGCATATCCATAAATGCATTCTCGCCAAAATACATGACATTATTAATGCCTCCGGTAGCGCCTGTTTTTACAATACAATTCCGTTAATGCATAATTATTGAATGTGTTGAAAAGCGACATTGAATTAATGCCATATACCGTTGCCTCATTCACAATAGAAAGATGTCCAAGGTTCTTAAGGAAACTGCAATCGGATATTATAGTACCAAATGACATATTACTGATGTCAGTATCCATATCATAATTCATTCTGTCCTCTGGGCAGTATACACCTCATCGATTTTCTCACGGTAAAATCCTGCACTCTTGGATGCATTAATAGTATTAAAATCATTAATATATCTTCCGTAATCACCCATCGGCCTGCTGCTGACGGTAAATATTCCGGCCAGAAGCATGACCACAATTTCCCCGTATACAAATACCTGTATGAGCACGAACTTGGCCTTACCGGACACAAATGCCATTATTACAAAATACACAATAAGTATCACGCCCGTTATTATCGCCGGTATTATAAGATCATTGTTGAAATAAGCCATAGCCGCATATCCGGCAAGGAGCAATACCATCGCTGCCACCATCGAACTTTTCCTGACCTGTTTCTTTCTCTTATGGCATACCTCGAATGCCATTGTGAGGCAGCATAAAATAATCAGGAATGAAAATCTGTTAGGTATTCCCGTCTGCTCGTGCATTCCATGCCATATGAAATTCAAAGGCTTGAAATTCAGGCTGAAAAGCATTATTGCAAGCAGGATTCCGTTGCGGATCTTATGTCCCACCTTTACGCTTCCTGTTGTAAAGTAAGTAATTCCCATAAGCAATACAAATGTCGTCATAAACAGATTGGCACGATTGCTGTCAAAATCTATTCCGACAGGATGAACCGCAACCATTATATTTTTAAAACTGTCAACATAATTTCCGTAAAATTCCATTGCCGGAAGTGTCTCGGATGATATTGACGTATCCTGAAGTCCTCAAACGAAGGAAGAAGGATTACCGCACTGATTCCTACCGCTAGCAGTGATGACAAACCTATCGTCAGAAACTTTCTGATAAATGACTTAAAATTCTTAAAATCATAAGTAAAGAAATATAAGAATATAAAAAGATACAGCTTATATATCCTATAAAATAACTGTTAATTATCAGCATGGCGAGAAATAAAGTATACCAGTACCATTTGGGATTCTCTTCTCTCATAAGTATGTCAAGTCCCATTATCACAAGCAGGGAACAACATAATGCCATCCATCCACATGATATTCCACATATAACCCGCAACAAATCCGTTTAATGCATATATCACGGAAAAAAGAACAATTCTGCTGCATCTGGCCTTCGGAAAACGGTTCCTTATAAATACCGAAAAAGTTCCTCCGCATATCGCAATCTTAAGGACTATAAGTACATTGACAACATATATGATATCCGATTTATCAAACGGAAGCATAATAAGATTCAGCGGTGACACCAGATAATATGAGAACACCGCCCAGAAATCATATCCCATACTTCCGGTAAGCGAATAAAACATACTGCCTTTATCATGTATTATATCATAGTATGCGTTAAAAAAGGCACATATTGCTCATAACAGTCGTTAGTTACAAGTCCTGTACCACACGTTAAATATGCTATTAAATAAATTAGCCCCATAATACTTAATGGGACTAATGTGCTTATATAAACATGCTTAAATTTCTTCATAGACTGTTACTCCTTATTCATCATTTCATTCTGGATTCCAGCTTGTATTGGTTACGGCCGTTCTCCTTTGAATAATAAAGGGCTTTGTCAGCTTTCATATATAATTCCGAATACTCAGATATATTATCGGTAGTTGCTATTCCGACACTTACTGACAAATTAACATATTTCTGGTCA
>VOFB01002963.1_pt1 | contig 25146 bp, 51 predicted proteins | sample 5384141 | NCBI WGS metagenome assembly VOFB01 (sample SAMN12384721, study PRJNA508395) | human gut metagenome | isolation source: healthy gut A | host: Homo sapiens | reverse complement strand
CAGACATGTGGATTCAGTTACGTATTGCTTTATGCAATCCCTCAATTTTAATAATATGGAATGCAGAGATGCTGATGGGAGTTATTGATGCGGCGGAAGAACTGCGCGCCCGATCATTATTTCATTCGGAACAGGATTTCACGGGAAATACTTCTTTTGAAGATTACTGTTATATGATGGAATCTATGGCTAAAAAAAGCAAGTGTTCCAGTAATTCTTCACTGGGATCATGGACGCAATATGACGATCCTTCAAAATGCCGTAGATCATTGCATGAACTCTGTAATGCGTGACGCGTCTGCTCTTCCGTACGAACAGAACGTTGCAGAGATCAAAAGATGCGTAGATTATTTCCATGCATTATAACATTCCGGTTGAGGCAGAACTTGGACATGTAGGAAACGAGACGATCTACGAAGAAGCGTTGTCCGAGTATCACTATACAGATCCGAAACAGGCAAAAGATTTCGTGGACAGAACAGGATGCGATTCTCTGGCTGTTGCGCTCGGAAACGTACACGGCGTTTATTCTTCTGAGCCGAAGCTGGCATTTGATATTTTGGAAGAGGTTGCAAATGCAGTTGACGTTCCGCTTGTACTTCACGGGCATCAGGTATCGGAGATGAAGATATTAAGAAAGCGATCTCTCTTGGAATCGCTAAGATCAACATCCACACAGAGCTTTGCCAGGCTGCTATGGAAGCTATTAACGAACATAAAGACGAACCTTTCTTAGCTGTAGAACGTGCAGTTCGCCAGGCAGTAAAAAAGAGCGTGCTATGTACAAGATTAAACTCTTTGGCGATGACGGAAGGGCTGATGAATAAGGTGAGTAAAGATTTGGACGTAATGATTATCGGGGCGGCGATCGTAGATCTGCCGCTGCGCCCGGTAAGTAAAGAAGTGTTTGACGTTGTATCTTATCCGGTAGACGGAATTGCAATGACGATCGGAGGAGATGCGCTTAATGAATCGACCATTATTACAAGACTGGGACATAAAGTTGCTTTGATGAGCTGTATCGGTGTCGATGTAGCCGGAGCGTTTGTGTTAAGTCATTGTGAAAGAACAGGAATCGATACAAAATATATCAAACAAGATCCGGCAATCGATACTTCGATCAATGTCGGTCTGGTAGCGGCTGACGGAGAGAAACTTTTATCACGAACCGTCAGGGAAGTCTTTGGAAATTTAAGTACGAAGATTTGGATATGTCAGCTTTAAAAGGAGCAAAGATTCTTTCGTTTGCAAGTATTTTCAACAATCCGCTTTTTGATAATAAAGCGCTTGTATCTGTATTTTCCAAAGCAAAAGAAGAAGGTATGATCATTTGTGCCGATATGGTGTCGCCAAGATTGAATGAGAAACTGGAAGATATTACGGAAGCGTTGAGTTATGTAGACTATTTCTTCCCGAATTTTGAAGAGGCAAGTGAAATGACGGAGAGACAGACGAAGCGAAAGTGGCTGATAAGTTATATGCCTGCGGTGTGAAAACGTAATCATGAAGATCGGTAAAAGAGGATGCTACATCCGTAATGCAGACGGTGCGATGATCGTTCCGGCATGCAAAGGAGTGACGGCAATCGATACGATCGGAGCAGGAGATAATTTCGCATCCGGATTTATTACAGGCCTTTTGGAAGGAAAGATATCCGTGAATGTGCGATCTATGCAAACTGTACTGCAGCTGTTTCTGTTCAGTATGTCGGCGCGACAGGCGGTGTGACAGATAAAGCGATCGTAGATAAGATGCTTGCGAAATACCGTGAAGATTATAAATAATATCTGCATACTTAAAAGTGTTTGGTTGGATGAAATAGGTTAAGAAAGGGATAGACAGCTATTATGAAAAACGATGAAATTAGGAAAGACAGGAATAGATATTTCAAGAATGGGACTCGGCACCTGGTCAATCGGCGGCGGCTCTGCATGGGGCGGAGATCATGAGCTTCAGACAGTTGTAGATACGATAAGAGAAGCTCCTAAGGCAGGAGTCAATCTGATCGATACAGCGCGGGATACAATTTCGGAAACAGTGAAAAAATTCTCGGAAAAGCTCTTGAGAAAATGAATCGCGAAGAAGTTGTGATCATTACGAAATGCGGTGTTACATGGGATCAGGAGATGAAAGGAGACCTGTTTAATAAAAAACAGGATTCAGCTTTATAAAAACCTGAACAGCGAGTCTGTGAAAAAGGAAATTGTCGGCTCTCTTGAGCGTCTCGGAACAGATTATGTGGATGTGTATATGACACATTGGCAGTCTGTGGAAGGATCAAGAATATTATGTGCCGATCCAAAGACAATGGATGTTTAAATGAGTTAAAGCTCAGGGAAAGATACGTGCGATCGGGCGGCAACGTAGATATCGACCAGATCAAAGAATATTTGAAATGGGGAGATCTTGATATCGTTCAGGCTAAGTATTCAATTCTTGACCGTGGCATTGAGGATGAAATCATTCCTTGCTGTCGTGAAAACGGTGTTACAATTCAGGCTTATTCACCGCTCGAAATGGGACTTCTTTCGGGAACGATGCCGAGAGTATCAGCCGGTCGGAGCACAGATTCCAAAGAAATGGTTCCAGCCCGAAAATATGCAGGCGGCAATGGATATGATGGATAAATGGAAACCGCTTTTGCGAAAAATATAATTGTACAATCGCAAATCTGGCTCTTGGATGGATACTGGCACAAGGGGAGATTTCCTGAATCTTCTCAGTGGCTCGACAACAGTAGATCAGATTAAAGAAAATGTGAAATCAGCTGAATTGGGAACTTGATCCGAAGATGTCGCTTATATGCGCGAGCTTGCGGAAGAAATCGATAAATAAGAGGCAACTGTATTTTAAAGATTGTTTGCCTGTATATATTTCCGAGTCTGAATATTTCAAAAAGGAGAAATCATGTTTTCAAAGAATAAAGGTCTTGCAAAAACCAACTCAAAGGAGTTATTATTAAATAAAAGTGGTGTGAATAGCGGTGGAAAAGGTACAGAAAGGGAAGAAAGCATGGCGGGCAAGGAAAGATTGATGGCAATCCGTCAAACGATACAGATGCAGAAGAAAGCGTCTGTAGGAGAATTGAGTAAAATATGCAGAGTGACGGAAGAGACAATACGCAGAGATTTGGATAAGTTGGAGGCGGATGGCGCCGTGACCCGGGTTCACGGCGGTGCGATCTGGAATGAAGGCATTCAAAAAGAAGGAGTTCATTTTTATCGGAGGATGAGCAAACATCTGAAAGAAAAGCAGGAGATTGCCCGCAAAACGGCGAAACTTTTCGAGGGAAAGACAACGATGATCGCGGATTCTAGCACAACGGTGATGGAGGCGTTGAAGCTGCTGCCTCAGTCTCCTGATATAACAGTTGTGACAAATTCAACTGAGGTATTCCGTGAATTTCAGCAGTCTCCTCTTAATATTATCTCGACTGGGGAGAGTATAATAAAAATCACTTTCTTTACAAGGGCAGCTTGCCAAGACAAACATTCTGAAATATAACGTAAGCCTTGCATTGATCAGCTGTAAAGGACTGAGCATTGAAAAAGGTGTGCTTGATTCAAACGAAAGCGAAGCTGAGGTAAAGAAGGCAATGCTCGCAGGCTGAGGAAGTTGCGCTCTTAGTTGATTTTTTCAAAATTTGATCAGTCGGCATTTGTGAACCTGATCGATCTTCAGAAGGTGAATTACATTATTACAGACAGGAGTCCTTCAGAAAAGTGGATAGAGTATTGCTCCGAACAAGGGATTGAATTGATTTATTAAATTGTTTAGAAATTTTCAGATTTCGATTAAGAATTATCATTTGAATAAAAAAAGGAATGACCGATGCGTTTTTTTGTAGCGGTCATTCCTTTTTTTATATAGGTATTAAATTATGTGTAGAAAACAATCATAAACAAAATGTATGAATCAAAGAAAATAGAAGAAAACAAAAAATATATAACAAAAATAACGGATGAAATCTGTTTAAAACATAGAAAATCTTTGAATCAAAGAAATAATATTGACAATAATTTGCCGAAAATGTACAATAAATATCAAGAAATCCCATTGTATTCGACGATATAGACATAAAGGATAAAAACGAAAAACACAGAAAGTTAAGGAGATGGAGAGATGAAAGAAAAAGAAAAAAAGAATACGATCGTGAAACGTATGATATTCGCGGTGGCAGCCGGATTCGTGGTTGGTTTTCTCATGCTCTTTTGAGGGAATTTCTTCTGGAAAGCGGGAAATCAGGAATATGGAAAACAGTGGATGCAATCTTTTTTCAAGATGTAACAAAGACAAACGGAATTGAAGGTATCGGTATTTTATATATTGTCGGTCAGTTGTTTATGAGAGGACTTCAGTTGGCTATTGTTCCTCTTGTACTTACTTCGCTGAGTCTGGCGATGTGCAGTCTGGCAAATCCGGAGACTCGGAAAGATTGCAGGGAAGACATTTATCACATACATTTGCTTTCATGTAGTGGCAGCGGCTCTTGCGGGAGCAGCGGCATATTTTGATGAAAACAATGGGATGGTTCGACGTACAGCTTCCTAACGAGATGGTGACAGAAGCGGTGACGATGGAAGGATATAACCCGCTGGTGACAGTCGTCAATGCAGTTCCGTCTAATATTTTTTCGGCATTTTCATCTAATAACGAGATCATATCTGTCGTAGTTGTTGCGATCATTCTCGGATTGTGCATGACAGTGCTTGGCAAAAAGACAGAACCTCTTCGTAAAGTCATTGAAAATTTAAATGATGTCGTACAACTTTTCTTGAATTTCCTGATCGATAAGATCGGACCGGTTGCAATTTTTGCATGATCACAAGAACGCTTGCGGTGTATGGAATCGAATATATTAAACCGACGCTTGTATGGATCGTTACTACGATTGTTGTAAGTCTGGTGCTTGTATTTACAATTTATCCGGTAGGGATATTCCTTACAACCCGGCTGAATCCGATTCCGTTTGTGAAGAAAACGTTGAAGATCGGCTTGTTTGCGGCAGCGACAAACTCTTCTGCGGCAACACTTCCGCTGAATACAAAGACATGTACGGAAGAACTGGGATGTTCAAAAGAAATCAGCAGTTTTGTTCTTCCTACAGGTATGACGATCAACATGAACGGTACGACAGCGATGCATATGATTGCGATTACATTTATTGCGACAGCGGCAGGAATTGATATTAAGCCTTCAACACTTGCCATAGCAGCTTTTTCTTTCTATCTGCACGGCGATGGGAACTCCGGCAATTCCGGTTGCGGGAACGACGATGGTGTATGTTGTCATGACAGGGTTGGGAATGAGCTCTGAATTATGTATGATCGGATATTCGCTTGTACTGGCGATGAATTATCTTCCGGGAATGGCGGTAATTACCTTGAATGTAATCGGTGACGCAGCTACAAATGTGATCGTAAGCTTTAAAGAGAAAGTGCTGAATAAAAGATGTTTATTATAAATAGAAGATAAATAAAATTGTAAAAGTACAGAATAAAGAAGTAGTTTAGAAAAAAAGAAGATAATGAAATCTTGTAATATCATGATGAAACAAAAACAGGAATCGCCGCATTGAACTTTAGTTCAGTGCGGCGATTCCCCGCTTTTGCGTGTAAACATCCCACTATGAGATTCGCAGACAGTTAAGAGATGTTACGGCAATCAGTTTCGAGATTGAGGAATGACTTCAGGCCCTTCCGGTTCGGGATTCGGTTCGGGATCCGGCGTAGGCGGAATCGGATCCACATCATCGCCATCATCTCCGTTTGTATTTCCTAAGTTTTCGGAGCTGCCTGAATTGTTGTTTGTCGAATTATCCTCGTTGTTCTCGTCATCTTTACTTTCGTCATCTGTCTTTCCGTGTCCCGGACAAGTTTCTTTGTCAAAGTGTCTTTATCAAAATACTCTGTGATGGAAGGACATCCGTTCACTGCAAGTTTTCCTGTCTGGGTACAGATTGTTCTTTGTACAACAGAAGCAGGAGGAGTGAAGTTTTATATTCTAATTCTGCGTGGATGCGATCCATAATGTGCTTCCATATTACTTCGTGCCATGACTGATTCCAAAATTGTTCCAGTGTTTTATCCTCGTCATATCCGGTCCATACAGAACAGGTGTAGTAAGGCGTATATGCGGATAACCAGAGATCAGTACTGTTTTCCGTTGTACCTGTTTTACCTGCTGCAGGCATGTTGTTAAGTCTTGCAGGCGTTCCGGTTCCACGGTTGATTACGTCCTGCATAGCGCTTGTCAGAAGAAATGCTGTCGATTCTTTTTTAAAACACGACGTGTTATAGGTTTTGAATTATCGATCAGGACGTTGCCGTCGTGATCAAGAATTTCTGTATAAAGGAGCGGTTCGGTATAAATTCCGCTATTTGCGATCGCGGCATAAGCGGCGGTCATTTCAATATTGTAAACACCTCTTGTAATACCTCCGAGGGCGGTAGCCTGTGCGATATCCGACATACCCGGATAGTTCGGATCATTATTTACAAGCGTCGTAAAACCGAAGTTTTCGAGATATTTGTATCCCTTTTCAAGTCCGACTGTCTCGGTCAGAGTGCGTACGGCGCAAACATTCATGGAGTGTTCGATAGCATAGCGTACGCGGGCGCTTCCGATGTATTTGTTATCCCAGTTGTTTACCGGCTGTCCGCTGGCGTACCGGTACGGCTCGTCTTTGATCGTTGTTGCAAGAGTCATGCCGCACTCGTTTAATCCTGGGGCATAAGTGGATAAAACTTTAAAACAAGATCCCGGCTGTTTTGGGGAAGCTGTGGCGCGGTTTAAAGATAAGCTGGTCGTCTTTGCTCCGCGTCCGCCGACAATGGCTTTACATGTCCTGTATATTGATCCATTAATACGACGGAAACCTGAGGCTGAAGCGTAATGTTTAAACGTTCGTCTACAATATCGCCTGCATCTGTATTAATACCGAGAGTGCCTTTATATTGTTCGATAGAAGCTTTCGCTTCATCTTCCGAACTGAAAACAAACGGAGCGGCAGAGCCTCGTACAGAGATCAGATACTGCTTTAAGTTTTCCTTACTGTAGTTTTCGGCAGATCCGTCCGCACGGTGGATTGTCAGTGCGTAGTCTGTGATACCGTATTCTACGATCGGATAATAAGCATCATTGGAGGCTTCTTCGTCACAGATCTGTTGGATCGCCAGATCCTGAGTAGACTTGATAGTCAATCCTTCGCTGTAGAGAAGGTTATAAGCCTGTGTTTCCGAGTAACCTTTCTCGTCCATAAGATCTTGAATGACATCTTCGATCAAGGCATCTGTAAAATAAGAGTAAGGCGTTGTATCTTCGGTGATCGCGGCTGTCTGTAAAATGCGGTCATACACAGGGTCGGCAAGCGCTTCGTCGTACTGCGCCTGATCGATGTATTTTTGTTCAAGCATGTTGCCGAGAACTTTTTCACGGCGTTTGGCGTTAGATTCCGGATTCGTTACAGGATCGTACTCTGTCGGGTTCTGTGTGATCGCGGCAATGACCGCACATTCCGAAAGGGTCAGATCCGCCACATCTTTGTTGAAATATCTTGTAGATGCCGTCTGTACCTGAGACATCCCTGACCGAGGTTGATCGTGTTAAGATAGGCTTCTAATATCTCGTTTTTGTTCATCTCTTTTTCAAATGCGAGAGCGAGATACTGCTCTTGTAATTTACGTTCCACTCTGTCAAAAAATGTTTTTTCGTTGACAAAATCAAATACGTTGTTTTTGATAAGCTGCTGTGTCAGGGTACTGGCTCCTTCGGTAAAATCAAAACCGTTCATGACTCCGACGACGCCGGCTCTTAAAATTCCCCTGAATATCGATTCCGTTATGTTCATAGAAACGTTCGTCCTCGATCGCCACAAATGCATGCGGAAGAAAATCTGTTTTTGCCGTGATCTCGTCATAAGTACGGTAGACACGGTTTGAATCAGAATCTTTCAGAGTGTCGATGACTGTGCCGTTTTGATCGACAATCGTTGTTGTAAATCCTTTCGGCTGAATGTCTTCGGCAGATACGTCCGGGGTGTTGTCAATGATTTTTTTTTGCAAAAATTATACCGCCGACAAGCCCTATAACGACAAGCAGAAGCATACAGGTGATAACTGCTTTAAAAAACGAACTCCTACGCGTTTCTTTTTCATTTTCTTTTTCGAAGAGATTGATGATTTTCTCTTTGAAAGATTATTTTTTCCGTAGTTCACGAATAACATCCTCCTTTTCAACTTCTATGATTATATCAAATAAGGTCTTTAAATAAAGAAAAAATGAAATCTTCATATTTTATAAAAGAATTTTAATCATAATATCAGTATCTTCACGTTCGTACAGGCGAGAGATCCGCATAATGGTTGTACATGTTCCATGTCTTTGCTATAGTAGAAAAGGTATGGAACTGTTTTATGAAAAAGGAGAAGATAAAATGGAGTGTTATCATACGGTATATACAGAAGGAACAGGAGAAATTGTGGAAAAAAAATCCCGTTTTATAGCAGAGGTATTTCCGGTTTCAAATGAAGAAGAGGCGTTTGCGCATTTGGAAGAAATCCGAAAAAACACTGGGATGCCAGACATCACTGCTGGGCATATGTAATCGGAAGAAATCCGGCGGCAGAGAGAATGAGCGATGACGGAGAACCGGCAGGAACGGCGGGGAAGCCGATACTGGAAGTGTTAAGAGGGAAAAAACTGACAGATGTATTTGTTGTTGTCACCAGATACTTTGGCGGCACGCTTCTCGGAACAGGCGGTCTTGTAAGAGCGTATACGTCGGCGGCGGCAGGGCGCTTGCTCATACGGTTATTATAACCAAGATACATGGGTTTAAACTGAAAATTATTACAGACTATACGGGACTTGGAAAAATTCAGTATATTTTAGGACAAAAGGGATTATCCGTTCTTGATACAGTGTATACAGATAAAGTAGAACTTACAGTTCTTGTGCCGGATGACGAAGAGGGATTTCTGATGAAAGAGCTGATGGAAGGCACGAACGGACAGGCGATGACGGAAAAAAACGGAGCAGTGCTGGTTTGCGGAGACAGAAGAAGGAATAAAAATTTTTGAACAATAAAAGAACGCTGCTTACAGGCGACAGTCTGCCTGTAAGCAGCGTTCCTTATTTGTATAGGCAACGAGCAAAAAGCCCGGATTTGCTAAATGATGAGATTACTCATCAATACATTCCAGTTTGCTCACTGACACTTCATATGCCGTTCTTGTCTCTGTTTCTGTTTCGGATAATTTCTTTTACATATTCTCTGCTTTGGATCCTTCCCAGTATACGCACATGTTCTCCTACATCGAAGTTCGATGCGTACCGTGCGTTTCTTCCCCAGCAGATACAAGGGATATAATCTGATTTCCCCCGTAAGGGCGGTTTACGGCAAGAAGCAGATCCGCAATCTCACGTCCTAAAGGGGTTTTTCGATATACCGGTGTCTTGCACATATCCTTCCAGTAAAATATGATTTGTCTTTGCGCCGTCCGGTTCTTCTTCGATGAACTCCATTTCCCGTGCAAACACTGAAAGAACAAGTCTGTTTTTCTGTTCTTCATGACGGTTATATGACCGGAATTGTCCTGACACCATAATGCTTCTGCCTTTGTAATCTTGCGTTACATCGATGAGTCGTTCCGAGACCATGACCGGGATCCTGTCACTGGAATTGCTCAGCCGTTTCACGAGAATATCTACCATATAAAATCCTTCCCCGAATACCTCATGGCTGTATGTAAATTCCGAAGCCACCGATCCTATAACCGTTACCTGATTGTTCTCAATAATCTTATCTGACATGCTCTGTAATTCTCCTCTCCTCTTATCGCCGGGGTATCTGTCCGGCACTGCTTGTATTTTTGAGTCACTACTAAATTTATGTTTTTTTTCATCTTGTTTAGAACTGATTTCATACAGAATCGTTCGACACAAAAATTTCGACATGCGTTCTTGTAAAATGAAAATTTTATGATAAAATATAACAGTTGCAGTAAAACTATAACTATAAATCACTCCCTTAGCAGGGGAAAATAAAGAAAGAGTGTATATTTATGAAGACAAAAACGCGAAGATGTAAGAAATATCGCTATTATCGCCCATGTTGACCACGGAAAGACGACATTGGTTGACGAGCTTTTAAAAACAAAGCGGTGTTTTCCGTGAAAATCAGGAAGTGGCGGAACGTGTTATGGACTCGAACGATATTGAGCGGGAACGTGGGATCACGATCCTGTCCAAAAATACGGCAGTTCATTATAAAAAGGAACAAAGATCAACATTATCGATACGCCGGGACATGCGGTTTTTGGCGGAGAAGTAGAACGTGTGCTGAAAATGGTCAACGGCGTGATCCTCGTTGTCGACGCATTTGAAGGCGCAATGCCGCAGACAAAATTTGTATTAAGAAAAAGCGCTTGAATTAAGCCTTCATGTCATCGTCTGCATCAACAAGATCGACCGTCCCGAAAGCAAGACCTGACGATGTAATCGACGAAGTTCTTGAACTTTTCATCGATCTTTGGCGCATCTGACGATCAGCTTGAGTGCCCGTTTGTATATGCATCCGCCAAAGCAGGAGTTGCATGCCTTGATCTGTCTGATCCGCAGCAGGACATGAAACCGTTATTTTGAAACGATCCTCGAATATATTCCCGCTCCGGAAGGGAGATCCTGAAGCTCCGACGCAGGTGCTGATCAGCACGATCGATTACAACGAATATGTCGGACGTATCGGTATCGGAAAAAGTGGATAACGGAACGATCAGTGTGAATCAGATATGATACTTTGTCAATCACCATGATCCGGACAAACAGCAGAAAGTAAAGATCAGTAAATTATATGAATTTGACGGATTGAGCAAAACAGAAGTTAAAAGCGCAACGATCGGATCGATCGTCGCTTCTTTCCGGTATTTCTGATATATCGATCGGAGATACGCTTTGTTCTCCTGAAAAAGCAGAGGCAATTCCTTCCAGAAAATTTCAGAACCGACGATTGCGATGCAGTTTATTGTAAACGACAGTCCTTTTGCCGGACAGGAAGGAAAATATGCAACTTCCTCGCCATCTGCGTGACCGCCTGTTTAAAGAGCTGAACACAGACGTAAGTCTTCGAGTGGAAGAAATGGAAAATACAGACAGTTTTAAAGTGTCGGGACGCGGAGAACTTCATTTGTCCGTTTTGATTGAAAATATGCGCCGCGAAGGATATGAGTTTGCAGTAAGCAAAGCGGAAGTTCTCTATCATACGGATGAAAACGGAAAGAAACTTGAGCCGATCGAGACAGCTTATATTGATGTGCCGGATGAATTTACAGGAGTTGTAATCGAAAACTCGGCCAAAGAAAAGGAGAACTTCGCAATATGGGGGTTTCCAACGGCGGTTACACACGTCTTGAGTTTTCCATTCCGTCCAGAGGATTGATCGGATATCGCGGAGAATTTATGACAGATACAAAAGGAAACGGTATCATTAATACAAGCTTCGACGGATATGAGCCGTACAAAAGGCGATATCCAGTATCGTAATGCAGGGATCGCTTATCGCATTTGAGACAGGTGAATCTGTAACTTATGGTTTATACAGCGCGCAGGAACGCGGAACTTTGTTTATCGGACCGGGAGAAAAGGTTTATTCAGGTATGGTGATCGGCCAGAATGGAAAAAACAGATGATATTGAGTTGAACGTATGTAAGACAAAAGCATCTGACAAATACACGTTCCTCCAGCGCAGATGAAGCTTTGAGACTGACTCCGCCTAAAATTTTAAGTCTTGAGCAGGCTCTTGATTTTATCGACACCGACGAGCTTTTGGAGGTGACGCCGAAGACGCTGCGTATCCGCAAAAAATCCTGGATTCAAGGATGCGGAAGAGAAGTATGATGAAATAAATTATGAAAATTTAATGAAATTTGAAGAATTTACAGAATTCAAAAACGATTTATTATATACATTAGAGCTGTTCTGTGTTATAATATTTTCATAATATAAACATCCTTTTTACACATGTTTATGTTAAGTATATACAAAAAGGGAGTTGAACAGCATGAAGTTTATCATCAGCGGAAAAAACATTGAAGTAACACCGGGGCTTAAAGAGGCTATCGAACAAAAGTTAGGAAAACTTGAGAGGTATTTCACTCCTGAAACAGAAATCATCGTAACGCTTAGCGTGGAAAAGGACGTCAGAAAATCGAAGTGACGATTCCTGTAAAAGGATCTATCATCCGCTCCGAGCAGACGAGCAGCGACATGTATGTGTCGATCGACCTTGTAGAAGAGGTTATTGAACGGCAGCTTCGTAAATATAAAAACAAACTTGTTGCGAAAAGCCAGGGACATCCTACTGCTGCTGTTCCGTCAGGAAGCATTAAAAAGAGTTTATCGAATCCGACGACGAGTCATCTGATGACGATGAAATCCGCATCGTCCGCACGAAAAAGTTTGGTATTAAACCGATGTTCCCTGAAGATGCCTGCATCCAGATGGAACTGCTCGACATAGCTTTTTCGTTTTCTCAAACGCAGAAACAGATGAAGTAAATGTTGTATACAAAAGAAAGGACGGATCTTTCGGACTGATCGAGCCGGAATTTTCATAAACTGACCGAATTGTCATTTTTCATCAGTAAACAGAATTAACGTACAGAACGCCCGCAAAACTGTTCGCACTGTTTTGCGGGCGCTTTGACTGTTGTGTAGCTGCCCCCGATAAGTTGTCTTGAAAGGTTTATGAGGAACTTCACATGAAAGATAAAATCAAATTATTGTCAATAGCCGCAGTATTTGTTTTATTGATATGCGCGGGATATTCGATACTTAGTTTTAAGCAGACTGATTTACAAAGTATCTTAAAAAAAGGAAAGTTCTAAAAAGATTTATTTATTGATCATAATGAGAGCAGAGTTTGTTCCATACAATATGAGGCGAAGGATAACCGGACAGAGAAGATTTATTTTTGAATTTGCCGATAAATATATATTTGATATGGAGTCTAAGTTTTCGGTTTATTATGACAGCAATTATTTAATGATAGACTCTTTTGAATATGAGGTGTTAAAAAACAATCTGATCCATACGAAGTGTATTGAAAAGGGGAATGCACCTGCATCGTCATATCATGGAGTTATATCATGGTATAATAAATTCAATGTAGCCGGCTGTAACGTGACAAAAGTTACGATAGGTTTCAAGGTGATCGATCCGGAAATCGACCTGTCAAATATTACAGAGATTTATCTTTGCATGAGGAATAAAGACGGGTATGATCTGACGAACCGGTTATCGAGAAACTGTAACAGTTCAGCCTGCGCCATTCGTAAAACCGCACTGTGCGCTTATCGTGGCTGAATTGTTACGAGAAACTTTGTGAAAAAGGATATCATATGTTGAGATGCGAACTCAAATGTGATATCCTTTTGAGTAGAGAAAAAATCCGTTTTTGATTCAATAATGAGCCGCAGGAAAAAAAAACTTGTAGTGAACGATTGTTTTTGAAACGTGAAATGATACAGGCAGGAGGAAAATAAAATGATTAAAATAATGATGCACGGATGCAACGGAAAAATGGGAAGGATGATCACGGAGATCGTAAAAATGATGAAAATGCCGTTATTACGGCAGGTGTTGACACATATACAGAAACGCCGAATGATTATCCGGTATTTGATTCGGTGGAAAATGTACGGAAGACGCAGATGTTGTGATCGATTTTTCAAATGCGGAGCAGTGGATTCGCTTTTGGATTATTGCGTGGATAAGAAACTTCCGGTTGTGCTTTGCACGACAGGACTTTCGGAAGAGCAGCTTGCAAAAAGCAGAGAAGGCGGCAGAGAAGACGGCGGTGTTAAAGTCGGCGAATATGTCTCTTGGAATTAATCTCCTTTTAAAGCTTTTAAAAGATGCGGCAAAAGTGCTTGCTCCGGCGGGATATGATATTGAACTTGTGGAAAAACATCACAATCAGAAACTGGATGCCCCGAGCGGAACAGCGCTTGCACTTGCGGATTCGGTGAATGAAGCGCTTGAAACGAATATCATTATGTATATGACAGAAGCACTGTCCGCCAGAAACGTGATGCAAAAGAAATCGGAATTTCAGCTCTTCGCGGAGGTACGATCGTAGGGGAACATGAGGTGATCTTTGCGGGAACAGACGAAGTGATCGAATTTAAACATACGGCATACTCGAGAAGCGTATTCGGAAAAGGCGCTGTCGAGGCGGCAAAATTCCTTGCCGGAAAAGAAAGCGGTATGTATGATATGAGCGATGTGGTCGGATTGTGACATCCGACGTACATGAGAGATATTGTGCGGTGTATTGTGGAACAAGGGGGCAGACAAGCATGAAAGAAGAATATAAAGAACTGAAAGAACTCCAGAAACGGTATTTGACCCGATTGTCGACTTATATCCGACAATCGCGGCGGCATCGACGGAGATCATCAATCTTCAGGCGATTTTGAATCTGCCGAAAGGAACAGAACATTTTCTGACAGATGTACACGGTGAGTATGAGGCTTTTTCTCATGTTTTAAAAACGGATCCGGATCTGTCCGAAGAAAGATCGAGGATGTGTTCGAAATACGATGAGTGCCGCAGATAAGAAATCTTTGGCAACGCTGATCTATTATCCGAGAGCAAAGATGGACCTGATCCGGCAGACAGAGACGAATATGGAAGACTGGTATAAAGTACATCTATATCGTTTGATCGAAGTTGCCAAAAGAGCGGCGAGCAAGTATACGCGGTCGAAAGTAAGAAAGGCGCTTCCCCCAAATTTTTTGCTTATGTGATCGAAGAACTGATCACGGAGAAAGCGGAGGTACATGATAAGGAATCATATTATAATGAGATTATTTCAACGATTATACGGATCGGAAGAGCAGAAGATTTTATCGAGGCAATTTCAGAGTTGATCCAAAGGCTCGTTGTAGATCATCTGCATATTGTCGGCGATATATATGACAGAGGTCCCGGTCCTCATATTATTATGGATAAACTGATGTCTTATCACTTGTCGATATTCAGTGGGGAAATCATGATATACTTTGATGGGAGCGGCTGCGGGACAATGGGGCTGTATTGCGAATGTGATCCGCATCTGTGCACGTTACGGAAATCTCGATATTTTGAGGATGGATATGGGATCAATCTTCCTCTGGCAGCATTTGCCCTTCGGATTTACGGGGATGATCCGTGTATTTGTTTTCGGTTAAAAGCGGTTGAAGGGATAGATCCTGATGAGATGCAAATGAATATGAGGATTCATAAAGCAATCTCCATCATTCAATTTTAAAGTGGAAGGGCAGATCATCCGTCGGCAGAAAGCATTTCATTTAGAAAACAGGGCGCTTTTTGCACAGAATTGATTTTGAAAAAGGTACGATTGAACTGGACGGAAAGAAATATCCGCTTTTGGATACGGCGTTTCCTACAGTCGATCCGAAAGATCCGTACGCTTTACTCAAGAGGAAGAGGAGATCATGAAGCGGCTTGAAAAGGCGTTTCTGCACTGTGAGAAGCTTCAAAGGCATATGAGGTTTTTGCTGAACAAGGGAAGTTTGTATAAAGTTTACAATGATAATCTTCTCTATCACGGATGTGTTCCGCTCACAGAAGACGGAAAATTGAAAGAAATTCGGCTTTTCGGCAAGTCTTACGGTGGAAAAGAACTTTATGATGTTCTGATTCTTATGTGAGAAAAGGCTTTTTTTTGCTTTGATGAAATGAAAGGCAGGATGGAAAGGACATCATGTGGTATATATGGCTGCATCCTGATTCTCCGCTTTTCGGAAAAGATAAGATGGCAACTTTTTGAACGGTATTTTCTGCAAGATGCGGAAACTCACATAGAGAAAAAGAATCCGTATTACCCCCCGCTTGAAAATGAAAAGTTATCAATCAGATATTGAAGAGTTTGGGTTAGACCCGGCGGTGTCTCATATTGTCAACGGACATGTTCCGGTGAAACGAAAAGACGGGGAAAATCCCGTGAAATGCGGCGGAAAGTGCTTGTGATCGACGGCGGATTTTCCAAAGCGTATCAGAAAGAAACCGAATTGCAGGTTATACTTTGATCTTTAATTCATATGGACTTCGCTTGTTGCGCACGAGCCGTTTGAATCTACAGAGTCGGCGATCGCAAAGGAAAAAGATATCCATTCCGAAACGATGATAGTGAAAAGAGTCAGGGAGAGGCTTTTAGTCGGAGATACGGATATCGGTGAGGAACTCAAACGTCAGGTAAAAGATCTTGAACGACTGCTTGTCGCACAGAAACGGTGAGCTCAGAGAAAACGATAGCAGGTATCGGATATATAACAGAACATAAAGAGAATATAAAACAGATAAATAAAAGTGAGGTTTGTATGGGAAAAGAAGAAATTCAGGAGTCAGAACCGCTTCGGATCTATTTGAATGAGATAGGGGAGATTCCTCTGTTGGACGAGACGGAAGAAAAAGAATTGGGGCAGAAGAATCTCAGACGGAGACGAATCCGCAAGAGCGAGACTGGAAGAAGGGAATCTTCGTCTCGTCGTTTCTATCGCAAAACATTATACGGGAAGAGGTTTGCCGTTAATGGATCTGATTCAGGAAGGAAATATCGGATTGATGCATGCTGCCGAAAAGTATGACTATACGAAAGATAACCGTTTTTCAACTTACGCGTCATGGTGGATCAAAGAGGCAATTACAAGAGCCATCGATCAGCAGTCAAGAGAAATTCGAGTTCCGGTTCACGTTGCGGAAAATATAAAACGGGTGCAAAAAGCAGCAAAAAGAACTGCAGCAGGAATTCGGAAGAGAAGCAGAACCGGGGGAGATTGCAAAGAAGCTTGGCGACCGGACAGAAGAGGAAGTGAAAAATATTCTTTCTTATATTCGAAACCGGTATCTTTGAAACCCGGTAGGGAAGATGGCGAGGACAGTCTTGGAGATTTTGTAGAAGACAGATCTGAGACGACGCCGAAGATGCGATGGACGTTCTTGTCAGGAAAGAAGAAGTACAAGAACTTCTTGAAACTTTGAACGACAGAGAGAAAGAAGTGATCAGCCTTCGGTTTGGATTGGGGAAAGACCGCACATATACATTAGAAGAAATCGGTGAAAGTCTTGGTATAACAAGAGAGCGTGTGCGTCAGATTGAATCAAAAGCGATGGAAAAACTGAGGAAAAAAGGCTCTGTAGCAAAAAGGAAAAAAATCCCGAATGTATAAATATTGAAAATATTGCAGATATTAGAACTACAACAATATTTATGGAAAGGGAGATATTCTTATGAAAAAATGAAACAACTCATTTTGCTGACGCTCTGTGTGTTCACTTTGTTTGGCATGACAGCATGTGCGGGCAAAGATAAAACAGATAATGCGGCGGATCAGACGACAACGGATAAAGACAGAGACAACGATCGCAACGATGCGTCGGACAAGTCAGATAAAAAAGGAGACGGTATTCTTGATGATGCGGTAAATGATGTGACTCAGGGAGTTGATGACGTAACAGATGATGTCACAGACGGAATTGACGATGTGACAGACGATGTCACAGACGGTGTTGACAATGCGGCGGATGATCTGACTGATGAAAACGGAGCGAAAAAAGAAGGCGACCGTATGAAAAATACAGATCAGGGAGATGCAACAGGAAATGCCGATGACTCTATGAGATAGTTTTTTTGTCGCATGATAAGAACAGTTATAAAATAATCGGATTGATTCGACCGCAGAGAGAAGGAACTTTATGTCTGCGGTCGATCTTGTAATAGTGTAAACAATACATAAGGAGAAGGGCAGATGAAATTCAGACCGTGCATTGATATTCATAACGGAAAAGTAAAACAGATTGTCGGTGGAAGTTTAAAAGATGAGGGGAACATGGCAAAGACGAATTTCGCATCTGATTTAAACGCCGCATTTTATGCGAATATGTATAAGGAAGATTGTCTGAGAGGAGGTCATATTATTCTTTTTTAAACAGCCGGCAGTCAGAATATTATGAACAGACAAAACAACAGGCGAAAGAGGCTCTTCGTGTTTATCCGAAAGGACTGCAGATAGGAGGAGGGATTACAGACGAGAATGCATATGAATATATAGAATGCGGAGCGAGCCATGTGATCGTCACATCGTATGTGTTTCGCGGAGGAGAATTTTGCAGAGAAAATCTAAAGAAGCTTGTTCATGCCGTAGGAAAAGAGCATATCGTGCTCGATTTGAGCTGCCGAAAACAAGGTGAAGATTATTATGTAGTTACAGATCGTTGGCAAAATATACGAATCTACGTTTGAACGCCGCTGTTCTTGAGGAATTATCTTCTTATTGTGATGAGTTTTTGATCCACGGCGTTGATGTAGAGGGAAAACGATCGGGAATGGAAGAACAACTTGTACATATGCTTGGGCAATGGGGAAAAATTCCGATTACATACGCCGGAGGAATCAGTTCGGAAGACGATTTGGAACGGTTTCGGAGTTTGGGCGGCGGACAACTTGACTTTACGATAGGAAGCGCCCTCGATCTTTTCGGAGGAACTGTTTCATATAGAAAAATTGTGAACAAATATAACTGATGAAAAGATGCATAACAGGTGACTATTTGAGAAAAAATGGTATATTTTGAAAGGTCTGTTTGGTATTAATAGATAGAAAAGAGCATGATATAAGCGGTGCAAATGTACAACAAGCAATACAAATGTATAAATTGACATTTTTGAGAAAATTTGCTATTCTGATAAAGAGCAAAGACATAGATGGCGGCTTTGAACAGATAAGATCAGATATTTTCTATGCATTATGCCGGAGAATATCGGATCTTTTTTTCTGCCTGTATTCGCGCAGCATTTTATGCAGAAATCTGCAATGACATCGAAAACAGATCTGCCGCTTCGGTCTGATATTATTGATAAAGGAGTGGAAGAATGCAAAGAAGATTAGAAAGATCGTATCATCGATTCTTGCTTCCTGCATGGTTATTAGCGCATTTGCGGGCATAGCTCCGCAAAAAGCAGAGGCGAAGACAACGCTTGTCAATGTTGCCGTTAACGGTACGGTAAGTACGCAGAACGGTGAGAATGGAAGTTATGTAATCGGAAACATCAATGACGGTGATCCGAAAACAAGCTGGCAGACACAAGGAACGTGGCCTGCAACGGCTGTGATCCAGTTGGATAAAGGACGCAGTATTTCAAAAGTGGCTGTAGAACTTGGCGAAGACGGGGATAACAGTACAGGAAGAACGGCGCTTTGTGACAGTTCAGTATGCACAGAACGGCATTACAACGGATTTGATTGATTTCGGAAGCAAGAGAATGACGGTAGATTCAAAAGAAGAGTTTACAGCGGACGTGCCGAAGTCGGCAACGCATATTTATGTAACGCTTTCCGATCCGCAGAATTCTGATGGAAGTCAGGGCGCGTTCTGGCAGTCGGTTCAGGAAGTGGAAGTGTTTGAAGAGCAGGAAGAAAAAGTGTCTGATTACAATAACATTGCAAATCAGGCGAAGATCACAACAGACGGAAACGAAAATCAATCTGAAGGATCAGCAAACCTTGTTGACGGAAACGACAAAACATTGTATAAGTTCCACAATGAAGCGCAGACTTCAGAGAAGTACATCGCTTTGAATTTTGACGAGGCAAGAACGATGGATGCGTTCCGCATTGCTTTTGAGCATGTGGGAGATACGGACAGTGTTGATTTCGCGTTCGAGTACAGCATCCTGGCGAAGAAAGCAGGAGACAGCGATTATACGAAGATTGCAGATCACCAGAAGGCAAACCGTACAGATAATTATGCGCAGGTTTATAAGTTTAATGCCGCGCAGTATTCAGAAGTGAAGATTGTTATGCATTCTTGTAAGACACAGGGCGGAACGCAGAACGGATGGCCGGCAGTGGCAGAGTTTGAGGTGTACGGAAGCGAGATCGAAGTACAGGATACAGGCAGTATCGCATTTAAGAAACCGGTACATACGCCGTCTGGAAAAAATACGGCGAAAAATATTACGGACGGAAGCAAAAAGACACAGTGGACCGGCGCATATTATCCGTCTTATGTAGATATTGATCTGGAGAAAAATTATAACCTTGATACGGTAGAAGTATATACACCGGAGAATGGATATTCTCAGTATACGATCTATACAAGTATGGACGGAAGAGATTTTGATAAACTGGCAGAGAAGACATCAAAAGATTCCTGTGATGCTGAAAAGGGAGAAGTTTACCAGGCGGAAGGAAAAGAAGCGAGAATCGTCCGCGTTTATATGGAATATAATTCCGCGTCTACGGCGGCTGTACTGAACGAAGTCCGTGTGACAGGAAAAGAGAGCAAGTCAAAGTTCAGAAAAGACCTGAGATCAATACAGTAAAATATGAAGAGTCAGAATATAATGTAGAGATTACAGAAAATGATACGAAAAAAACGAAGTTTACGGTATTATCGAAAGAAGACTCGGAAAAAGCTTACAAAGACTGGTTTAAGCTTGAACTTGCGGAGAATCCGAAAAAGAACGGTTATGATTACTTTGAACTTTCCATGGATGGAGATCAGGTGAAAATCAAAGGAAACGACGGTGTTTCTCTTGCGACAGGACTGAACCATTATCTGAAATATTTCTGTCAGGTAAATCTTTCACAAGTGGGAGATCAGGCAGATATGCCGGAAAATAAACCTGTTGTGACAGAAAAAGTATTTAAAGAGACGAAGGCGGAAGTCCGCTACTCTTATAACTACTGTACGCTTTCTTATTCTATGGCGTTCTGGGAGAGCAGGAATGGCGTGACGAGTTAGACTGGCTGGCGTTAAACGGCGTGAACGTCGTTCTTGACGCGACAGCGCAGGAAGAAGTATGGAGAAGATTTTTAGGAGAACTTGGATATTCTCACGAAGATATTAAAGACTTTATTGCAGGACCTGCATATTATGCGTGGGCATATATGGCGAACCTTTCCGGTTTCGGAGGCCCGGTGCATGACTCGTGGTTTGAAGAGAGAACAGAGCTGGCAAGAAAGAATCAGCTTATTATGAAAACTCGGAATGCAGCCTGTACTGCAAGGTTACAGCGGAATGGTTCCGACAAATATTCACGATTATGACAAAAATGCAGAAGTGATCGAGCAGGGCGAGTGGTGTTCCTTCCAGCGTCCGACGATGTTAAAGACAACTTCTTCTACATTTGAAAAATATGCGAAGAAATTCTATCAGTGTCAGAAAAGAAGTTTACGGAGACGTAAGCAACTATTATGCGACAGACCCGTTCCACGAAGGCGGCATTACAGGCGGTATGAATGCGTCCGACATTTCGGAAAAAGTATTAACTGAAATGATCACGGCAGACAAAGATGCGGTTTGGATCATCCAGTCATGGCAGGGTAATCCGACAACTGCATTGTTAAACGGTCTTGACAGAGTGGAAAAGGGAACAGATCATGCGCTGATTCTTGACTTGTACGCAGAGAAAGACCCGCATTATGATGAAGGACGTCCCGGCGCGGAAGCATATGGAGACGAGGAAGAATTTGACAAGACTCCGTGGCTGTTCTGTATGCTGAATAACTTCGGAGGACGTCTCGGACTGCACGGACATCTTGACAACCTTGCAAATAATATTCCGAAAGTATTTAATGAGACGAAATATATCGCGGAATCGGAATCACTCCTGAGGCGAGTGTAAATAACCCGGTATTGTATGATTTCTTGTTCGAGACGATCTGGCAGGATGATGCGTCACAGAAGATGGAAGTGATCGATCTTGACACATGGCTTGATGATTATGCGACGAGAAGATACGGAGCAGAGAGTGAGTCGGCAAATCAGGCATGGGATATTTTTGAAAGAAACAGTATATAAGGCGAGCTTAAACGGCCTTGGACAGGGTGCGCCGGAGTCAGTTGTAAATGCAAGACCGAATCTTACGATCGGGGCGGCTTCTACATGGGGCAACGCGGTGATCAGCTATGAAAAAGGCGATCTTGAAGAAGCGGCAGCGCTTCTGTTAGCTGATTATGATAAGCAGAAAGACAGCGCAGGATATCAGTACGCTCTGGCAAAATGTTTTGCAGCAGCGTACTTTCCAACAGCGCTCAGGAATATCAAAAGGTATGTCTGCAGCGTTCAGCGCAAAAGATCTGGACAGCTTTAAAAACATATTCGGAAAATTCATGTCAGTGATCGAAGACATGGAAAAAGTAACGGGAACAAGCGAATACTTCCTTCTCGGAAGATGGGTAGAGCAGGCAAAAGCGCTTGCAAATAATGCGGATGACTTTACAAAAGAACTGTATGAGTTCAATGCAAAAGCGCTCGTTACTACATGGGGATCGAAAAATCAGGCGGAAAAAGGCGGTCTGAAGATTACTCTAACCGTCAGTGGTCAGGCTTGATCGGTGATTTCTATAAAAGCAAGATGGCAGCGCTGGATCACAGCAAGAACAAACGAGCTTTCGGGAACGGATTATAGAGAGTAATATCGACTGGTTTGAGTGGAATGGAAATGGTACGCAGCAATAAAGAGTATCCGACAACTGCGACACCGCAGGATCTGAAAACACTCGGAGCAGAAATTTTAGAAAACTACTCTGTAAAAATCCGGCGGCAAATGATGGGTTTGACCTTCGACAGAAGGGGGATGACTGCTACGGCAGGAAGCGCGCAGCCGCAGACAGGGAAAAAGGACCGCATCATATGTTCTGGATAAAGACGTGTCAACGCTTTGGCACAGTAAATAATATGAAGGCGACGACCAGAATAATCTGTGGATCGATATTGCCCTGGGAGGAGCAAGACTGTCAACGGACTGCGTATACTTCAAAGAAACGGCGCGGTGAACGGTGTGATCGTTGAATACCGTATTGAGGTAAGCAATGATAACGGACAGTCTTATCATGAAGTGGCGACAGGAACATGGACAAATGATTCAGGATGGAAATGGGCTCAGTTTGATCAGACAGAGGCGACAAACGTTAGATTATATGCAGTGAGAACATTGTCAGATCAGGCAGGAAAGAACTTTGCATCTGCGGCAGAAATCCGTATAATGGCTCCGAAAAAGAAGAAAACCGCAGCCGGAACAGGTAAATAAGCAGTTCCTTGAATTTTTGATCGGATACGCACAGAGCGCGAAAGAAAAACCGAATATGAACATGTCGTTCCTGAAGTGAAAAAAAAAGCGTTAGATGCAGCGCTTGCGAAAGCAGTTCAGGTGAAAGATAATGAAAAAAGCGTCACAGGAGCAGGTTGACGAAGCGTACACAAGAATTGCGAAATCGTACATATGCTTGACTTTATAGGTGACACGACAAGCCTGAAAGTGATGGTCGATGCAGTGAGCGATAAGACTGAAAAAGACTATACTCCGTCCACATGGCAGCCGTTTAAGAGCGCATTGGATGCGGCAAATGAAGTCTTGAAAAATGAAAATGCGCTTGATGCGGATATCGAGGCGGCTCGCACAGCGCTTGAGACAGCGGTAAACGGACTTGTAAAACGTGCAGATTTCACAAAACTGCAGGCTTCGGTTGATGAGGCGAAAAAAAAGCGTACAAGGATCTTTCAGGATATACGGAAGAATCCGCAGCGAAATACGCAAGCGCTGACAGCGGCTGAAACGGTACTTAAAAACGCGGATTCTAAATATGACAGAAGTAGATCCAGGCGAAGACGGATCTTGAAACTGCGATCAGCGGACTGACTGCAAACCGAGTCGGATAAAGTGGATAAGACTGCGCTTCAGAGTTATGTAGATTTCGCAAAAAGAAATACGCAGATAAAAGAAGAAGAGTATACTCCTTCGACATGGAATGCTTTTAAGGCGGCATATGATAAAGCGCAGGAAATTTCTTAAAGATGAAGGCGGCACAAAAAATTGAACGACGCTTTGGCTAAACTGCAGAAAGCTGCCGTTGATTTGGAAATGAAGCCGAGCAAAGAAAAAGTTAGAGGAATTAAAGAAAGCGATCAAAGCGGCTGAAAAAAGAAAGATTTAAGCGGATATACGGATGCGTCTGTCGAAGCATATAAAGATGTTGTGGAAAAAGCAAAAACAATGTTGTCAGATAAAGAAACAACAGCAACAGAGGTTGAAGATATGCTGAAAACATTAAAAGATGCAGACAAGCTTCTCGTAGAGAAAGACAATCCGCAGGAAAGACAAAAGCCGAGCAAAGACAGTTAGAAGCATTGAAAAGAAGCGATCAAAGCGGCTGAAAAGAAAGACTTAAGCGGATATACGGATGCGTCAGTGAAAGCATATAAAGACGTTTTGGAAAAAGCAAAAGCGGTATTGGAAGACAAGAAAAGCGACGGCAAAGACGTTGAAGATATCATTAAAAGCGTTAAAAGATGCAGAGAAACTGCTTGTGAAAAAGATGACGTTAAGAAGATGAGGATAAAAATCCGGATTCACAGAAAGGTCGAGGCAGTTCAGACAGGCGATCAGACACCGATCATGTTCTGGGCGTTCATGCTGGTAGCTTCCGCAGTTGTTATTTTCAGAAGAAGAAAAAAGAGCATAGAGCAATGCATAAAAAATCAGCACAGGATAATCAAATATTGTGTGCGGATGAATGAGAGAAAGCACAGAGCCTTTGGAATGGGTACTGTGCTTTTTTTGCAATGGCGATAAGCCAAAGTCCGGGCTTGCCCGTGACCTTGGCGACCGCTTGCACTCCCGGAATGTGCCTTTTGTCCGGTGATTGAATGATTCTGAATGGGATCATTATTTCCGATATAAGAGTATCGTTTTTGTGACGTAAAAGGCGGTGCGCGTATGGTTGTCAAAACAATTTTGAGTATTGAATTACGCTTTGTTAAATTATTAAAATGAAGAATAAGTGGTGGCATCGGAGCTAAATACCGACGCTAAATTTATATAAGGAGTTAATTACAGAATATGGGTATTATAGAAAAGATTTTCAACCCACAGCCATAATGAGCTGAAAAGAATTTATCCGATCGTAGACGGATCGATCTTGCTCCTGCGATGGAGGCGCTGTCAGATGAGGAACTGAAAGGAAAAACAAAGGAAGGAGTTTAAGGACAGATCGAATGAAGGAGACGCTGATCTATCATTCTTCCTTGAGGCTTATGCCGTTGTAAGAGAGGCAGCATGGAGAAAGTATCGGTATGCGTC
>VOFB01002625.1_pt1 | contig 25160 bp, 36 predicted proteins | sample 5384141 | NCBI WGS metagenome assembly VOFB01 (sample SAMN12384721, study PRJNA508395) | human gut metagenome | isolation source: healthy gut A | host: Homo sapiens | reverse complement strand
TGCTGTTCCGCTGGACGAGCGCGCCAATATCGCCAACAACGCGGGGCCGACCTGTTCATCTCCCTGCACCGGAACTCCCTACCCCGAACAGCTTCCCACTGCAAACGGCGTGGAGAACTACATATACACCTATGCCACGGATGAAAACGAACGCATGGCGCGGATTGTTCTGGACAGAGTCGTCGCGGTGGGCGTACAGCGGGACCGCGGCGTCAGCCGCGCGAATTTCGCCGTGCTGCGCTATGGAAATGCCGTCCATGCTGCTGGAGATGGGCTTCATCAACAACGAGGAGGACAACCGGCTGTTCGACGAAAACCTGCAGGCGTACGCGCAGGCCATCGCGCAGGGGCGCCGTGGAGGCGCTGGGAACGGAAAAACCGCCGGCTGCGGACCCCACTGGTGAAGGAAATTCAGACGCTGCTCACGAACGGTTCGGCGCAAAGTTGGCGGTGGACGGCATATACGGACCGGCGACCAGGCGCGCACTGATCCGCGCCATCCAGACGGTTCTGAACAACGAGTACGGCGCGTCGCTCGCCGTGGACGGCATATGGGGGCCGAAAACGCGCCGCGCCGTCCCCAACCTGCGCGAGCGCAGCCGCGGCAATCTCGTGACGCTCCTGCAGGCGGGGCTCTATGTAAACGGGTTCGACCCGGGCGGGATCGACGGCATATTCGGCCCGAAAACGGCTGCGGCCGTGCGCAGCCTGCAGAGCGCGCGCGGCCTGGCGGTGGACGGGATTGCAGGGCCGTTTACCTTTCAGGCGCTCTTTCAGTAGAGGCACTTTCGCAGAGAATTTCGTTTCGGCCGTTTCACCGCCCGCCCTTATGGGTATAATGGCATAAAACAACAGACGAGGGGGTCCCATATGCCGCTGCTAGACGACGTGGTCGTCCGCGAGTTTCGCATGGACGACAAACAGCTTGTAACCGATTTCTTTGACCAGATGGGCGGGGAGAGCCGCTCCTTTATCAACCGGGGCGATTCCAGCCGCATTCTTCCATGAAATTTTTCGAGGGGATTACCGAGACCGGGTCATGTTCCTGGCCGAATACGAGGGGCGCATGGTCGGGTTATCTTCCTGTTCGAGAACAACACGAGCATTTCCGTTTTTCGGCATTGCCGTCCACGACGCGTACAAGGGCCGGCGCATCGGCGAAAAGATGATTGAGCACATCAAGCTGTACGCGCGGGCGCACGGCAAGGGCGGGCTGTTCCTGACCGTGCACCCGGCCAACGTCCGCGCGCAGGCGCTGTACGAGCGCGTGGGCTTTAAAGCGGATGGGCGTGCACCACAGCGGCGAGAACCTCTACGTGTTCCGGTTTGAGGACTGACGGGCCGGGCGCTTCCTGCCCGGCGCGCCCGCGCCGAGGATCAATAAAACGCCGGCGGTCTCCAATGAGACCGCCGGTGTTATTTGAACCGGCTTTACCGCCTGCCATTTCCCCGCCGCTTCGAACATGGCGACGATATTCTCCGGCGGCACGTCGTCCTGCAGGTTGTGCGCCGCGGCAAAGATATAGCCGCCGCCGCGCCCCAGCGCCTCCAGGACCGCGTGCACCTCCGCAATCTCCTGCCCGAGAACCGAAGTTCAGCAGTTTCTGGTGTCCACGCCGCCGTGGAACACGACCCGGTCGCCGTATGCCTTTCAGGTTTTCCGGCGCCATCTCCGCACAGCAGGGCTGAATGGGGTTTAGAATCTCCACGCCGGCCTCCAGCAGATCGTCCACGATTTTGAACACGTCGCCGCAGGAGTGGTGCAGGTACTTCGCGGCGGTGTATTTTTCGTGTGCGCAATGCGCTCCCTGTAATAGGGCGCGATGAGGGAGCGGAATGTCTCGGGCGGCATAAACAGGTTGGTCTGCATGGCGAAATCGTCTCCGCTCGAGGTGTAGTGGATCAGGTCCCCGAGCGCCCCGTAGTGATTTCTCGATCACTTTTTTCTGGTAGTTCAGAATGATGTCGAACAGTTTGCGCACGAAGGGTTCGTCCACAAACAGGCGCATCAGGAAATCGTCGAAGCCGCACAGCCAGCAGCCCAGCTCAAACACGCCGTATACCGGATGCTCCGCGCAGACGACGTATTTCCCCGCCTCCTTCAGCTCCCGCGCGCGGCGGACGTGCGCCTCTATCTGCGCCGGGTCGATGCTGTCCGCATCCGGCCAGCGGTAACGGTCCAGGTCGGCGCAGGCCGCGTTCTTGAGCGGGTTTTCCACGATATCCCAGTACATGCCGGTGAATCTGCGCTTTATTCCCCCACTCGTCGATATACAGGTCGTCCGCCAGAAACTGAAACTGGCTCTCCTGCGGGCGGAAGATCTCGCCCACAGAGCGCGTGTCGATGTCCAGCGCGCGCAGCAGGCGCTCGTCCAGCCTGCGCACCGTTCCAAACAGCATCGGTTCGTCGTCCGGCACGTCATAGCCCAGATACCGGAGCAGCCTTTTGCCTGCGTCTGCCCCTCCACGCTCGAGAGCGGACAGCCGCCCAGGTCCATGACGATATTCTCCGGCTGGCGGTGCGCCACGGAATCCATAAAGTTTTTGATTCTGTCCATATCCGTTTCCTCCTGCGCCGCACGGCGCGCGCATAGTCTGTTCATCCATTATAACACCGTTTTGCGGCAAGTCAATCAATACCGCGGCGGGCGCGGGGAAAAGCCCGCGCGAGGGACAACGCGGGCGTTTTTGTGCAAAGCAGGATCAGAATTTATCCGACAGCAGGCAGGTAGGCGAGCGCGATGAGCAGCAGCGTATCGCTGCACCCGTCCATAAGCAGTATGACAAGAACGGCCAGAATCAGCAGGTTATCCATGCCGAGGCGGTCGATAACGGCGGGGCGGCGGAAAAGCTCGCGGCGGGCCCGCGGCGGGCTCGGCCGTCCTCCGCCGGCGCGCATGGCTGTTCCGGCGGCGGACACGGCTGTTCCGGCGGCGGGCTGCACGGCCGATTTGCAGCGGGCTGCGCATCCGGTATGTACTGCTGCGCGGGCGCGGCTGTGTAGTCCATCGAGCGGCGGGCCGTCTCGCGGGCGCGGCGTATGGCCTCCTGCTGCATTTTATAGAGCTCGCCGTCGGATTCTATGTGCGCGTACATCTTGTCATCCCCCGATTCAGAATAGCTTCAGGTCGTCGTCAAACAGTGAAATGACCTGGGTAAGGCGCAGGATTTTTGTCACAGAATCCAGGTTCTCCTGCGCTTTTCGCTGATGAAGGGGCGCAGGGCTTTGAGCAGGCGGACCCTGTCGTCCTCCGAGCCGAACTTGCCCAGCGCCGCCATGATCTTGCCGGCGTCCATTCCGCCCAGAGGGCCCGGCCGCCCTCCGGCGCGCCGCCGGGCCGCTCCTGTGCGCCGGACTGTTCTTCCGACTCCTTCTTCTCCGATTTCATGAACCCGGAAAATGTTTTTAACAGCTCCACGTTCCGATCGTCTTCTAAAAATTCTGTGATTTTAGAAGCCATATCATCCATTATTTATCACCCAGTATCTTCCGGATGTTCGCCATCGCTTTCTCGCTCGATAAAATCTGCTGAATCAGCGCCGGATCATCAGCACGGTCGAAAATTTATCCAGATCCTCTTTGGATACGAACTTCAAAAAGCTGCCTGAGCCGGTCTTTGTCCTTTTTTGAGCAGGTCGTCGAGCACCGCCGCGTCCCGGCCCAGCGTCTGTTTCGCCTGCGCGGCGGCGGCGGTCGAATTTCTCCTGGTTATCCCAACTTCTCCAGCATCACTGCAATCTCCACCCTTTATCATACTGACTCCGGCCCCGTTCCTTTAATAAACTATTGTGCCCGCCCGCCCCCGTTATGATAGGCCGGCGGCGTCAACCGGCGCCGCATTACGAGTATATGCCCGGGCGCAAAATCGGTGTAACGAATCGTTCATGAGTTTGCAATTGACTTTTCGCGCGCCAGTATGCTTATTATAATATTTTCCGCATACGGACTGGAGGGACGGAGAAACGCATTGTCTGCTGGATTCTGATTATCGCGATGCTGCTGTCGCTTCTGACCAGCGTCATCATCGCGCTGCTGGCCTGACCGCACGGCGCGCGCCTGTCGGATACGGCCCCCATACCGGGGGCCTTTTGTTTTTGCGCCGGGCGCCCCGTTTGCGGGGGCGCCCGCAGGCACCAGGGCGCTCAGGGACGGCCCTGGCGGCGACGGAAGAGCGGGGCGGGCTGAGCAAACCGGGGGCGGCTTTGGACCGGGGAGATATTTTACGTATCTTCCCGGTTTTTGCCTCTTTTGGGTTGACAAACCACGCCGGTTCCTGCATAATGTCAAGTAGAAGCATGCAAGCGCGTCAGACTGCGCACAGGACCGGCACGGCTGCCGAAAATCCTTTCGCACACGGCGCGCCTTTTTTGGTTTTTTTAATATTGCAATCATGTTTTCAACACTTTTTGGGGGATAAATGAACGCTTTTGGTAATTTATTTGATAGATTCAGCGCAGAGCTCATGGTATAAATTATATTATATGTCAAAACGTTTAGGAGGAGAAACTTACTATGACGGATGCGGACAACAAAAATACACGCTGGCCGAGGCTGGGTCATTGCGACGGACCCGGACGACCTCGGCCGCGGAAGAGTGGTTCCGACAGGTCCGGGACGGGGCGGAGCCGACTGTCGTGCCCTCCATCATCCAGCAGACCTTTCCCGACTACCACGGCGTGGCCTGGTACTGAACCGCTTTACCCCGCGCCTGAAAAAAGGCGACACGGACCGCGTTATTCTCCAGTTCGGCGGCGCGGACTACGAAGGCCGACGTGTGGCTGGACGGCGAATACCTCGGCAGCTTTGAAGGCGGCGAAACGCCGTTTGCCTTTGATGGACGGACATTGCGACGCTGGGCGGGGAAAACCTCGTCGCCGTGCGCGTGCTCAACCCCACCGACCACGACATTGACGGGCTGAATATCACCAACGTCCCCAACCGCAACAAGTGCATGAAGCCCTGGGCCGGCAACGGCAACAATATCGGCGGACTGATGTACGCCGTGAATATGCACGTCGTACCCAACGTATACATTACGGATATTTTTGCCCAGAGCGATATACACACCGGGCGCATGAGCGTGGACCTTGCGCTGACCAACGCCTCAGGCGCCGACGGCTGCGGCACCATCCGCGTGGACGTGGTTGACAACGGCGGAAACGGACAAAAGCGTTGCGTCCAGGCAGTTCCGGGCCGATTTTGTCAAGGGCGACAACGAATACAAGGTAGAGCTTACCGTGGACGACCCCATGCTGTGGGACATTGACGACCGCATCTTTACCGTGTCAACGTCACGGTGGAGACGGAGGCCGGGCTCCACAGCAAATCGGTGCGGCACGGGTTCCGCGAGTTTCTTGTAAAGGACGGGTTCTTCTATCTCAACGGTCGCCGCATCTTCCTCAAGAGCGCGCACACCGGCAACGCATTCCCCGTCGGCCAGATGATCCCGACCTTTGTCAAGCAGACGCGCGAGGATTTCGTGTTTGCCAAGGCGTACGGGTTCAAATGCATACGCAACATTGCCGGCATGCTCCGGCCGGAGCAGCTCGACCTGTGCGACGAGATCGGCCTGCTCATCTATTCCGAATGCTTCGCGGCCTGGCAGCTCGGCGTCGGCAACTGCCCCATCGGCGATGAGGAGGCCATGCTGCAGCGCTTCGACAACAGCACAAGCTATATGATTAAACGCGACCGCAACCATCCGTGCGTCGTTATGTGGGGGCCTGCTCAACGAGACGCTGGAGACAAGCGTTTTCTGGCGCGCCGTGCGCTACCTGCCCATCGGCCGCCGGCTCGACCCGTCCCGCCTGTTCCTGCTCAGCAGCGGCCGGTTTGAATCCTGCTTCGAGGTGGGAAGCGCCTCCAACCCCGGCAGCTACGCCTGGGAGAACGTCTGGGGCGACGACGGCGCGGACAAACCCGAATACCGCGGATTCAACCCGTATGCGGTCTCCATGTCCGCGCCGGGCAGCGGCGATTTCCACGACTATCCCATCGTCCCGCACCCGCCCGAGGTCGTCGAGCGCATCCGCAGTTTCGGCGCGGGCACAAAGCCCGTTTTCCTCTCGGAGTACGGGATTGGTTCCCTGTTCCATGTAATAGACGAGTGGCGGCAGTTTGAACAGCACCACACCCGCGCCGATCTTGAGGACGCGTCCTGGCTGGCCTATCAGGCAAACTCGCTCCTGCGCGACTGGGCGCGGTTCGGGCTGGAATCCGTATACCCCTTCCCCGAGCAGATGCTCAACGACAGTTACCGGCTCTCGGCGCGCTACCGCACCATCGGCTTTAACCTGATCCGCTCCAACCCCAACCTGTGCGGCTTCAACCTGACCGGCCTGCTCGACCACGGCTTCAGCGGCGAGGGGCTCTGGAGCTACTGGCGCAGAAACAAGCCGGCCATGTTCGACGCCGTTGCCGACGGCTGGTCGCCCCTGCGCTGGTGCCTGTTTGCAACGCCCACGCACGCCTATGCCGGCCGGCCCTTCCAGGTCGAGGCGGTGCTCGCGACCGAGGACGCGCTGCAGCCGGGCAGATACCCCGCCTCGTTCGCCATTGTGGGCGAACAGGGGCTAACTGTATGGAGGCAGGACGCCGAGATCGTAATCCCGGAGGATATGCCCTTTGCCGTGCCGGTGCTCAAGGAGGAGGTAATCCTCGACGTGCCGACCGGGAAGTACTCCCTGATCGCCAACATGAACGCAGGCGGCTCGCCCACCGGCTCGAAGCTTGACTTCTACATCACCAACGAAGCCGATTACCCGGCCCTCGACGGCGAGGCGACGGTGTGGGGGCTGAAGGAGGAGACGAACATCTTCCTCATCTCCATGGGCCTCAAGCTCACGCCCTTCTCCACTGAGAGCAAGGCCGGGCGCATTCTCGTCGGGAACCCGGAGGACATTGACAACGAGGCCAAGTGGAACCATCTGATGGCGCTGGCCAGTCAGGGCGCGGATGTGCTGTTCCTGAACTCCGATCTGTTCAGCGGCAACGACGAGCGCTGTGCAAGGCTTCCCATTCCGGGCGGCATGAAAGTGACCTTTATACGCGACTGGCTGTACCACAAGGAGTGCATTGCAACGCACAGCCCTGTCTTTGACGGACTCAACGGCGCGGGGATTGTGGACTACGACTACTACGACCAGGTATACCCGCACAATCAGCTCGAAGGCGAAGCGCTGCCGGACGACGTCATCTGCCCGTGCTTCTACACCGGCTCGCACCTGTACGACGGCTCCTACGGCGCGTTCCACAACATTGCGGCGTACTACTGCGGCGCAGGACGGCTGATCCTCAACACTTTCTATATTGAGGAAAACCTCGGCGTCAACCCCGCGGCTGACCGGATGCTGCTCAACTTTGTAAAATACACGCGCGAAGCATAATGCCGGGGCATGGAAAACGACTGCGTATATGCGGGCGGGCGGCTCCGCCCGCAGGCGCGGCGGGTTTCATGCCTCTGTTTTTTCCAAAAAGATTCAACAACAAAAAGGAGACTTTTTGCATGAACCAGACTTTGCCGACCTCTGTTGTCCCGGCGGACATGCAGCGCATTCGGGACCTGATGCAGGGATATATCACCGACGCGGCGGCGCTGCCCATCAGCTTTGTGTACGGCGGCGAGCGCATCAAGGGCCTGCCCGCGCGCTTTGCGCCCACGGTAAAAGAGGAGAAAAAGGACGGCGTAATCGAGCGCACGTTCACCGGAACCGACGAGACCGGACTCGAAATCACCGTGGTGACAACCGAGTACACCGACTTCCCCGTCGCCGAAATCGTCGCGTATTTCCGCTCCTCGACAAGGACACCCCCATTCTGCGCGACATCCTCGCGTTCGACGGGAGATTTGACGGGAAACGGCCCGTGCTTTTACCACAACACCGGCGACTACTTCAGCTCCAACGGGTATGAGACGCGCAGCGAGCTGATGGAGCCCAATTTCCAGACGCATATGAATTTTGCCCCCACCGGCGGCAGGGCCTGCGACGAGGCCTTCCCCTATTTCAAAATCCAGTATGAGGGGTTCGGGCTCAACATCGCCGTCGGCTGGCCGGCGCAGTGGAAAGCGAATTTCCGTTCGCTGGAGGGCGGCGTCGCGCTCCAGGCGGGCCAGGAGATTACACACCTGTACATCAAGCCGGGCGAGACCATCCGCACCCCGCGCATTACCGTGATGGCATATGAGGGCGACTATGCGCGGGAATCAATATGTGGCGGCGCTGGTATTTCAAGCACATCCTGCCCCGGCCCAACGGCAGGCCCATCCCCAAAATGATGCACGCCAGCTACAACGGCGGCGGGCCGGAGTTTACCGAATCGACCGAAGAGAACCAGCTCGAATACATCCAGAAGTACATTGACACCGGCATGCCCTACGACTGCTGGTGGATTGACGCGGGCTGGTACGACTGCACGCTGACCGACGGCTCCAAGTTCTGGCCGCTGACCGGCAACTGGTATGCGGACCAAAAGCGATATCCGATCGGGCTGCGCCCCATCTCCAACAAGCTGCACGATAACGGCATGAACTTCCTGCTCTGGTTCGAGCCGGAACGGGTGCGCGAAGGCACCTGGCTGGCAAAAAGAGCACCCCGAATGGATCCTGCGCTGCGAGGAGGAATATGACGACGGGGATTTCGGGACCACGAAAAACCGCCTGCTGAATCTGGGCGACCCGGACTGCTGTGATTTCATGATCGGCTATATCTCCACCCTGCTCCGGCTCAGCGGCGTGGACATTTACCGGCAGGACTTCAATTTCCCGCCGCTGCGCGTTCTGCGCGCACAGGACGGTTTCGACCGGCAGGGCGCCGCGGAAAACCTGTACGTGCAGGGATATCTCCGCTACTGGGACGGGCTGCTGCAGCACTGCCCCGGCCTGTGGATTGACTCCTGTTCCTCCGGCGGCCGCCGCAACGACCTGGAGACACTGCGCCGCTCGGTGCCCCTGCACTACACCGATTACGGCTACGGCAACCACCCCGTCAAGCAGGCGTTTCAGATTACGATGCACTCCTGGATGCCGTATTTCCGCTCCTTTGCCGTCAACTGGGACCGCGAGGACGGCACGTACGCACGGCACCCGGAGGACGTTGTCAGCCGGCCGGCCGACAATTTTGCACGGCACAACGCCATTGCCGCGTTCTTCGGCCCCGGGTTCGGGCTGGACGTCACCGACGGGGACCGCGTCATGTACGAGGTGTGGAACCGCGCTTCCGACCTTTGCTGGAGAGCGACTTCTACGCGCTGACCGAATACTCCAAGAGCCCGGAGAGCTTCTACTCCATCCAGTTCGACTGCCCTGAAAAGGGCAAGGGCTACATCCAGGGCATACGCAACACCCGCTGCCCGCACGAGTCCTGGACCGTGTACCCGCAGGGGTTCGAGCCGGGGTGCAGCTACGCGTTTGAGAACCTGGAGACCGGAGAGGCCTTTACCAAAACCGGCGACGAGCTGCTGGAGCATGGATTTACCATGGCGATGCCGAAGCGCACCGGTTATATCTGGTTCTACGAAAAGGTATAGGCGGGCATAGCACAGGACGGCGGCGGGCCGTTGAACGGCCCGCCGCCTGATTTTACCGCGGAACGTTCCGCGCTGGAAAGGAGTGCGCGCATTGAAAAAACGCCTGTTTCTGCTCGGCCTGTGCATTCTTCTGCTGTGCGGCTGCTCGGCAACGGCGGCGACGACGGAGGAAATGGTGGAGCTGGCCAGGGACAAGATACCCGTTTCCGACGCGGAGAACATCCAGATGCAGGCGGCGGGCAGGGTTGACACGGAGAACAACTCGGCGCTACTGATTGTGAGGACGGGAAACGAATGGCAGGCGCACGCCTACTACCCCGTTACCTTTGAGAAAAGAGGCGGGGCGTATGTGCTCACACACGTTGCCAAAGCCATGCCGCAGGCCGGGGGCGACGGCTGCTACGGCTGTTTCTGGGGAGACGGGTATGTACTGCTGACCGACAACGAGGCCTGCCGGGAGATACGGATTGCCTATGAATCGGGAGAGGAGCAGACTCTGCGCGTGACTTCCCTGCCCTTTGTCCACTATGAGGCAGGGCGCATACCGACCTGGACGGCGACGGACAGGCGGAGACACGGTACGCGTTTCTGGATGCGCAGGGGCGGGAGCTTGACCGGTAAAAAACAGCGTAAACGGGCAGGGCGGCAGCCTTGTCCGTTTATTGCATTACAAGCGAAATTGCCATTGAATATTGATTTCAGCCGTTTTCATGTAACCTTTTACGCTGTACTGACACTAATAGACAAGTATGAAGGGAGGTGGGGCCGTGACAGAGTTTGAACAGATATATACCCGGCACTATCCGTTTATCTACCGATTTCTGTACAAGCTCTGCAGCGCGGACGATGACCTTGCCTCCGAACTTGCGCAGGAGACCTTCTACCAGGCGTTCCTATCCTTTCACCGATTCCGGGGCGACTGTGAAATCACGACGTGGCTTTGCAAAATTGCTAAAAACTGCTTTTGCCGGGAGATGCGCTCGCGCAGGCGCGCCTGCCTCTGCTTCGACGGGGCCCTCTGCCAGCTTCACGACGAGTCGATCGGCCCCGAGCTTGTCGCGGAGCACAGGAGACGTTTGAAACGATTGTAGCCTGCATTCAATCCATGAAAAGCCGCTACCGCGACATTCTTCTGTACAGGCTGTTCTCCGAGCTGTCCTATGCGCAGATTGCTGCGATCATGCACATGGGAGAGGGGCGCGGCCAAGGTGCTCTATCACCGGGCGCGCCTGCAGCTGCAAACCTTAATTATGGAGGTGTTGTCACCATGAAACTGAGCTGCGATACGGTCCGTGATCTACTGCCCGCATACACAGGCAAAACGGCAAGCGCTACGACAATACGGCTTGTAAAGAGCATCTGCGCGGCTGTCCGGACTGCCGGAACGAGCTGGAAGCCATGCACCGGCCGGCGTATACGCCGGTACAGCGGGAGGCGGCCGCACATGAAATCAACTACCTGGGACTGTCAGACGGCTGCGCCGGCGCAGAATCAAATCGCCGTTCTCGTCCTGCTCGCCGCCGTCTGGGCCGTGCTCTTTACCATTGACTACGCGCGCTTCAGCCAGGGAGAATCGCTCAAGTTCGCGATCCATTCCCATCAGGACTACGGCGAAGAGGAACTGTCGACGTGTATTACGGGCTCGGCTACAAGATGACGGACTACAAGCTGACGCGAGGCCGAGGCGACCGCGCCTTCGGCACGCTGCTGATGCGGACGGACACGGCGCGGCTGACCGAAGAAGAACTGGTACAGCTTGAAGACGCTGCGGGCGCATGGATACAGGAACATGAAAGGACGCTGCGTCCCCGATTCCGGAGGGCAGAATCATCATCGGCGAAGCCAGCGCCGGCGACGATGCTCGGCATAGAGGACTACGGGACGGGCATGCGGTTATATATATCCATGCGATCTTAGAAAAAGTAGACGACCAGGGAGTTTCCCATGGGTTCAGCGGCCACGATATGTACCGCATTGAGGCCGACATGCGCACGCATCCGATGCGGATACAGTCCATTGAAAGCTATGAGAGCATGATTTCGGATATCACGTTCAAAAACGCCCCGCAAAATCACGAGGACCGAATACAAAAGCAGCTATCCGGGAAAGTCCCCGGCTATGTGATTGACGCCACCGGCATGTACGACTTTTCGTATATAATGGAACGGATACATCAAAAAGCCTGGGCCATACACGCCGACTACCTGACTGCGAGGGGCGAGGAGGGACAGCCATGAACCGGAACAAATGCGAACTGATACGCGACCTGCTCCCGCTGGTAAAAGACGGGACGGCGAGCGAGGACACCGTGCGGCTCGTCGAACGCCACTGGCTGTGTGCGAGCAGTGCCGGCACGACTATGAGCACTTTCCGAACTTCTGCCGGCGGCGGAAAACTTCGGCGGCCCGGCCGGTTTCCGCTTGATTCGCGTACGGCTGCGCCGGCATAGAATCGGAATCGGGATCATCATCGCCGCGGCCGTGCTTTGGGGCGCCATGTTCACGATCGACTGCGTGCGCGCGGCCGCCAACCATCCGCCGCTGTTTGCGCTGCATTCCAAAACGACGGCGCAATCCGGGCTGACCTTCAGAATAGACGTAACCGTCACCAGCCGGGACCATATAAAGGACTTGTACAGTATAGACGCAATCGGAGAAATCACAGAGTACTACGGACTCGGTTACAAAAGTCATTCTGTCCCGCTACGACAACGGCGAGCGCTTTTCCCAGGTCGGCACCCTGTTCACCCGGCCAAAAGCGCGGTATATTGACTTCACGGGAAGAGCTGATGGATTCCATTGAATCATATTACAACGAGCAAAGCGGAAACAGACCGGAAGTGCAACACGCAGCTACCGGAAGACACTTATATAACCGCCGTATCCGTACTTGGACACGAAAGAGCGCGCGACGGTACAGTCACCGTTTATTTCTTTGAAAAGAGCGTAAAGGTGGACGAGAAGAATCCGGAATTCTGGACAGGGATTTCTTCGACGAGATTGATTTCACCCTGTGGATATATCAGCTTCAACCCGACGGCTACTCTTATATGAGCGGGGTTCAAGCATGGTCATTGTTCAGGAGAACGCCTATGCGCCCTATGAGGAGCGCGTCATGGCGGAAATCCCAAAAGAAATTCCAGCAGCGGGCGCTGGCTTTCGCGGGCAGCGAGGCGGAACGCGAGCTTACTGTACAGACAATGAAACGGTACAACCAGTACGCCATGATGCTCATGTACGAACAGAATGCCGCGCAGCTTGAAAACTCCTGAACGATGGAACGGCATAGCGAATTCCTCCCTATTCCAACGGAGACGGGGGCGCGGCGCGGGCCGCGCTCCCCGATCCGGTATATGAAAGGAGCATCGGCATGCGGTACGATGATTCCGGTCCGGCCGGCGGCGGACTGCGCGGGGCGCGGGCGCAAGATGCGCGGGAAGCGGACTTTGCGGCGCGGCGGCGCGGGCGTACACGCCAGCGCTTGCTTGCAGGCGCGGCGGCGGCGATTTTCTGCGCATGGTGCCTGTTTTTCAGCGTGGACTATGCCAGGGCGCAGCGCGGGCGGACGCCCGTGTTTTCCCTTGCCGCGGCGGCCGAGGAGTACGCGCAGCTGCGTATCACCGAAAATACTACGGGCTGTTTTACAAGATTATCGACTACGACTTCGGCGCGGGCCGTTCCGTGCTTGAGGTCGGCACCTGCTTTCTGCGTCCGAACATACCCATCCTGCCGGACAATCCATGAAAAAAGCGGCGCGCTGTTTGACACAGCGCGCCGCTTCCTTTTTTGGCAGACTAGCGTTTCATGGTAAGGGAGATGCGCTTTTTACCGGGTCGCAGTCCAGGACGCGGACCGTGACGATGTCCCCACCTTCAGCACTTCGCTCGGGTGGCGGATAAAGCGGTTTGAGATCTGGGATATATGCACAAGCCCGTCCTGGTGGACACCGATATATCGACAAACGCGCCGAAATCGACGCAGTTGCGCACCGTGCCTTTGAGCTCCATGCCGGGGCGCAGGTCTTTGATATCCATCACGTCGCTGCGGGAGCATGGGTGCGGGCAGGTCCTCGCGCGGGTCCCGCCGGGCCGGCTCAGTTCTGCGATGATGTCGCGCAGCGTTGGCAGCCCGACGCCGAGCGAATCGGCGGCGCGCTGGAGGCCGTACTGCTCGGCGCGCGCCGCAAGGCCGCTGAATCCGTCCGCCGAGCCCGACGCGTCATAGCCGCACAGAGACAGCAGGCCCCTGGCCGCGTCGTAGCTCTCCGGGTGGACAAAGGTGTTGCCCAGCACGGTTTCGCTCTCCGGCACGCGCAGGGAACCCCGCCGCCTGCTCGTACGCCTTCTTCCCGAGCTTCGGCACGTTCAGCAGGGCGCGGCGGCTGCGGAACGCGCCCTCTTTGCCCCGGTACTCGACAATGCTTTTGGCCACGCCCGCATTGATGCCCGACACATGCGAGAGCAGCGGCGCGGACGCGGTGTTGAGGTCCACGCCGACGCTGTTGACACAGTCGTCCACGACATTGCCCAGCGTTTCGGCCAGGCGGTTCTGGGGCAGGTCGTGCTGGTACTGGCCGACGCCGATGGCCATGGGGTCTATCTTGACAAGCTCCGCGAGCGGGTCCTGAAGCCTGCGCGCGATGGAGACGGCGCTGCGCAGGGATACGTCGAACTGCGGAAACTCCTCGGCGGCGAGCCGGGACGCGGAATACACCGATGCGCCCGCTTCGCTGACGACCATATACTGCACGTCCAGCCCCGACTCGCGGATAAGGTTCGCAATAAAGATTTCGCTCTCTTTGGACGCCGTGCCGTTGCCGATGGACACGACGCTGACTCCGTATTTGCGGATGAGGCTTTTGACCACGGCCTCGGCTTCGGCCACCCGGCTCTGCGGCGGCGTGGGGTACACGACGTCGGTGGCGAGCACTTCGCCCGTATCGTCCACGACGGCCAGTTTACAGCCGGTGCGGTAGGCGGGGTCCAGGCCCAGCACGACCCGGCCTTGACGGGCGGCTGCATCAGCAGACTGCGCAGGTTCACGGAGAACACCTGCATCGCGCCCTCGGCGGCCCGCTCGGTCAGCCCGCCGCGCAGTTCGCGCTCGAGCGCGGGAAGATCAGGCGCGTACGCGTCCCGCACCGCGTCCTCCACGACCGGCGTGCAGGCTGAGCCGGGCTTCACAAACGCGCTGTACAGAATGTGCAGGGCCTTGCCCTCGTCGACGGCGAGAGACACTTTCAGGTAGCCCTCCGACTCGCCGCGGTTGACGGCGAGCACCCTGTGCCCCGCTATTTTGGATACGGGCTCGGAATATTCATAGTATGTACTGTAAACGGAATCCTCATTTTTTGGCCGCGCGCGTCTCCAGCAAGCCCTCCTCTTCGGCGAGCGTGCGCAGCAGGCCTCTGGGCTTCGGCGCGTCGGACACGAGCTCGGCGACGATATCTTTGGCCCCCTGCAGGGGCTGCTTCGGCGCTGTCCACGCCCTTTTCCGGGTCCACATACGCCTGCGCCAGCGCAAGCGGCGGCGGAGAGGACGGCTCCTGCGCGAGCAGCAGTTCGGCAAGCGGCGCCAGCCTGTTCCCGCGCTGCGGACGCGCGTGTTTTGCGCCGGGGACGGTAGGGACGGTAGACGTCCTCCAGCTCCGCCATGGTCTTTGCGCCGGAAAGCATGGCCGCCACCGCGTCCGTCATATGGCCCTGTTCGTCTATTTTCCGGTAAATCTCCTGCCGGCGCGCCTCAAACCCGCGCAGATAGGCCAGGCGGTCGGACAGGAGCGCAGGACCTGGTCGTCCAGCGAGCCGGTGGCCTCCTTGCGGTAGCGCGCGATAAAGGGCACGGTATTCCCCTCGTCCAGCAGCGCCGCCGCGGCTTCCTGCGTGCGCCGGACGCCCAGTTCGCCGGCGATGACTGCATAAATATCCATTACTTACCGTCCTTTCTCCTGAAGGCAAACAGTTTCAGGATGATGAATGTGACCGGAATGCCCACGACGGCCGCCAGGATATAGGCGACGATCTTGTCGTACCGGAGCACGTTGTATACGAGCAGAACGGCCAGGTTCTGGATGAGGAAGTTGGGGATGTAGGAGAGGCAGAACTTCAGGTATTTGACAAGGGAGAGCGATTCCCGGAACGTGATGAAGCTGTTGAGCAGATAATTGACCGTAAGGGAGGTGACGTATCCCGCCACAAAGGCGAGGTTTGGGTCGAGCGCAAGCGAATAGAGGTAGGAAAACAGCACGCCGTTGAACGTGTTGACGACGCCGACGGCGCAGAAGAGAATGAATTTCTTTGTTAAAAACGTATTTCGGAATTTTTCCCAGAGCTTTTTCATTTCAAAACACTCTCATCGCGGACTGCGCTCCGTTTCCGCCGGACGGCCGCGTTTTTTTGCGGGGACGCGCACGCACGCCTATATTTTGGCCGCGGCTGTCCATACTATGTATATCAAAGGTCGGAGGATAAGGACATGGACAAGAAAAAAAGCGCACTGATCCCACTGCAACGGAACCCGCGTATAAGGGCCTGGCCCTTGCGGATGTGAAAAGCCGCAAAAAGAACACCAATATCTCGCTCCCGTCCGAACAGGCGGTGGAACAGGCGAAAGAATGGGTGGACGACGGTTCGCGGCTCTAAGGCAAGATACACGGGGACAGACCCGTGTATCTTTTCATATTCAGTCCATTACATAGTCCACAAGAGCGCGGCGCTCCACGACGCGGTCCAGTATATTCTTGATCGCCTGATGGGAGGGGTGGATGAGATACCGCTCCAGCGCCTCCATGTTCTTGAACACGCTGACAAGGGCCAGATCGTAGTCCCCCGCGGACGGCGCGGCCGACCTCGAACTTGTCGATATCAAATATGATCTCGGGCAGCTCTTCCAGCTTCTCCCTGACAATGCGGATATTGTGCTCCTTGTTCTCTTCCTTGAATTTCCAAACTACGACATGTCTGATCATTTCCTCGTCCTTTCTCATGTTCTTAAATCATTATACACCCTGTTGTCAACCCGTTCCACACTGCTCCGCAAGCGGCGTTACAAGCCGACGGACAACGCCGATTCGCAGTGCGACCGGGAGGCGGAAAAACGCGCATGTTACAAAAGCTGAAGCTGGCCCGCGTCCTCCTCCTTGAGGTATTTGCCTGCCGCGGGCAGGGTCTTGGCGCGGTAATGGTGCTCGTTTGCAAGGCTGCCCTTTTTCATAAGGGACGGCGCTTTGCAGCGCGCACTTCTTGTTCAGGTTCATCACGATGGTGCCCTGGCCGCTGCGGCCCGATTTGAAGGGCATGAGCGCCGAATTAACGATCAGCGCGCGGCCGTTGGAGCTTTTGAGCAGGAAGTCCGCCTCGTCCGCAAAGGAGAAGATGGCCACCGGCGTCAGCGTGTCGCTGTAGGCGCCCTTGAGCTTTTCCGGTTGGTCTTGGTATCGAAGGACGAAAGGTCGGTCTTGATGCCCTTGCCCTCGGCGTAGAACACGGCGAGTTTTTCCGAGTAGTCGTACGTGACGGCCATGTACAGGACCGACTCGCCCTCTTCCATGCCCAGCTTGGCCGGCAGGTAGTCGCCCATGGCGCTGGCCTTGGTGTCGTCGAACTCATAGGCATGGGCCTTGTACGCCTGGCACTTGTTTGTGAACACAATCAGCTCCGCCTTGTTCGTCGCCTCGCGCTCCAGCACAAGGCTGTCCCCTCCTTGAGCTTCTGCTCCCCGCTCATCCGCAGGGACTGGGGAGTAATCTTTTTAAAGTAGCCGTCCCGGGTCAGGAACAGGGTGACGGGGTAATCCTCCACGTGCTGCTGCTCGACATACTCTTCGATCTCGTCTTCAAAAATGATATCCGAACGGCGGGGGCGGCCGTATTTCTTCGAGATTTCCGCGAGCTGGTCGATTATGATTTTGCTGAACTTCGCCTTGTCGGCCAGCGTCGCTTCGATTTCGCGGATCTCGGCGGCGAGCTGCTCGGTTTCGTCGACCTTGTTGAGGATATAGCGGCGGTTGAGGTTGCGCAGGCGGATATCGGCTATGAACTCGGCCTGCGGCTCGTCGATGCCGAAGCCGATCATGAGGTTGGGCACGACCTCGGCCTCTTCCTCGGTGCCGCGGATAATGGCGATGGCCTTGTCGATATCCAGCAGGATCTTCTCCAGGCCGCGCAGCAGGTGCAGGCGCTGTTTCTTGCGCGTCATGTCAAAAGTACAGCCGGCGCTTGATGCATTCGGTGCGGAAGGCCAGCCATTCGTCCAGAATCTCGCGCACGCCCATCACCCGCGGCATGCCGCCGACAAGCACGTTGAAGTTGCAGCCGAAGGTGTCCTCCAGCGGCGTGAGCTTGTACAGCTTCTGCATCACCGTGTCGGGTCGACGCCGCGGCGCAGCTCCAGGCTGATCTTGAGGCCGTTGAGGTCGGTCAGGTCGCGCGCGTCCGCCACCTCTTTGAGCCGGCCGGCCTTGATGAGCTCGGCTACCTTGTCCATGATGTTCTCAATGGAGGTGGTGTAGGGAATTTCCAGTATATCTATGCTGTTTCGCTTCTTGTCGTATTCATATTTCGCGCGGATGCGGAAGGTGCCGCGCCCCGTCTCATAGATGCGCTCCATATCGCTGTGCGAGAACACGATGCTGCCGCCGGTGGAAAAGTCGGGCGCCTTGAGGGTCAGGGACACCCGGTGAGACGGGTTCTTGATCAATTCAATGGCGGTATCGCAGACCTCGGAGAGGTTGAACGAGCAGATATTGCTCGCCATGCCGACCGCGATGCCCTGGTTTGCATTGACCAGGATATTCGGGAACGACACGGGAAGCAGCGTCGGCTCCTTCATGGTGCCGTCGTAATTGTCGACAAAGTCAATGGTGTCCTTGTCAATATCCGAAAACAGCTCCTGGCAGAACGGGTCGAGCTTGCACTCGGTATAGCGCGCGGCGGCGTAGGGCCATATCGCGCGAATAGTGCTTGCCGAAATTGCCCTTTGCTGTCCACAAACGGATAGAGCAGCGCGCCGTAGCCGCGCGAAAGGCGGACGAGCGTATCGTAGATCGCCTGGTCGCCGTGGGGGTTGAGGCGCATGGTCTGGCCCACGACATTGGCCGATTTTGTGCGCGCGCCGTTCAGCAGGCCCATCTTGTACATCGTGTACAGCAGCTTCCGATGCGACGGCTTGAAGCCGTCGATCTCCGGGATGGCGCGCGAGACGATGACGCTCATCGCGTAGGGCATGTAGTTCTCGCGGAGCGTATCCGTGATTCCCTTGTCTGTATAAAGCTTCTGTTTTTCTTCCATAGTTCTCCCTGGTTACGAAACGTCGATCAGATCAATGTACAGCGCGCCGTTCTCGCTGATATAGTCCTTGCGGCCCTGCAGGTTGTCGCCGAGCAGGACGTCGAACATCCGGGCCGTCGCCTCGGCGTCGTCCGGCGTGATGCGGATGAGCCGCCGCGTCTCGGGGTTCATGGTGGTTTCCCACATCATCTCCGGCTCGTTCTCGCCCAGCCCCTTGGAACGCTGCAGCGTTATCTTCTGCCCCTCGAGCTGCGACAGCAGCGCCGTCTTCTCCTTGTCGTCGAACGCGAAATAGGTCTTGCCCCTGGCTGTGATCTCGTACAGCGGGGTCTCGGCGATATACACCTTGCCCGCCTCGATCAGCGAGGGCATGAGCCGGTAGAACATGGTGAGGATGAGCGTGCGGATCTGGAAGCCGTCCACGTCCGCGTCGGTGCAGATGATGACCTTGGTGTAGCGCAGCGCATCCATGTCAAAATAGGCCAGGTCCTTGTTCCCCTTGCTCTTGACCTCTACGCCGCAGCCGAGCACCTTGACAAGGTCCGTGATAATTTCGCTTTTGAAGATTTTGTCGTAATCGGTTTTCAGGCAGTTGAGAATTTTGCCGCGCACGGGCATAATGGCCTGGAACCTCGCGTCCCGGCCCAGCTTGCACGAGCCCAGCGCACTTGTCGCCCTCGACGATGTACAGTTCGCGCTCCGAGGCTTTTTGCTCTCGCAGTCGACAAACTTGGCGACACGGCTGGTAACGTCGGTGCCGCCGGACAGCTTTTTGCGGATATTGATGCGCTCCTTTCTCCGCGCGTTCGCGCGAGCGCTTGTTGATGAGCACCTGTTCGGCGATCTTGTCCGCCTCGGCCTTGTTCTCGATGAAATAAATCTCCAGGTTGCTGCGCAGCAGCTCGGTCATGGCCTCCTGGATGAACTTGTTCGTGATGGCCTTTTGGTCTGGTTCCCATAGGAGGTCTGGGTGGAAAAGGAGTTGGTGATCAGCGCAAGGCAGTCCTGCACGTCGACAAACGAGATCTTGCTCGTTTTTGACGTATTTCCCCCTGCTGTTTTAGATAGGCGTCGACGGCGTAGACAAAGGCGTTGCGGACCGCTTTCTCCGGCGAGCCGCCGTGTTCGAGGAAGCTGGGTTGTGGTAGTATTCCAGCATCTGCACCCGGGCGGAAAAACGCAAACGTAACCTGCATTTTCACCTTGTAGTCAGGCTTGTCCGCACGGTCGCGGCCGCGCCGCTCCGCCGTCCAGTTCTGGATCTGGGTGATCGCGTCGTCGCCCACGATCTCGGCGAGATAGTCGACCGGGCCGTTTTCATAGCAGAATTCCTGCTCTGTGAACGATCCGTCCGGCTCCTGCCAGCGGAAGACGAAGTGGACGCCGGCGTTGACGATCGCCTGCTTTTTTTCAGCGTGTCCTCAAAGTATTCGCGCGGGATGGATATATCGGTGAACACGGCGATATCGGGCAGCCAGCGGTGCCGGGTCCCCGTCTGCCTGCCGCCGTAGGGCCCTTGTGCAGGCCGCCGATGTTCTCGCCCTTTTTCAAAGTGCAGGCTGTACTCGAATCCGTCGCGCCGCACGCGCACGTCCATATACGCGGAGGCGTACTGGGTCGCACAGGCGCCCAGGCCGTTAAGCCCGAGCGAGTACTCGTAATGGTCGCCCATGAGGTTGTTGTACTTGCCGCCCGCGTACAGCTCGCAGAACACGAGCTCCCAGTTGTAGCGCTGTTCGGCCTCGTTAAAATCGACCGGGCAGCCGCGCCCCATATCCTCCACCTCGAGCGAACAGTCGCTGTAGCGCGTGACGGTGATCCGGTTCCCGTCAGCCCTCGCGCGCCTCGTCGATGGAGTTGGAGAGGATTTCAAAAATCGAGTGCTGGCAGCCGTCGATGCCGTCGGAGCCGAACATGACGCCCGGACGCTTGCGCACCCGGTCCGCGCCCCTTTAGGGACTGTATGCTTTCATTGTCGTACGCCGGTTTTTGGCCATGGAATACATCTTCCTCCGTTATTTGCGTTTGTTTAATTGCCGCCCAGTTTGGCGAACAGGTCGGAAAACAGCTTGTCGCGGTCGACATAGTGGACATATTTGATGGGGTGCCGGCCCTCGGGGAAGCTGTACGTCCCGTCGTACTCCGGCAGGGGCTGTCCGTCAGCCGGTCGCGCAGATAGTCGCCGCCCAGCAGCCAGGCGACGGCCGTGACGTCCCAGACGATGCGGCTCCAGCAGTCGTTGCCGCCGTAGAACAGCGATTCGCTGGTCGTCAGATCGACCAGGTAGTCGCACAGGCTGTTCTTCCCGCGCAGGTGCGCTTCCAGCTCCGGGCCGGTGGTTACAAAATGGCTCACAACGCCCATGCAGGAAGCTGCACGAGCGGCGCGCCGCAGCCGAACACGACCCGCGCGGCGGCCACGTCCTGGTACATGTTGAATTCTTTCGTGTCCTCCCAGTGGTAGGCGTGCCCGCCCAGCCACACAATCACGATCCGCTCCCGGATTTCGGGGTTGATCAGCAGTGCGGAGGCGACGTTCGTAATCGCGCCGATGGCGACGACGTAGAGCGGACGCTCGGGCGTGTACTCCATGGCGAGCGCGGCCAGGCGGTGCGCGGCGGCGGAATCCACAGGCGTGTTCTCGTCGGGCAGATAGCGGTCCGAGCCGCGCAGGGACGAGCGCATGCAGGTCCTCCCTGCCCATGAGAGACAGGATGTGCAGAATTTCCCGGTAGCTCTTTTCCATGCCCTCCGCCGCGTCCTTCGCCTTGCCCTCCATGGTGAACGGCGCGGCGTACAGGCCTTTCAGGTGAAGCCTGTCCCCATTGAGCACGAGATAGGCCAGCGCGTACTGGTCGTCCGTTTCGTTAAAGGTGTCCGTATCCAGCACAACGTCGATTTCACCTTTAGGGCTTTCCAGATTTTTCAGAAGCTGTTCGCGCGTCATCGCAATTCTTCCTCCATTTTCCCAAAAAGTATTTATGGCTTCAGCACGCCGGCAACAAATATATCACAGGCGCATATGCAGTTATTATACCATATATTGTACATATATGCAATATTTGCAAAGCAAGAAACCCCGCGCATTCCTGCAACAATTTCCGGGAAATACGCGGTAATATTCAATTTCGGACGCGAAGCGACAGGAAGCGGGCCGGTTCCCGGGGCTTGGGCGCTTAAAAGCGCCCGGCCGGGCGCAGGGTGTGAGCGCGGGTGCGGGGCGCAGGGCGCGGGCGCAGGCGCGCGGCGCGAGGCACGGGCGTGAGGCGCAGGCGCAGGCGCGCGGCGCGAGGCACGGGCGTGAGGCGCGGGCGCAGGCGCGGAGTGTGGGCTCAGGCGCGGGCGTGGGCGTGGGCGTGGGCGCGGGGCGTGGGCGTGGGCGCGGGCGCGGGCGTGGGGCGTGGGCGCGGGCGCGGGCGTGGGGCGTGGGCGTGGGCGCAGGCGCAGGGGCACAGGCGCAGGCGCGGGCGCAGGCGCAGGCGTGGGCGCAGGCGCAGGCGCAGGCGCAGGCGCGGGCGCAGGGCGTAAGGCGCAGGCGCAGGCGCAGGCGCGGGTGCGCAGGTGCGGGTGCAGGCGCGGGTGTGGGTGTGCAGGGTGTGGGTGCAGGGTGCAGGGTGCGGGGGCAGGCGCGGGCGTGGGTGCAGGCGTGGGCGCGGGGCGCGGGCGCGGGCGTGGGGTGCAGGCGTGGGCGCGGGCGCGGGGCGCAGGGCGCGGCGCAGGCGCAGGCGCGGGCGCAGGCGTGGGTGCGGGTATGGGGCGCGAGGCGCGGGCGCGGGCGCGAGGCGCGGGGTGCGGGCGCGGGCAGATAAAAAGCGTCCGGCCGGGAAACTCCCGGCCGGACGCGGGGCGCGGCGCTTCAGGTCCAGCGTGCAGACGCCTTTTGGCTCCTGTACACCTCGAGCATGGCCCAGCCCGTTTCCACGAACTGGGACAGGGTCTTCTGGGTGACGCCGAAGGTGAAAAACTCCTCGGGCGCAAGGCCGTCCTCCAGATAGGCGCGGCGGAATTCCTCCACCTGCAAAGCCGGTCAATCACCCGCGGGTCTATCGGCTCCCCGATGCGCTCCACCCGGGGCGGGTCCGCGTCGAGCACCATCTGCTGGACGCGCGGGTGCAGGGAAAAGGTCATCTCCGCGCCGGCAAGCTCCGTGAGATGATAGACCTCGCGCAGCCCGCCGGCATGATGACGGCGCGGTAGCCCCGCTCCCGGATCAGCTGATAGGAGCGCTTGGTAATGGCCAGGCCCGCCTTGGCGACGTCCGCTTCCGAGAGGCCGGCGCGCAGGTCCCGGTTCACGTCGCGCAGATAGTCGTCGAAACGGCCCAGCTGCTGCACTGCGAAACACGGGCGGACTTCTATGCCGGCCGCAGCCGCGCGGGCCGCGCCGCGTTCGTACGCCTGCGCGACGGCCAGCGCCTGCGCCACGGAGAAATTCAGCGTTGCGCAAAGGGGGCACGCCGCACGCGGCAAGCTCCTCGATCACCTCTACGCCCGCCTTTGTCGTGGGGAGCTTGACGGCGACGTTCGGCGCCCAGTCGCGCACCCGCCGGCCCATGGCGACCATGCCCTCGACATCGGTGGCGAGCGTCGGGTTGAGCTGGCCGAAAGCGTAGCCGTGCGCGCCGCCCGTACGCTCGAACACGCCGTATACCCTTTGCGCCGCGTCGGTCGCGACAATCCGGAGCATCTCCTCCGCGCGGGCGGCGAAGTCCAGCTCCTCCGGGACGGCTTCGACGCGCCGGCGCCAGTAGTCCGGGCAGGCGTTGAAGGTCTTGTACGTAAGGACGGGATTTGTTGTAATTCCAAGCGCGCCCATGGCCAGGCCGCGCTCAATTTCATCCGGGATGGCGCTGTCATGCCACCACTTTGTCGGCGTATGCGCCGACAGCCATTCCAGGTAATTCAGTTCTTTTCCGCCGGGTTTGGTTTCACTGCACATCATATACGCTCTCCTCGTGTTCGGCTCACAGCTCGTCGGCCGGGACGAACATGGCCTTTACGCCGCGCTCCTGCTCAATGTCTTCAAACACCTGTTTCCAGTTGTCGATCGTCGTACGGTGGGTAATCACGGAGTTGAGGTCGTACCGCGCCGTCTGCATGAGCTTGAGGGATTTGTCCCAGGAGGCATAGCTTGAGCTGAAGTTGAAATAAACGTCGAGCTGCTTGTACATCGCCTCGTTCCACTTGATGGGGGTCAGGTCACGGGCGGCGATCCCGATGCCGCTGATACGGCCGCAGGGCTTGATCAGGTCCGTCATCGCGGCGATGGCGGGGGCCGCGCCGCTCGTTTCCACAACGAGGTCCGCGCCCCGGCCGCCGGTCAGGTCCATCACAAATTTCACGGGGTCTTCCTTTTCCACGTTGAGCACGTAGTCCGCGCCGACTTTGAGGGCGACCGGAAAGCGCACGGCTTCGCTTCTGGTCATGCCGCTCATGACGACCTTGGACGCGCCGCAGGACTTTGCGACAAACGCGCTGAGCACGCCCATCGGCCCCGCGCCCGAAATGTAGACCACGTCCGCGCACTCGATGAAAGCGCGCTCAGTCACGGCATAGACGATACAGGCCATCGGCTCGCACAGGGCGGCGACGTCGTAGCTCACGCCTTCGGGGATATGGTGGACAAGGAATTCGGGCATGGCGATATAGCTCGTCATGCCGCCGTGCACGCCCCAGCCCGGGGCGCGCCGGTGCAGGCACAGGTTGATCTTGCCCTCGCGGCAGACGTCGCACTTGCCGCAGGCCTCGTTCTTCGGCTCCGCGACGACGCGGTCGCCCACTGCAAAATTGGTCACGCCGCGGCCCACCTGGACGATCTGGCCGGAGAACTCGTGGCCCAGCGACGGGCGGCCAGTAGCGGAACTCGTCGTGGTAGACGTGCAGGTCGGTCGCGCACAGGCCCGCCGCCTTGATCTTGATGAGGACCCAGTCGTCGGCGGGAAGCTCGGGCACGTCGATATCAACCACCTCAGTCAGGCCCGGACCCTTTGCCAGCTTGCACAGGCCCTTCATTTTGCGGACATGGTTTTACACCTCGATTCCCCTTCAGTCTGCAATTTTCTGCATATCCGTCCAGTCGGCAAGGAAGGGGTTCTTCCGCTTCGGGCCCTCGCCGATCTCATAGCCGCCGGTGACATGGATATAGCGCCGGTGATAAAAGCTCGCCCAGTCGGAGGCAAGGAACATGACCGCGCTCGCAATCTCGGCGGAGGTGCCGCCGCGGCCAGCCACTGGAGGGTGTCCGAATAGTCCACAAACCCTTTCATATCCGCCTGCTGGCTGGTCGTTTTGCGGAACATATCGGTGTTGATATGCCCGGGCTTCACCTCGTTGATCCGCACGCCGTACGCG
>VOFB01004895.1_pt1 | contig 25204 bp, 34 predicted proteins | sample 5384141 | NCBI WGS metagenome assembly VOFB01 (sample SAMN12384721, study PRJNA508395) | human gut metagenome | isolation source: healthy gut A | host: Homo sapiens | reverse complement strand
CGTTCTGCGCACCGCCGAACAGCGCAGGCAGGTCACTGAGGGCAGCCGCGTGCGCGTGCTTTTTCTCGGCGCACATGGCGAGCAGCCGCTGCTCGGCGAACACCATGTAGGTGAGTGTGTCGTCGGCATCCGGTGAGCAGCGCATGAAGCGGATGGCGGTGTCCGTGTAGTACCGTCGGAATTCGTCATTGCCGAAATAGGCGAGCGCGGTATTGAACGGCTGTACCGTCCAGTCAAATAAATCAAGCGGGAAGCCTTCGGTTTTGGCGAATGCCGTTTGATCCGGATAGATGGACGGCATAATGTCCTCGCGGTGGATGGCTGCGGTGTCCGGTCCGTCGAGCAGATTGCTGATGGATTTCCAGCAGATGAAATCTGTATCAAGCATCACACACGGCGATGGCACAGCGGAGAGTGCGTACAGCTTGCCGGCCGCCCAGAAGGCTGTGGCGTTTATGTCCTCGGGTATGGTGTCCAACAGAGGATACACGCCGTCATCCCACAAAAAACAAAGCCCGAGCGATTCATAATAACGCTTGGCAGGTGTGTCGCAGATCATGCGGATCGAACCGTTCTCTCTGCGCCACTCGAGCGCGGAAAGCGCGGTCGTGAGCAGTTCAAACGGCTCGATTCGGTATTCCATATGGGGATTGCGGATGAAAAATGGTCTTGTCCAGTTGGAGTGGAACGCCTGCATCAGATCAGCTCAATCCGTAGCCGCCGACCGGGCACGAGCCGGAACCGAACCGGAACGAACCTGATCCGGAACCGGAATAACTGGTGCGGTAAGAGGTGGTGTACGAGGTCACATACGAGCCGGAGCCTGAGCCGCACGGCACGCAAACGGTCTGTATAACGGTAGTTTCACCGGATGCGGAGACAACGGTTTCCTCACCTGCTGTCGAGGGGACAGCGCCGCCCATGATGGGCACCGGCGGGCGTTCGTCATCGGCCGGATACCAGCCCTCCGGGTAGGGGTCCACCGCGAAAACAGGTGCTGGTGCGGCAGACTGTGCCGGCTCGCTTGCTTCGGGTGCGGTCTCGGGAGCAGGTGCTTCTTCGGTTTTGGGCTGACAATGCCGCGCATAGCTGGCTTCATCGAACACAACGCCGTCGATTTCGCGGTATTTTTCCGGATTCATTGCCAGAATACCGTTCGGTTTGGACATAACACCACACACCTCTCATTCACTAATATAATTATATATGAACGCAGTGCAAACCGCAACGGGGAAAGGGGCAAAATTTTGGCTTTACAATCCGCAGACGGTTTTCGTATAATAGTAGGGAGAAAACAGATACGGTGTTCATCCATCGGTTTATTGGGGAGCTGCGGGGCAAGGGCAGAAGGTGAATTGCCCATAGGGCAAGAGAAGCTACTGGAGTGCTCGTCCTGCGGTAAAAGTTAGATAAATGTCATCTGTATATAGAATGGGAGAAATTATGGACTTTTTATCAGTAGAGCAGTCGGTCTGGCGCCGATTGCAGGAAGAAACGCGCCCAATCGCGCTGTACGGTATGGGTGACGGCGCGGACAAAATACTTGCGCAGTTCGAGCGGCTGGGCATTCGTGCGTCTGCGGTGTTCGCAAGTGATGAATTTGCCGCGGCAACCTGTTCCATGGGTTCTGCGTGCGCAAGCTGTCGGACACGGTAGCCGAGCTTGGCGAGGACATTGTAATCGTCATCGCGTTCGCCAGCCAGCGGCCGGAGGTGCTGCAGCTGATGTATGCCCTCGAGGACAAATACGACGTGGTGGCGCCGGATGTTCCGGTGGTCGAGGGACCGCTGTTCGATGAGGATTTCGTGCGCGCGCATCAGGACGAAATGCAGCGCGCGTATGATCTTCTGTCGGATGATTTGTCGCGTGAGGTTTTCCTCGATACGGTGCGCTTCAAGCTGTCCGGCAAAATGGAATACCTGCGCCACAGCGAATCCGACAAGGATGAGGTGTTTCATAATCTCCTGCGCCCGACCGCAGAGGAGCACTTCTCCGACCTCGGCGCATATAACGGCGACACCATCCGCGAGCTGCTGCACTACACGGACGGCAAGTTTGCGTCCGTTACCGCCCTCGAACCCGATCGCCGCAGCTTCCGCAAGCTGAATGAGTGGGCGAGTGCCAATATCACGGGCGATGTTACGCTCGTGCAGGCGGGCGCGTGGAACGAGGACACGGTCAAATGCTTCACCGATCAAGCAGGCCGTCAGTCCCGCGTAGCGGGGCAGGGCAAAGAGACGCAGATGTGTGCGCTCGACAGCGTGCTGTCCGGCCGCCCGTGCACCTATCTCAAAATGGACGTGGAGGGCGCAGAGCGCGAAGCCATCGCCGGTGCCGAGAAAACCATTCGGCAGTACGCACCAAGCTGAACGTTGCTGCCCTATCACCGCAGTGAGGATTTCTTTCAGCTGCCGCTGCTCATCCATGCGCTGCAGCCGAGCTACCGGCTGTATCTGCGTCACCATCCTTATGTTCCGGCGTGGGATACGAATTTGTACGCAATATAAAAAACAGTGGAAATCCCGGTCGGGCCGTTGTATAATAAAGATAGATTACGGCAGGGTGTGACCTGCCGGAGAATTCATATGAAGGAGATCATAACAATGGGCTGTTTTTACTGTGATGAGCACCATGAGGGCCGCGAAGCAATCATGTTTAAGGTTGGCGACATGAAGGCAGGTACCCTGTACCTGTTCAAGGATCAGGCACACAAGGGCCGCTGCGCACTGGCGCTCAAGAGCCATAAGAAGGAGCTGTGCGAGGTGCGACGAGCAGGAGCGCAACGATTACTGTGCAGATCTGGCTGCTGCTTCCGGCGCCATCAAGGAGCTGTGGGGCTGCACCAAGATCAACCTCGATTTCGTTCGGCGACACGAATCCCCATCTGCATTTCCATATCGTCCCCAAGTATGAGGGCGGCTTTGAGTTCGGCGGCAGCTTTGCCATCACCAACCCGGAGCCGGTATACCTGAAGGACGAGGGAGTACAAGGAAATGATCGAGGCTCTCCAGAAGGAGCTTGGCCTTTAATCCTTTGGTTGCATAAGTCACAAACAGCATCGAACTTTGCGGTTCGGTGCTGTTTTTGTTTTCTATGCTACTTGCGTGTTGTATGCAGATAGGCTATAATGTACAATGATTTCGTATATATAAGGAGCAATGCTATGAAACGCTATCTTGCAGCGGCGATGCTGCTGCTTGCGCTGTCCGGCTGCGGCTCAAGCGGCAGCAGTACACAGCTCTACACTACCACCGAGGACTTTTTTTGCGATGGACACCTACATGTCGGTCGATGTGTCAAGCGAAAAGAGCGAAAGCGCGGCAGAGGACATGGCTGTCAAGATTGAGCAGCGCGTCAATCAGCTGGACGCGGCGCTCTCGCGCACGCAGCAGGCGGGCGATCTCTACAAGCTGAACCACGCGAACGGTCAGCCGACCGAGGTGAGCGATGACACATACCGCGCTTGAGAAAGCGCTCGAGTACGCCGAAATGACAAACGGTGCGTTTGACCCGACGATGGCGCCGCTGACCGACCTCTGGGGCATCGGCACGGACAACGCGCGTGTGCCCGCGCAGAGCGAGATTGATGAAGCGCTGACGCATGTCGGCTATCAGAACGTCAAGCTGCTCGGCAACAATCAGGTGCAGCTGCTGAACGGCGCACAGGTCGATCTGGGCGGTATCGGCAAAAAGGGCTACGCAGGCGACATCGTGCACGAAATGGTGGAGAGCGACACCTCGGATCAGTGGCACGTTCTGGCGCGGCTGAGCGGCAATGTCGAGATGTACGGCGGCAAAACCGCAGACAGCGGCACGGACAACTGGAACATCGGCATTGCCGATCCGGACGACAACACGGACTCGATTGCGGTGGTGTCGCTGCGTGACGGCTCGGTTGTTACCTCGGGCGATTACGAGCGATTTTTTGAAAAGGACGGCAAACGCTACCACCACATTTTTTTGACCCCGCAACAGGGTATCCGGCGGACAGCGGCCTGCGCGGCGTGACCGTCATTGATCCCTGTTCGACCAAGGCGGATGCGCTGACAACGGCGCTGTTCGTCATGGGTCTGGATAAGGGCATGAAATTCTGCGAGGAGAACGAGATTGCGGCCGTGTTCATCACCTCGGACAAGCAGGTGTACACCACATCAAGACAGGGGACTGCACGTTTGAGTTCCTCGGCGAGAAAAAAGGGATACACCTATGCGGAATAAGCTGAAATTCGGTGATTTTATCATCATCGGCGTGGTTCTGGTGATGGCAGGCGCGCTGGCGGCAGCGCTGACGTTTCACAGCTCCGGCGACAAGCTGTACGCTGAGGTCTGGCAGAACGATACGCTCATCGAGCGGGTACAGCTGACCGACGCGACCGATCGCACGATCAAGCTGGATGGCAACACCATTGTGCTCTCGGGCAAAACAGCGAAAATGGCGGACGCGGACTGTCGGGATCAGGTGTGCGTGCGCACCGGTACATCTCTTACCCATGCCGGACAGGGCGGCGGTCTGTCTGCCGCACCGCGTGGTGCTCAAGCTGGTCGGCGTGAATGACAGCGGCATCGACGCTGTGGTATCGTAAGGGGTGCAGCACATGAAAAATGCAAAACGATTGACGCTCTGCGGCATGCTGGCGGCGGTGGCCGTCGTGCTCTCGCTGGTCGAGCGCATGTTCCCGCTGGATGCCATCGTGCCCGTGCCCGGCGTCAAATTAGGGCTGGCGAATGTGGTGACGCTGTTTGCGCTCACGCGGCTGAGCGCGAGAGACGCATTCGCCATCGTGGTAACGCGCGTTGCCATTTCCTCGCTGCTGATGGGCAGCGTGTCGGCGTTCCTGTTCTCGCTGTTCGGCGGCTTGCTGTCGCTCATCGTGATGGGAATCCTGCTCAAAGCCGAAGCAGATTCTGCTCACTGTTCGGCGTGAGCGTAGGCGGCGCTGCGGCGCATAATATCGGGCAGATGGCAGCGGCTGTGATCTGGCTGAAAAACTGGGCCGTGATCGCATATCTGCCGTTCCTGCTCGTGATGAGCGTGCCGCTCGGACTGGTGACGGGACTGACCTGCTCGGTCGTGTTACATCACCTCAAAAAAATTGATTTCAGTGCATAAATTTGAAAAAGCAGCCTCATACTAACGAAAACAGATTAGGAGGGACTGCTATGAAAAAAAGCTGATCGCCTGCTGGCGGCGCTGACGATGCTGTTCGTCTGCGGCTGCGGCAGCAACAGCAGGATAACGGCACAGACAACGGCAATGGCACCAACAATGGCACCAACAACGCTGTTGATGAGCGGCGCGACACCAACACGAATACCGTCGGTGATGACGTCCGCGAAGGCGTGGACGATGCAGGCAATGCCGTCGGAGACGCGGTGGACGATGCCGGCAACGCCATCCGCGATGGCGCAGACGCCGTGACCGGAGATAACAATAACGCGGCGAAGCAGCCGAATACGGCGAATGGGACGAATGCTCCGGCGGAGAATCCGTAAAACAGAAACGGCATGGCGTAAGCTGTGCCGTTTTCCTTTCGCTTGACACAGAGTGACCGGGGCACACGAACTGCGTCAGCGTGTTCGCTCCTAACGGGCGGGGCGTTTTCGCTGAATCTCAGCAGGGGGATTCGCCGTCTGCGGACGGCAGGGAACGTGCGCTGACGCCGCGCGGGCGCATAAGGGATGGACACCAAGGTTTCCACCTCTTATGAATCTCCCCCCGTTTCCTCTTAGCACGGCGGAATTTGCAGAGCTGAGACTATAGGGGGAACGGCAGAGGATTTTTTACTTCCGTGTTTTTCTCGACTTATTAGCAGTGTCAGATACATTACTGCTACACATATCGGCTGCTCTACGCAGGGTGCGGCATAACAGTGCCGCACAATTTGTTAGCGCTTTATGATAGACAGGGCCTGCGAGGATAAATTGTACCAAATGCCTAAATTCGCAGGTGCCGTGCGGTACAACGTGCCAACGGGTTGCGCGACACTGCTATGTCGCGCCTGCGGAGAGTAAACCGTCTGTGTAGCAGAACGGTATCTGACACTGCGAATAAGTCGAGAAAACACGGAAGAAAAATCCTCTGCCGTTCCCTTATTTCGCAGCGGTCACATGTCGGCAATCTGCGCCAGGCTATCTAAGGGAAAGGGGAGATTCACAAGAGGGCGGAAACCGCAGGTGTCTGTCCTCTTGTGCGCCCGCGCGGCGTTAGCGCAATTTCCGTTCGCTTCGCAAGCGGCAAAACAAGCGATTAAAACCGGCTTTATGTCTTGCGTGCAAGGCTGCATTGTGCTAAAATAATACTATTATGGGAAAAAACACTCGTGGAGTACACAAACCGCGTCTCCGCGCAGTCTAACGAGTTGGAGTGAGAGATAAATGGATTACAACCGTTTGGCGGAACTGCTGTTTCCGCATATCAATACCACGCCGGAGGAGATGGAGGCTCGCTATCCCAGCGCGAGCTGCCCGAGGGCGCAAAGGTAACCCGTATGGGCCCAAGTCCGACCGGCTTCATCCATCTCGGCAACCTGTACGGCGCGCTGACCGATGAACGGCTGGCGCACCAGTCCAAGGGCGTATTTTATCTGCGTATTGAGGACACCGACCGCAAGCGTGAGGTAGAGGGCGGCGTGCAGATGATCATCGACGCGTTCAAGTCGTTCGGCCTGCCGTTCGACGAGGGTGCAACGACTGACGGCGAGACCGGCATCTACGGTCCGTACCGACAGAGCCAGCGTGCCGAGATCTACCAGACCTTCGTCAAGTCCCTCGTGCAGCGCGGCATGGCGTACCCGTGCTTCTGCACCGAGGAGGAGCCTCCGCCGCGCACGAGCAGCAGGAGAAGAACAAGGAAAACTTCGGTTACTACGGCAAGTACGCCGTATGGCGCGACCGTCCGATGGAGGACATCGAGGCAGAGCTTGCCAAGGCACGCAATGCCGTATGTTGTTCGTTTCCGCTCGGAGGGCAGCATTGAGCATAAAATCCGCCACGAGGATCTCGTAAAGGGCAAGATGGAAGTCACCGAGAACGATCAGGATGTGGTTATCCTCAAGTCCGACGGCATCCCGACCTACCACTTTGCGCACGTTGTGGACGACCATCTGATGGGCACGACCGTCGTTGTCCGCGGCGAGGAGTGGCTGGCAACGCTGCCGGTGCACCTGCAGCTGTTCCGCGCGATGGGCTGGAAGGCGCCGAAGTACGCACACACCGCCCAGCTGATGAAGATCGACCCGGAGACCGGCGCCAAGCGCAAGCTGTCCAAGCGGAAGGACCTGGAGCTCGCGCTGACGTTCTACGCGCAGGAGGGCTATCCGGTACCGGCGGTTCTCGAGTACCTGATGACGCTCCTCAACTCCAACTTCGAGGAGTGGCGCCGCGCAAATCCCGATCTGCCGATGAACGATTTCCAGTTCACCACCAAGAAGATGAGTGGCTCGGGTGCGCTGTTTGACATCGAAAAGCTGCGCGACGTTTCCAAGAACGTCATTTCGCGCATGACGGCAGAGCAGGTATACGATTACGTTGCCGAGTGGTCTGCTGTCAACGACAAGGAATTTAATGCACTGCTGACCCGCGACCCGGCATTCTCCAAGGCGTACCTCGCCATCGGCCGCGGCGGCAAAAGCCGCGCAAGGATCTTGCGCTGTGGTCGGATGCCAAGGGCTACATGGACTTCATGTTCGACGAGCTGTTCCAGCCGGATTACACCATGCCGGAGCGCGTTTCCGCCGAGGACGCCAAGGCAATTCTGAGCGATTTTGCAGGTATGTTCGACGAGAACGATACGCCGGATGGCTTCTTCGACAAGATGAAGCAGATCGCTTTCTGCACACGGCTACGCCGCCGATACCAAGGCGTATAAGGCTGACCCGTCCGCCTATAAGGGTGCCGTCGGTGATGTGTCCATGGTTGTCCGCGTAGCAGTGGCGGGCCGCCAGAACGCACCGGGATCTCCAGACCGTAATGGGGTATTCTGGGTAAGAAAGGTTCTGGAACGCCTGTCTAAGTGCGCAGATGCGCTTTGAATAATGGAAAATGTAAAATGGATAATGGAGAATGAAGGAGCCGCCCAAAGGGCGGAATTAAATCATCGCGCGCAGCGCGATACCGCAATTTTCAATTTTCCATTTTCACCTCAATTCAAGGGAGAATAATAAATGTTAGAGAATGTAAACAACTTCTCACAGAAATCATCGACATATTAAAAACGGTCTTTCGAGCGCATCCACACCGCTTTCCGCCGGAGCGAACGGTTATCTGCATATCGGCTCGGCAAAGGCGACTTCATCAACTGGTCTATCGCAAAAAATACAACGGCCTGTTCAATCTGCGCTATGACGACACCAACCCGGTCAAGGAGGATACCGAGTATGTAGACTCCATCTGGGAGGACATCAAGTGGCTGACCGGCGAGGAGCCGAGCGGCGGTGTGTACTACGGCTCGAACTACTTTTGAAACCTGCTTTAACTGCGCGGTACAGCTGATCAAGGACGGCAAGGCGTATGTTGACGATCTGACGCAGGAGGAAATGCGCCAGTACCGCGGCTCTCTGACCGAGCCGGGCAAGCCGAGTCCGTACCGCGACCGTTCGGTTGAGGAAAACCTCAGCTGTTCCAGGACATGCGCGACGGCAAGTTTGCCGACGGCTCCAAGACGCTGCGTGCCAAGATCGACATGGCAAGTCCGAACATGAACCTGCGCGACCCGGCGATCTACCGCATCGTGCGTGCACACCATCACCGTCAGGGCGATAAGTGGTGCATCTATCCGCTGTACGACTTTGCACACCCGATTCAGGACGCACTTCGAGGGTATCACGCACCCATGTGCTCGATTGAGTTCGAGAACCGTCCGCTGTACGAGTGGGTGGTTGACAACTGCCCGCTGCCGCATCATCCCAAGCAGCGCGAGTTTGCCCGCCTGAATGTAACGCACACCGTTATGTCCAAGCGTTACCTGCGCCAGCTGGTATTTGAAAAGCACGTTGAGGGTTGGGACGATCCGCGTATGCCTACGCTGTGTGCGCTGCGCCGCCGCGGCTACACGCCGAGCGCCATCCTCGATTTTGTACAGCGCGCCGGCATCGCAAAGGCCAACTCGCTGGTTGACATCAAGCTGCTCGAGCACTGCATCCGTGAGGAGCTGAACGACCGCGCTGCGCCGCATGGCAGTCACCGAGCCGGTCAAGCTGGTTATCACCAACTATCCGGAGGGTCAGTGCGAGGAGTTCGAGTGCCGAACAATCCGCGCAATGAGGAAGCAGGCAGCCGCAAGGTTCCGTTCACCCGTGAGCTGTATATCGAAAAGAGCGATTTCGCGGAGGTTCCGCCTCCGAAGTTCCAGCGCCTCAAGCCGGACGGCGAGGTTCGACTGATGGGCGCGTATATCGTCAAGTGCAACGAGATCGTCAAGGACGACAACGGCGAGATCGTGGAAATCCGCTGTACGGCTGATCTTGAGACCCGCAACGGCATGCCGGTGGACGGCCGCAAGGTCAAAGGGCACCATTCACTGGGTATCTGCCGAGCACGCCATCGACGCGGACCTGTATCTGTACGATAATCTGTTCACCCTCGAGAACGTTAATGACGTACCGGAGGGCACGGATTATCTGGATTACCTCAATCCGGATTCGCTCAAGAAGCTGACCGGCTGCAAGCTCGAGCCGTCGCTGGCTGATGCGAAGGAAGGCGAGCGCTTCCAGTTTGTCCGTATGGGCTATTACTGCAAGGACCGCGAGAGCGGCCGATTCAACCGCATTGTTACCCTTAAGGACAGCTTTGTAAAAAACGCTGAAAAAGTAAGGATGTATAAGAAAAAGCTCTCTGAACTTTGTTCAGAGAGCTTTTTCGTTAGAGATGAATTGAGAATGGAGAATGGAAAGTGGAAAATGAAGGAGCCGCCTGAAAGGCGGGATTAAATCATCGCGCTGTGCGCGATACCGCAATTCTCAATTCTCCATTTTCAATTTTACATTACTGCAATCGCTTAAATGATGCGGCTTTCGATTTCTGCATCCGGCGCCAGAACCTTCACGAAGAACTCGAGCCGCCGGGTGCGTTCTCGATAACCGCCTTATCGGTATCCGGCGTGCCGAACACGGGATGGAACACATGGCGGCTGTCCGGATGGATGCAGGTTCGGTCGTCCGCACCGGCGATCATGCTGAAAATGATACCCGAGCTATCACGTCCGCAGATGTCCTTCGGGTAGGTGTGCGTGCTTGCGGCGCGCATGCCCAGAAACGGCAGCTTTTCGCTCGGCGTAAAGATGGTCAGCGGGCCGTCCATGCGGTCGATGTCATGTGTGCCGGAGAGTACGAACGTGGTCAGCTCCAGCAGGAAGGGAACCCCCCATCACCGGGTCCTCCTCCGGGAACGGACGTCCCTTGAACATCACCGACTCGAACTGCTGCATGACCGGATAGGTTTTCTTGAACTTCTTGAAGAAGCGAAAATACGGATTTTCACCGAAAACAGCCTTGCGGTCGTAGTCGGCATACTTTTCGCGCAGGGCATCCAGTTCTGCGTGAACAAGGTCGTAAAATTTCGTTATATCCCATGCAGAACGGTCGGGATAGGTGACTTCGAGGATGCCGAGCGGAATATTGCGCTCGGCAAAGGTCGGGTCCTTGATGATTTCAAACATAGGAACACCTCGATTTGTTAAGCGGGTTCGTAGGAACTGTGATAATCGTCAGCGGCTTCGCCGGTCAGCACATCGTAGTAGTACCACGGCGATTTATCCGCGCTGGTGAAGAAATACACGCCGAGGGGCTGCTCTGCGGTATCGCTGGTCAGCCGACCGACATATTCGCCGCTTGCACCGCCAGCCGCTTCTCCGGTGCGGATGATCTCATCCACGGACACCGGATGCAGCACGGCGACCATGCCGAGCTGCGCGATGGCGTAGGACAGGTACAGCAGGAAGATGGTATAGGCGGACTGCCGCAGCGAAGCCTCCTGCAGAGGGTGGTTCATGCACTTGCCGATCAGCAGGCCAATGAAGGACAGCACGATCAGCGCCGCAATCCACCAGAAGCTGATCTCATACAGCGGGTTCATGCCGGACAGCAGGGCAATAAACAGCATCAGCGCCACCAGAAAGACGAGCAGCGCCTGCGCCCAGCGGCTGTGGTCCCTGCCGTCGGGATCACTGGGTCTGCTGTTCATAAAAATGTTGAAAATGAGCGCGACCGGCGCGAACACCCACAGATAGGTGGGGAAGCCGCCGATGGCACCGTCATACACGGTGTTCCAATGCATGGCGAGCAGGCAGGTGCCCAGCCAGACGATGACCGAAGATACGAGCAGCAGCAGATTTTTCTTGGATTGCAAAAAGATTCATACAGAAAATTCCTCTTAAAGCAAACGGGCAGAGCCTTGCGGCTCTACCCGTTTTGATTACGCACCGCAAGGCACGCTCTGTTCAGTTAAACCGAAAAGATTAAGCCTCAGCCTTGATCTTCTTCAGGTTAGCGAAGCGCGGCAGACCGGATACCTTCGGGCCAACGTTCTCGCCGTTGATGAGCGGCAGAGCGTAGTCAACGAACTCCTGGGTTACGCCGTTGCCTTCCTCGTTGATCCACTCACGGGGGACCTTCTTCTCGGTGTTGGCAACCTCGACAGCGGGAGCAGCTCGATCTCGCTGCAACTGCGTTCTCAACAGCAGCCTTGCCGGACATATAGGACTCGTCAACGTCGGTCTTGGAAGCGCAGTGAGCAGCGCAGCGCTGCAGGAGGCTCAGCTCGATGCCGCGCACCTTGCAGCCCAGCTCGTTCTTAACGGTGTCAGCCAGCATGGAAGCCAGACCGCCGAGCTGTGCATGGCCGAAGCCGTCGGTAGCAGAGGTCTTAGCCTCGGATACGAAGGAGCCGTCAGCGTAGTGGATACCCTCGCAAACAGCTACCAGGCAGTTGCCCTTCTCGTCGTAGATGCGCTTTACGTCAGCCAGGAACTTCTTCATGTCGAAGTCGGTCTCCGGCAGGTAAACCAGATCCGGACCTGCGCCGTAAGCGGTAGCCAGAGCAGCAGCGCCAGCCAGCCAGCCGGCGTGACGGCCCATGATCTCCATGATGCAGACCATGCCGGTGTCATAGACGCGGGCGTCCTGATAGACCTCCATGCAGGAGGTGGCGATGTACTTGGCAGCGGAAGCGAAGCCGGGGCAGTGATCGGTACCGAACAGGTCGTTGTCGATGGTCTTCGGAATGCCCATTACGCGGCACTCGTAGCCGGACTTCATCATATACTTGGAAATCTTTGTTGCAGGTGTCCATGGAGTCATTACCGCCGTTATAGAAGAAGTAGCGGACATCATATTTCTTAAAAATCTCCAGAATGCGCTTGTAATCGGTGTCGTCAACATCCGGATCAGCCAGCTTGTAGCGGCAGGAGCCCAGGGCAGAGGACGGGGTGTAGCGCAGAAGAGCCAGCTCGTCGCGGTCTTCCTTGTCGATATCATACAGGTCGTCGTTCAGCAGGCCCTTGATGCCGTGTGCCATGCCGAATACGCGGGTGATGGACGGATTGTCCAGTGCTGCCTCAGCGCACCCAGAACAGAAGAGTTGATTACGGAAGTCGGGCCGCCCGACTGACCGATGACGCAAGCGCCTTTCAGTTCACTCATTGATAAAACCTCCTAAGCAAATTAAAACGCAGAGCAGTGCCGTGCATTTTCTTACTCATAAAGAGTACCATATAATATGAAAAAAATCAATGAAAATCCTGCGTTTTCGGCAGGTTTGGCAATTTTGGCAAACCTGCCACAGGAATTTTGCGAAAAAATGACAGGATTTTTTGATATGGACTTGATTTTAGTATGCTTAACTGATAAAATAAAAGCAGAATTTTTAAGATTCAGTTTTTATCAGAAAGGAAGTATTCCCATGCCTTTAGTTACTACTACTGAGATGTTCAAGAAGGCCTACGACGGCGGCTACGCTGTTGGCGCTTTCAACGTGAACAACATGGAGATCGTTCAGGGCATCACCGAGGCTTGCCAGGAGCAGCACGCTCCGGTAGTCCTGCAGGTATCCAAGGGCGCACGCGCTTACGCAAACCACACCTACCTCGTTAAGATGGTAGAGGCTGCTGTTATCGAGTGCCCGGATATTCCGATCGCTCTGCACCTGGACCACGGCCCGGACTTCGAGACCTGCAAGGCCTGCATCGACGGCGGTTTCTCCTCCGTTATGATCGACTGCCCTCCCGTCCGTTCGACGAGAACGTTGAGGAGACCAAGAAGGTTGTAGAGTACGCTCACGCTCACGGCGTTGTTGTCGAGGCTGAGCTCGGCACCCTGGCTGGCGTAGAGGATGACGGTCAACGTTTCCGCTGCGGACGCCTCCTACACTCATCCGGAAGAGGTTGAGGAGTTCGTAACCCGCACCGGCTGTGACTCTCTGGCTATCGCAATCGGCACCTCTCACGGCGCTTACAAGTTCACCCCGGAGCAGTGCACCCGCAATGCTGACGGCGTTCTGGTTCCGCCTCGCTGCGTTTCGACGTACTCGAGGAAGTTTCCAAGCGTCTGCCGGGCTTCCGATCGTACTGCATGGTTCCTCTTCCGTACCGCGTGAGTTTGTTGACAAGATCAACAAGTTCGGCGGCAAGATGCCGGATGCAATCGGCATTCCGGAGGAGGAGCTGCGTCACGCTGCACAGCTGTCCGTCTGCAAGATCAATATCGACTCCGATATGCGTCTGGCTATGACCGCAATCCGCAAGTACTTCGCTGAGCATCCGGATCATTTCGATCCGAGACAGTATCTGAAACCGGCTCGTCAGGCTGTCAAGGACATGGTTACCCACAAGCTGATCAATGTTCTGGGCTGCAACGGCAAGGCATAAGATCATTTTCTGATCGAAACCAAAGAACCTCGGAATCCTGTTCCGGGTTCTTTTTCATCTTGTGATGGAGAATAGAACGGATACCATATATAGTGTATCCGTTTCTTGCGGGAGAAATTACCACAGAGAAAATAAAGGAGAAACTTTGTGGAATTTGTCGCGCTTTTCTGATAAATTTTTCGAGTCAAGAGGAAAAGTTTAGAGAATACTCCAATAAAATAGTGCTTTTCTTGCAAATGTGCCAAAAGAATTTAGCGCCTTTGACAGGGCGGTGTTTCGGCGTTAGAATATATAAGCAAGAGATAAGCAGACACAAGATATTGTGCGATATCGAATGCAGCACTACATAATTTAAAATAATCAAGAAATCGCCGTCAGGCGGTTTTTGTATGAGAGAGGGATTTTTCTTTTTGATTCAGCAGATCGTCAAGCGGGACGGGCGCATGGCTCCCTTTGAGATCGACAAGATCACAAATGCAATTTCGGCGCAGCACAGGCATCCGGCGGCCAGGACCACGATATGGCGCAGGAGCTGGCAGAGCAGGTCGAAAAAAACGCTGGAGGAGACTGCTGGAACCGAAACTCCCACCGTTGAACAGGTGCAGGACACTGTTGAGAAGGTTCTGATCGAAAGCGGACATGCCCGCACCGCCAAGGCGTACATCCTGTACCGCAACGAGCGCACCCGCGTGCGTGAGATGAATACCCGTCTGATGAAGGTGTACGAGGATCTGACGTTCAAGTCCTCGCTCGAGAACGACGTCAAGCGCGAAAACGCCAACATCAACGGCGATACCGCCATGGGCAGCATGCTCAAGTTCGGCTCGGAGGGTTCCAAGCAGTTCTATGAGATGTATGTGCTCAATCCCCGGCATGCACAGGCGCACCGCAACGGCGATATCCATATCCACGACATGGATTTTCTCACGCTGACCACCACCTGCTGCCAGATTGACCTTGCTGAAGCTGTTCCGCGACGGTTTTTCCACCGGTCACGGCTTCCTGCGGGAGCCGAACGACATCCGTTCGTATTCCGCGCTGGCCTGCATCGCCATCCAGTCCAATCAGAACGACCAGCACGGCGGGCAGAGCGTGCCGAACTTCGATTACTCGATGGCGCCGGGTGTGCGCAAGACCTTCCGCAAGCTGTTCCGCGACAATCTTGCCAAGGCCCTTGAGATGTTCGGCGGGACGACAACAACGAGGTCGATGCGCGTGCGCTGACCGAGCGTGTCGAGCAGGAGACCGGCAAAGTGGGCTTTGTCTGGCAAGCGGCAACGGCTATGATGAAGCGATGGCGAAGGCACTTTCCGAGACGCTCGACGAAAAGACGGTTGCAAAGTGCATGAAGTTTGCCCGCAAGTACGCGGATAAGGAAACCCGCAAGACCACCTATCAGGCAATGGAAGCACTGGTACACAATCTCAACACCATGCATTCGCGTGCTGGTGCGCAGATTCCGTTTTCCTCGCTCAATTACGGTACGGATACCTCACCGGAGGGCCGTCTGGTCATGGAGCAGCTGCTGCTCGCGACTGAGGCCGGTCTGGGCAACGGTGAGACCCCGATTTTCCCATTCATATTTTCAAGGTCAAGGAAGGCGTCAACTACAACGAGGGCGACCCGAACTACGACTTGTTCAAGAAACTGGCATGCCGCGTTTCCGCGAAGCGCATGTTCCCGAATTTCTCGTTCCTCGATGCGCCGTTCAACCTGCAGTATTACAAGCCCGGTCATCCGGAGACCGAGGTCTCGTACATGGGCTGCCGCACCCGTGTTATGTCCAATGTGTGCGATCCGACCCGTGAGATTACCTACGGCCGCGGCAATCTCTCCTTCACCTCGGTCAACCTGCCCCGGATCGCTATCCGCAGTCACGGCGATCTGGACTGGTTCTTCGAGGATCTCGACCGCAAAATCGACCTCGTAATCGACCAGCTGCTCGACCGTTTCCGCATCCAGTGCGGCAAGCGCGTGCGCAACTACCCCTTCCTGATGGGCGAGGGCGTATGGCTGGATTCCGAAAAGCTGGGTCCGGATGACGAGGTTGGCGAGGTGCTTAAGCACGGAACGCTGACGCTCGGCTTCATCGGTCTGGCAGAGTGCCTCAAGGCGCTCATCGGCGTGCACCACGGCGAGAGCGACGAGGCGCAGAACCTTGGTCTTGAGATCGTTGGTCACATGCGTCAGCGCATGGATGAGGCAACCGAGAAATACCACCTCAACTTCTCGCTGATCGCTACCCGGCAGAGGGTCTGTCCGGCCGGTTTGTCAAGATCGACCGTGAGAAATACGGCATGATTCCCGGCGTTACCGACCGTGATTACTACACCAATTCCTTCCATGTGCCCGTGTACTATCCGATTTCGGCGTTTGAGAAGATCGCCCGCGAGGCGCCGTATCACGAGCTGACCAACGGCGGTCATATCAGCTACATTGAGCTAGACGGCGACCCGACGCAGAACCTCGAAGCCTTTGAGGCTGTCGTTCGCGCGATGAAGGAAGCCGGCGTCGGCTATGGCTCGGTCAACCATCCGGTGGACCGCGACCCGGTCTGCGGCTACACCGGCATTATCGGTGAAGTATGTCCCGCGCTGCGGCCGCCGCGAGGCGAAGGCGTTCCGCTGTCCAAGCTGCAGAAGCTGGGACTGTATAAAATACAACAGCACTACGATCGGCTATCACGGCGACCCTGCCGAAGCCGACCGACCGTCAGCCGAATTTTTGAAAATCGTCAAAAAGTGACAGGAAAGGGAGCATTCTATCATGGAAACTAAGAATATCGCTGCACAGGAGCCGATGATTGGTGAAGGTGTAGGCTTTGAACGTATCCGTCGCATTACGGGTTATCTGGTAGGCACGCTCGACCGCTTCAACAACGGCAAGCGCGCTGAGGAGCACGACCGCGTAAAGCACAGTGTTTCGAGCTGCTGCTCCATGCGTCAGGAGCACACCGCCTGATGGAAGGTAAAATCCGCATTGCAGGTACAGTCGGGGAGGAGTCCATTGTGGACGGCCCCGGCTTCCGCTATACGCTGTTTGTGCAGGGCTGTCCGCACGGCTGTCCGGGCTGCCACAACCCGCAGACGCACGACTTTGAGGGCGGGTCAGGATATTGAGCTGGACACGCTGCTGAAGGATATGTGCCGCAATCCGTTCATCAAGGGTGTGACGTTCTCGCGGCGGCGAGCCGTTCTGTAAGGCAGAACCGCTGTATCATCTTGCGGTGGAGCTGAAGCGCAAGGGCAAGCACCTGATGGCGTACTCGGGGTACACGTTTGAGCAGCTGCTGGAGCTGAGCGATCCGTTTGTGAAAAAGCTGCTCGGGCAGCTGGATTTACTGGTAGACGGGCCGTTTATCATGGCGGAGAAGAACATCGAGCTGCGGTTTCGCGGCAGCGCGAACCAGCGCGTGCTGGATGTGCCGAAGTCGCTGAAGGCGAATGAGGCTGTCTGGGCGGAGCAGTATCGGTGATTATCGTTTGGCAAACGGAGAAACGCGCCGTACCCACGGCGTGTAGGGAATTGCTGCGGTTGCGCCGCGGCAACAAGAGGGTAGACACCTGCGGTTTCTACCCTCTTGACTCCGTTTCCCTTTTGGCATAGCACGGCGAAATTTTCAGAACTGAGACTATAAAGGAACGGCAGAGGATTTTTTTTTCTGCCGTAGGGGAGCACAGTGTGCTCCCATTTCTTTACCTCTGCGCAATGCCGGATTCCGTACTGCTACACATGCGGTTTATTCTACGCAAGCGCAACATAACAGTGTTGCGCGACTCTTTTTCGCGTTATTACGGACGGCACCTGCGGGTTTCATTTAATGACGGACTTTACCATAGGGTGCGGCAAGGTGAATTGCGGCAACGCCGCAAGAGAAGGTGCCCTGGGGTACGACCTTGGCGCACCGTAAACCGCATGCACCATTGCTAAACAATGCGTATCGCACAAAATGATAACAAAAAGAGCACCGAAACTCACGTTTCGGTGCTCTTTTCATCTTTCGACAGTTCATTTTCTGATTCTGCCTTCTCCGCGAGGTGCGGATTCCGGACCACACACCGCACACACGGTGCGGTCTTGCCGAAGGCGGTATGGCTGACCTTTTTTCGGTCGGCTGCATACGGCAGGCAACGGCGGTATGCAGTCCTGCGAGATCATCCTTCTGCACGAAGGCGCTGACCTCGTCGGCATGCATGGACTCAAACGCATACAGCAGGCACGCGGCGATGCACTCGCGGCCGACGCCGATGCCGCGCAGCTCATGCCGGACGATGCAGTTCGCGGGTCAGCACGCGTTCCGCGCCGACCTGTTCGTAAGTCAGGGCCGCACAGAGCCGCGGAACGCCGGTCGGTTTATCAAGTGCGAGCAGCCAGCCGCAGCCCTCGGCCTGATAGCGGCGCAGCGTATCCACCAGCCAGTCCAGTGTCTGCTCGTAGGAGAGTGCGCCCGCCGAGCGTCTGCATGGTCTCCTCGCTGCGCAGGAGCGGTGTCAGCAGGTTGAGGTCGTCCGCGCTCAGCTCGCGGTAGTCCATGCGGCTGGAGTTTAGTTCGTAAAATTGCATAGGTTCAATTTTCTCCCAACAAAACGGTGCGGCTCGAAAGCCGCACCGCAAAAAGTGTCCTTTAAAAGTGTCTCTATCTGTTTCGATACCAGAATACAAATTTGCGCACCAGTGCGCCCAGCGTTAAGCCGACCAGCGAGGGAACAAGCCCGTAAAACAGGCTTTGCATCTCTCAGTCGAGCGGAACGTGGCAAACGGCAGAACAATCGCCCACAGGCCAACGAACACGGGCATCAGACCGTATCGCGGCAGGGGCGCGGTATGCCGCCCGGAACGTACACAGCAGCGCCGAAACCGGCAGGATCAGCCGGAAGCCGAGCAGCCAGTAGGCAAATTCATTGCCATACAGCAGACCGGGAATCAGCCCGACCGCTGTCACGACGCCGTAACAAAGGGCAAGGCTCAATACGGGATAAACGCCGGATACCATCAAATGTCATACGGTTCCCCCCCTCCTTTGCAGGGACGGTCGGTGTGAAATTGTACTGCAGATACCGAAAATTCAGCGGTATATTGCTTACTTGGTGCCGAAGATACGGTCGCCGGCGTCGCCCAGACCCGGAACGATGTAGCCGTGGTCGTTCAGCTTCTCGTCAATGCCGGCAACGAAGATCTCAACGTCCGGATGAGCCTTCTGAACAGCGGCAACGCCTTCCGGTGCGCCGATGAGGTTCATCAGCTTGATGTGCTTTACGCCGCGGCGCTTGAGGCCGTCGATGTCAGCGATAGCGGAACCGCCGGTTGCCAGCATCGGGTCGAGCAGCAGTACGTCGCGCTCCTCGATGTCATTCGGCAGCTTGCAGTAATATTCGATCGGCTGCAGGGTTTCCGGGTTGCGGTACAGACCGATGTGGCCGACCTTGGCTGCCGGAATCATCTCCAGAATGCCCTCAACCATACCCAGACCTGCACGCAGGATCGGCACGAGCGCAATCTTCTTGCCGGAAATAACCTGTACGCGCGCCTCAGCGACCGGAGTCTCGATGGTGATCTCCTTGAGCGGCAGATCGCGGGTAGCCTCGTAGCACATCAGCATTGCAATCTCAGCAGCAGCCTCGCGGAACTCCTTAACGCCGGTGGTCTTGTCGCGCATCAGCGCCAGCTTGTGCTTGATAAGCGGGTGGTCCATTTCATGTACGGTTGCCATAATAAAAATCTCCTTTATCCTAAAACTTTTTTGCTTCAGGCAATATCGCATAATTGAACAAGAGCGATTTGCGAGTGAATTTTACGCACTGACAAGGCGCGGTTTTGCAGTAATACTTTGTGTATTACCGTGAAATCGGAGCGAAGTCAGGATACAAAATTTCCGCAAAGCGCCGCAGCTTAATTGTGCGGTGTTGTCTGCTGTTTGGTCTGTGCCAGACGCGCCATGCGCTCGCGCTCTGCCTGCGGACGACGCAGATAGAAGGCGTCCAGCTCCTGGGGGGGCAGGCTTTGCCCTCGCGGAACAGGGGAGTGCGGCGGCGGCAACACCAAATCCGGTCGCAAACCGCAGCTCGGCGGGTGCGAGCCGCAGACCGGTGCAGTTCTCTTTGATAGTATTATAACACAGATCCGCGCCATCTCCAACCAGAAAATACGGCGCTTCTCCGATTTCTTCGGCAAGCTCGGTCAGCTTGATCGCACGGTCATCGCACAGACGGCGTACCCTGCCGTCCTCTACGGTGAAAAAAGCGCGTTGTAAACCTGACCCGCACGCGCATCCATCACGCAGCACAGGTCGCCGCCGAGTGCGCAGGGCGCCCCATGCCATTGCCTCGAGCGTGGAGACACCGAGGCACGGCTTGTCCGCGCCGAGCGCCAGACCCTTGACCGTGGCCACACCGATGCGCACACCGGTAAACGAGCCGGGGCCGTGCGCGACAGCAATCGCGTCCACGTCAGCGAGCGATACGCCGCAGTTTGCCAGCAGGTTTTCCACCATCGGCAGCAGCGTGCGTGAGTGCGTCAGGCCGCAGTTCTGAAAGGACTGCGCCACCAGTTTTTTCGTCCTCGGTGAGCGCGACAGACGCGCTGACCGCCGAGGATTCCAGTGCAAGAATTTTCATACAGTCACTTCTCCAATCGTAATGCGGCGGTCGTTGTCCGCATCGCCGTAGGCAATATGGACGGTTTTGTAGGCTTCCGGCAGAACGTCTGCGGCGTTTTCGCTCCATTCGATGAGCACAATGCGGCTGCCGTCGAGATATTCGTCAAAAGCCGATCTCGAACAGCGCTTCGCTGTCGAGAATGCGGTACAGGTCGAAGTGCGCGACCTTGACCGTCGGCGTTTCGTATTCGTTTGCAATGGCAAAGGTCGGGCTGGTGACGCGGCCCTCGTAGCCGAGTCCGTGCAGCACGCCGCGCGTGAATGCGGTCTTGCCGGCACCGAGGTCGCCGGAGAACGCAACAACATCGCCTGCCTTGAGGCTTTTGCGTATTCTGCGCCGAGTGCTTCGGTCTCCTCGGGTGAGTGGGTGATATATTCCATGAAAACACCTTTCTGTCAATCATAACTATACATTTATAATATACCACGGTACACTCGGAATGGCAAGTCAGCCTGCTGCAAAGTATAACTTTTTTATGACATTTCCGCTTGTTTGCTTGCGGGATGGCATAAGTTGTGGTAAGGTATAAAATAATATAAGGCAACACCGCACAATTAAAGCGGCGGCTCCTTGCGCAGACTCCGGTCGCGCTGCCGCGGTGGTTTTGCGGAAATTTTGTGTCCTGACTTTGGCTTCGGTTCCTTGCGCGAGTTCCGTCCGCGCTGCCGAGTTTCACGGTAATACATCAAGTATTACCGCAAAACTGTGCCTCGTCAGTACGCAAAATTTACTCGCAAATCACTCTTGTTCAATTATGCGGTATTGCCCTAAGAAAAAACGGAACAAAATTTTAAGGAGGAAAACCCTGTGATAGAATTGCTCAAAAGCATTTCTGTTCGGCATTGTAGAGGGGATTACCGAATGGCTGCCGATCAGCAGTACCGGACATTTGATTCTGGTGAATGAGTTTGTAAAAAGCTGGACGTGTCGGAAGCGTTTTATGTTTTTGAGGTGGTTATTCAGCTCGGTGCGATACTCGCGGTTGTTGTCCTGTTCTGGGGACAGATTTTCCCGTTTGAGCGGCGAAAAGGTCGTCACGGCGGCGCATCCATCGTGCTGAATACGGATACCGTCAAGCTGTGGATCAAGATTCTGGTAGCTTGTGTTCCGGCGGCAATCGTCGGTCTCAAGTGGAACGACCTGTTTGAAGAACTGTTCTACAATTACCAGACGGTTTCCATCGCGCTGATTGTGTGCGCAGCATTCATTCTGGTGGAGAACGCGCACAAGGGCAAGCCGGCGCGCATCAACGCACTCACGGAGCTTACTTACCCGACCGTATTTATGATCGGTCTGTTCCAGCTGATTGCGGCTGTGTTCCCGGGCACTTCGCGCTCCGGCGCGACCATCGTCGGCGCACTGCTGCTCGGCGTGTCGCGTACCGTGGCTGCGGAGTTTACGTTCTTTCTGGCCATTCCGGTCATGTTCGGCGCAAGCCTGCTCAAGATTCTCAAGTTCGGCTTTGCGTTTACATCCACCGAGCTGATGATTCTCGGTATCGGTACAATCACCGCGTTCGTGTCCTCGCTGCTCATCATCCGTTTCCTGATGAGCTTCATCAAGAAGCACGATTTCAAGGTGTTCGGCTGGTATCGTATTATTCTTAGTATCGCCGTGCTGGCGTACTTTATGTTGGCGAAGTGAATAGAGAAAAGAGGTCTGCGGGGCAGACCTCTTTTTTGAGGCCGTCGAAACTATCGTTTTCCGAGCAGCCTCTCGCTCGAAAACCACGCTTTCGAGCGAATACTGAAAAACCGCGCCCCTGACGGGCACATTTTTCTTCCCGCTTGTATAAAAAAAGGCAGGTACACGACCCGCCTTTTTATGGATTTGCTACGCAAATTCTATTTTATACGTGCTGCCGCACGAAGCGTAAAATTAAAATAATATTTTTGACAAACTGAAAAGAGGTCTGCATTGCAGACCTCTTTTGTTGTATGGTTTCCTATTAGGTACGCTGCTCCAATCCGTGCCGAATCCTTCTCCAAACCACGCACGAGCGCGATAGTGACATAATCCGTGATGGACTGTCCGAGAACTGCGCCATTCAGACCGAAAACCGCATTCAGCAGATACAGCAGGGGAATAAGCAGCAGACCCTGCCGCAGCACGGACAGCACGGTAGCCGGAAGGGCGCGTCCGACCGACTGCGCCCACAGTTCATATTGACGAACAGAAAACCGATGAACGGGCCGGACAGCATGTAGGCGATCAGCATCTGCACGCCGTATGTAATAACGCCGCTGTCGTCCACGAACAGGCCGATGATCGGCTTGCGCAGGAAGAAATAGAGCGCGGTTGCCGCCAATCCGACAACAAAGCAGCACAGCGGTAAAACGCTCGGTATCGGCAAAACGCTTGATATCACCCGCACCGTGTAACCGAAAATCGGCTGTACACCGTTTGCAAGGCCCATTTGCAGGAAGGTGATGAACATATTCGCTTTGAACACGATGCCGATCGCCGCAACGGGCGCGTTGCCGTAGGCGACCAGAATCAGGTTGAGCACAATGGTTGAAACACACATCAGCGCGGAGAAAATGGCGGTCGGGAAGCCGGCAGAGCACACGCGCACGGCAATGTGCGTGCCGCAGAGCGCGTCCTTCGGCGCAAGCGAAAACCGCCGCGACTTTTTTGAGAAAATACCACAGGTAGTACAGCGCCGCAAAGCATATTGCCGATGGTGGTTGCAATGGCTGCGCCTGCCGCGCCCTGTCCCAGACCGGAGACGAAAACCGGGTCGAGTACGATGTTCGCAATCGTGCCGATCATGCTGCCGATCATGGCCTCCTTGCTCGCGCCTTCCGCGCGCACAACGAAGCTGGCTGCCGCCGACCAGATGACGAACGGTGCGCCGAACGCGATGTAAACCGTGTAGCCGCGGGCAAACTCAAATGTGCTTGCGTCCGCGCCGAACAGGTGCAGGATGGGCGCGGTGAAGCACAGCAGTACGGCGGCAAACGCTGCGCCGACGACCGCCAAGCTCGCCCATGAGATGAACGAGGAGATTTTCTTCACGCTTTGGTGATTGTTCTCGCCGAGCGCGACCGAGATTATCGCACTGCCGCCCATGCCGAACATGTTGGCGAACGCCATCAGCAGGATGAAGATCGGGTTGGTCAGGCTGACGGCGGCTACCTGCAGGGCATCGCCGGTCTGTCCGACGAAAAGGTGTCTGCCATGTTGTTGTACACCACGGTGACAAGGCTGCTGATGACGCTCGGAATCGCCATTGCGGCTACTGCACGAGGTATCGGCGCTTTGCCGAGGAGAGTATCATTATCCAAATTGTTCACGTTCCTTACTTTGGAAATTTAACGATTGTTTTCAGCGAAGCGGCAGGGCAGCCCGCTCTGCGGTAATGGTTAATCGTTTTTTCAAAATTTGAAAGCATTTTCAGCCCGATCCGCATAAATATGCCCCTCCTCGGGCGAGATGCCGCGGAGCAGCATGGCTTCGGTCTCCGTAATCTCCTGCAGGCAGGCGGGACGGAAGGCTTCGGCTTTTTGCAGACAATGCACTTGCGCCGTGCGTCCGCAGGATCGGGTTCGCGGCGGATGAGATTGGCAGCCTGCAGGGCCTGCAGCATTTCGGTTGCGGTGGAAGGCCGCAGGCCGAATTCCTGCTCGACGTCGCGCTGTACAAGCGGGCGCTTTTGGCTTTCTATTAAAATATAGTTGAGTATCTGACCTTTGGTGCCGCTGATGTGAATGCGCTTTTGCGTTTCCGCCGACCGGCGGCGCAGGCAGTTGGATAGCTTGTTGATAAGCCGCCCGGTATCCACGAAATCACCTCGCCTAATTACTTCGTTTCCTAAGTAATATTGTAGTCGGTGATTGCGGAATGTCAAGAGGGAATTTTACTGCTTGCCCGGGAGATGGGAGCCGTCCGGACGGCTCCTTTTTCCTGCACCGGATGACTAGGGAACACGAACTGCCGCAGGCGGGTTCGCCCCCTAACGGGCGGGAGGTATTCGCTTGAAATCAAGCGGAGAGTTGCGCTCTGCGGAGCGCGGGGACTCGCGTGCCCGCGGCAGGGCAAGAGGGTAGACACACCAAGGTTTCTACCCTCTTAACTCCCCACTTCCTTTTATTTCTTAGTCTGGCGCAGATCGGAGACCGGCGACCGCTTCGAAAATAGGGGAAACGGCAGTCGGGTTACCGCAGCGTGTCTTTCTCAACCTGTTCGCAGGGTCAGATACATTACTGCTACACCTGCGGTTTCATCTTTGCAGGCGCAACATACCCGTGTCGCGCAACTCTTTAACATGTTATAACGGATGACACCTGCGAATTTAGGCGTTCGGTACAATCTATCCTCGCAGGCCCTGTCTATCATAACGCGCTTACGAATCGTGCGGCACTGCTATGCCGCGCCCTGCGGAGAATTGCCCACCTGTGTAGCAGAACAATGGTATCCGACACTGCGAATATGCGGATACATGAGCGCACGCAGTGCGTCTCTGCGGAAAAAATCCTCTGCCGTTCCTCTATTTCGCAGCGGTCACATGTCGGTAATCTGCGTCAGACCCTCTAAGGGAAGAAGGATGATTCACAAGAAGGAGGGAACCTTGGTTCTCTCCTTCTTGTGCCCGCCGGGCAGGCAGGATTCTAATGCTTCGTAAGCAACAAATCACCATTTCAGCAGAAACTTTCTATTGACAGCCTGTCGCAGAGTTTTATACAATAAAA